>Ga0247608_10007779_pt1 | contig 10923 bp, 5 predicted proteins | sample 176DNAGHGlowgp2_FD_193490 | JGI IMG/M metagenome (GOLD analysis project Ga0247608, IMG submission 193490) | Sheep rumen microbial communities from Palmerston North, Manawatu-Wanganui, New Zealand - 1766 DNA GHGlow gp2 | ecosystem: Host-associated > Mammals > Digestive system > Stomach > Rumen ... | reverse complement strand
AGGGGAGCCCTAAAGTTCTGGCTACTGCAGACGGCATTGGCCCTCGCCATCGTCATGCTCGCACGGCCACAGATAGGCGCCAGCATCAGCCACGAGACACGCGTGGGCATCGAGACCATCATCGCCATGGACATCTCCAACTCGATGAGGGCGGAAGACGTCAGCCCCTCACGCCTCGACCGCGCCAAGATGATGGTGGAAAACCTCGTAGACCACTTCAAGGACGACAAGATCGGACTGATTGTCTTTGCCGGAGAAGCCTTCGTGCAGCTCCCCATCACGAGCGACTTCGTCTCGGCCAAGATGTTCCTACAGAGCATCACGCCCGACATGATGTCCGTGCAGGGCACAGACATCGCCCGAGCCATTGAGATGGCAACGCACAGCTTCACACCACAAAAGGGGGTGGGAAAGGCCATCGTCGTCATCACCGACGGCGAAGACCACGAGGGAGAAGCCATCGAGGCGGCGCGACAAGCACGCAAGCAGGGGTACCATGTCTACGTCTTGGGCATAGGGTCAAGGGCGGGAGCACCCATCCCAATACCTGGCTCAAACGGACACATGACGGACAGGTCGGGAGAGGTGGTCATGTCGCGACTCAACGAGCAGATGTGCCGAGACGTGGCGGCGGCTGGAGGAGGCGCGTACATACACGTGGAGAATGGCAGCAACGCACAGCAGCAACTCGATGCCCAACTGGGAAAACTGGCCAAGGCGGAAACCGAAAGCACCATCTACAGCGAATACGACGAACAGTTCCAAGCCTTCGGCCTGTTGGTCATCTTGTTGCTCGTCGTGGAGGCGTTCCTCATCGAACGAAAGAGCCGACTCCTCTCGCGTGTCAGCCTCTTCGCAAGGCGAGGCAGCAAGGTCTCCGCCGTGGCCATGCTGATGGCGCTGCTGGCGGTAGCCCCCATGAAGGCACAGAACGACCGCCAACTGGTCAGGCAAGGCAACAAGCAGTTCCGTATGCAGCAGTTTGACAAGTCGGAGACCACCTACCGAAAGGCACTCGACGCCAACGACCAAAATCCACAGGCGTGGTACAACCTGGGCAACAGCCTCATGGGACAGCAGAAGGACTCGGCTGCCGTGAAAGCGTTCGAGAAGGCTGTACAAGAAGAGAAAAACCCACGCAGAAAGGCCATGTCCTACCACAATATGGGCGTCGTGTGCCAAAACCACAAGATGTATGGAGAGGCCATCGAAGCCTACAAGCAGTCGCTCCGTCTGAACCCTTCCGACAATGAGTCGCGCTACAACTTGGAACTGTGCAAGAAACTGAAGAAAGAACAAGACAAAAACCAGCAAAACCAAAACCAGCAACAAAAGGACGAGAAGGGCGACAACAAGAAGCAAGAACAACAGAAGGAACAGAAACCCCAAGAAAAGAAGCAGGACGAGAAGAAACCCGAACAGCAGAAGCCGCAGATGAGCAAGGACAATGCAGAGCAACTGCTGAACGCCGCCATGCAGAACGAGAAGCAGACCCAGCGCAAACTGAAGGAGGCCCAGCAGAAAGCAGGCAACCGACAACTGGAGAAGAACTGGTAACATGACACAGAAATGAAAAAGACCTACAGAACATACCTTATCTTAGTCTTGAGCCTCCTGGCCACGCTGCCTTCATGGGCGCAGCAACTGAAGGCGGAGGGACCGCGCAACTATGTGACGGGAAGGCAGTTCCGCATACAATATTCCGTGAACGCACAGCAAGCAAGCGGATTTCGTATGGGGGAAATGCCCGAGGGACTTGAGGTCTTGATGGGGCCAAACATCACAGAAGGGACAAATGTCACCTACACCAACGGCCATTTCAGCCAGTCGTCCAGCGTCACCGTCACCTACATCCTGTTGGCAAACAAAGCTGGACAATACACCATACCGCCTGCACACATCACTGCCGACGGCAAACAACTGGCCAGCGCACCACTGCACATCAACATTACAGGGGAGGACTACGACCAAGATGCTGCCGACGACGGCACCTACAGCAGACAGCAACGAAGACAACAAGAGCAGGAGACGCAAGCCGCTGGAAGCAAAATCTCTGACAAAGACCTGTACATCACAGTCACAGCCAACAAGCGGAGGGTCAAAGAGCAAGAGCCAGTGCTGCTCACCTACAAGGTGTTTTCGCGAGTGGGCCTGACCCAACTGTCGGGAAAATTGCCAGACATGAAGGGATTCCACACACAAGAGATACCACTGCCGCAGCAAAAGAGCTTCTCAGAGGAAATCATCAATGGCCGAGTCTACAATACCGTCACATGGAGCCAGTATGTCCTGTTCCCCCAAGTGACAGGAAAAATGCAAATCCCAAGCGTCACCTTCGAGGGCATCGTGAGACAGAGGCAGCAGGCAAGGGACATCTTTGAATATATGCTAAACGGTGGAGGAGGCTTTGTGGAGACGAAAAGGAATATCGTGGCTCCAGGCCTGACGCTGCAAGTAGACCCCCTGCCTGAAAAGCCAAGCGGATTCTCCGGAGGAGTGGGCAACTACAACATCAGCGCCTCGCTCGACAAAGAACAGGTCAAGGCGGGCGACCCTGTCACACTGCGCGTGGTGGTGAGCGGCTGCGGCAACATGAAACTGCTCAAAGAACCGCAGTTGGAAGTGCCGAAGGACTTTGAGAAATATGACGCAAAGGTGACCGACAAAACGAAACTGACCACGCGCGGTGTGGAGGGAAACATCGTCTATGACATCCTCTTGGTGCCAAGACACCAAGGCGAATATGAGATACCTGCCATCAGCTATCCCTACTTTGACCTGCTGACGGGGCGCTACAAGACTCTGACCACACAGCCCATGAAACTGAAGGTGCTGAAAGGTGCAGGAGGAAGCGAAACGTCAGGAGGCTTCAGCGGGCAAGAAGATGTCAGAGAACTGGCCAAGGACATACGTTTCATCAAGATGGGGGACGCCAGCCTGATAGCCGAGGGGCCGCTCTTTGGCTCACGACTTTACATGACGGCCATCGGACTGCTGCTGCTGACCTTCGTCGTGCTGATGGTGGTGTTCCGACGGCGCGCAATAGAGAACGCTGACATCGTGGGGCAACGAGCCGGTCGAGCCAATAAGGTGGCGGTGAGGCGCCTGAAGAAAGCAAGCAAACTCAAGAACGAAGGAAAGGCCGGCGACTTCTACGACGAGGTGCTGCGCGCCCTGTGGGGCTATGTGGGGGACAAACTGAACATCCCAGTGGAGCAACTCTCACGTGACAACATCACAGAAAGGCTCGCAGGGCGACAGGTGGACAACAACACAATAGGCTTGTTCATCCAGGCCTTGGAAGAGTGTGAGTTTGCCCGCTATGCGCCAGGCGACTCCCAAGGCAACATGAATAAGGTGTACGAAACGGCCATCACGGCCATCGAAAAGATAGAAGACGGCATGAAACACAGGCCCCGCACAGTGGAGAACAAAGCCGTGGTGATGGCGCTCATGCTGCTGTCTTCACTCACAGCGTATTCACAATCCTCACCTGCCGACACGCTGTCCGCAAACGTGAAGGCCAAGCAAGAGGCTCCGCCCAGGAAGACGATGGCTGTGACGAAAGCCATGGCCGACAGCGCATACGTGCAGGGACGTTACCAGCAGGCCGCCCAGTGGTATTCCGTTTTGCTCAAGCAAGGCAAGAACTCGGCCATCTACTACAACCTGGGCAACTGCTACTACCGCATGGACGACATGACGCATGCTGTGCTTGCATACGAGCGTGCCTTGAAATTGAAGCCAGGCGACGAGGATATACGCTTCAATCTGCAGATGGCCCGCGAGAAGACCATCGACAAGATTGTGCCACGTTCAGAGATGTTCTTCGTCACCTGGTGGAAAGCCTTGGTGAACCTGCAAAGCGCCGACGGCTGGGCCATGACGGCCATCGTGTCTTTGGCCTTGGCTGTGGTGCTGTTGCTGATTTACCTCTTCGTAGACCAACTCTGGTTGCGCAAGTTGGGTTTCTTCGGAGGAGGCTTTGCCGTGCTGCTGTTCTTGATGGCCAATCTCTTGGCATGGCAGCAACAACGCCAGATGCAGGACAGCCCTGGGGCTGTTGTCACCGCACCGGCAGCCGTGGTGAAGAGCACACCCGCCCACGGAGGAACCGACCTCTTCATCCTGCACGAGGGTACACGCGTCGACATCATCGACGACACCATGCGCGACTGGAAAGAGGTGGAGATGGCCGACGGTAAGCGGGGATGGATTGAGCGCAAACTCATAGAGAGAATATAAGACGACAGTAGATTGTATGGTGGAGTTCGATCATAGTCTGTTGCTGCTGTTCAATGGCAGTCTTTCGCTGTTCCTTGATGGAATGGTGAAGTCCCTCACGACGGCAACCACATGGATCCCGCTTTACCTGTGTCTGTTCTATGTCGTGTTGAAGAACAACGACCGCGCCAGCCGCATCCTCTTCATCTTGCTTTGCGCTGGGTTGTGCGTGTTGCTGTCGGGCACACTGAACGACCTGTTCGTCAAGCCCGCAGTCATGCGTGCCCGTCCCACCCACGACGGGCAAATCGGCTATCTGGTGGATGTGGTGGACGGTTACAGGGGTGGCCCCTACGGTTTCTTCTCCTCACACGCGGCCAACACCATGAGCATTGCGGTCTTTTTCTGCTGGTTGGTGCGCAGCAAACTGCTTTCCGTCACATTGGTCGTGTGGTCGCTCATCAACGGTTGGACACGTGTGTACTTGGGGGTGCACTTCCCTGGCGACGTTCTTGTCGGCACTCTGGTGGGTGTCATCGTCGGGACACTGGTGTGGTGGCTCTACAGAGTCATTGCGCAAGTCAACGTGGCGAGGCGCATCTTTGCGTCCTCCCAGTTCACCCGCACGGGCTATTTGCGCAGCGATGCGGACGCCGTGTTGGTGGTGTTTGTCCTTTCTTTGGCATGGTGTGTGGGCAAGGCATGTCTCTATTGAGGGAAGCGGCAGGATAAAATCGATAGCAATTGTGTCAGACTATGCAAGACCCCAAGCAAATACATATAAGTGACTTCAGTTACGAATTGTCCGACGAGCGCATAGCGAAGTATCCTTTGTCCGAGCGTGACCACTCAAAACTGTTGGTCTATCGCAAAGGCGGCATCACAGAGAGGCATTTCTTCGACCTCCCGTCGTTGTTGCCTGAAGGCACGCTGATGGTGATGAACAACACAAAGGTGATACGGGCGCGTCTGAGGTTCCACAAGGAGACGGGCGCCCAGATAGAGGTGTTCCTGTTGGAACCCTTTGAGCCTGCCGACTACGAGCAGATTTTCCAGAGGCGGCACAGTTGTTCGTGGACTTGTCTGGTGGGCAACCTGAAGAAGTGGCACCAAGGAACGCTGTCGCTGTCCATCCGTGACGGACTTGTCCTGACCGCCCGACGTGGCGACGGGGTAGGGCAGGGCGGCTCTCTTCAGATAGACTTCTCGTGGACGGGCGACGCGTCGTTTGCCGAGGTGTTAGAGGCAGCGGGCGAATTGCCCATCCCCCCTTATCTGAATCGCAGGACGGAAGAGAGCGACCTGCAATCCTATCAGACGGTCTATTCCAAGATCAAGGGCAGCGTGGCGGCTCCTACTGCGGGCCTGCATTTCACGCCGCAGGTGCTGCAGGCGTTGGATGCCCGTGGCGTGGAGCGGCAGGAGGTGACGCTGCACGTGGGAGCCGGAACCTTCAAGCCTGTAAAGAGCGAGCGCATGGAGAACCACGAGATGCACACCGAATACATCAGCGTGAGCCGCCAGGTGCTGCAGGCTCTGTTGCGGCACGACTGTCGGGTCACAGCTGTGGGCACCACCAGCGTGCGCACGCTGGAAAGCCTATACTATATGGGCTGCAGGATAGAGCGGCAGCCCGACATCGACGAAGAGCATCTGCATGTGTCGCAGTGGGAACCCTACGAATCTGCGTGCAGCATCTCCCCCCAACATGCCATTGCGAACATCCTTTCGTGGCTCGACAGGGGAGGCATTGATGTGCTACATTCGAGCACACAAATCATACTTGCGCCGGGCTACCGGTACAGATTGGTGGAGGCGATGGTGACCAATTTCCACCAGCCGCAGTCCACTTTGCTGCTGTTGGTCGGGGCCTTTGTCGGAGCCGATTGGCGGCGCATCTACGAATACGCCCTTGACCACGACTTCCGCTTCCTGAGTTATGGCGACAGTTCGCTGTTGATGCCATAGAGGCGGCGGCCATACGGAGACCACGTTTCACTCAATACAGCCAATACGCTTATGTCCTTGTATGTCTTTCTGATGCTTTTCTTTGCCATGGTGTTGATAGGCACCAGTCGCCTGACGGGCATTAACCGCGCCACGGTGGCCATTGCCCTGGCGGCTGTAGGATGGGTGGTCTACGTCTCGTGGGGAGCAGACTTCGTGGCAGAGTCTCATCCCCTCGAATACCAGAAATACCTGCAGGGCAGTACGCCCACCAGCGAGACGGTCAAGTTGTTCATCCACGACGAGGTGTTCCTTTCTTACGTGGGGCGCGCAGCCAGTCTGGCCTTGTTCCTTTTGGCTACCAGCACCATTGTCAAGATATTGGAGCAGAATGGCTGCCTCGACTTCATCGCCCAGTTCTGTCGCACCAACTCGGCCCGCAGTATGCTGTGGCGGCTGGTGTTGGTCACATTCTTTGTGTCGGCCAACCTTGACAACCTGACCACCACGCTGCTGATGCTGGCCGTGATACGTTCGTTGGTGGAGGGGCGCCACGAGCGCTGGGTGTTGGGTTCCGCCGTGGTGGTGGCCGCCTGTTGTGGTGGATGCTTCACTGTGATAGGCGACCCCTTGGGGCTGTTGCTCTGGGGGCAGGGTGCGGTGACGGCTACTGCTTTCTCCTCCCGCTTGGCGCTGCCCGCGCTGGCGGCTTGTGTGACGGTCACGTGTGTGTTGGACCGCCAGTTGCCCCATCGCATCAGCAGCTGCTGGTCGTCCATGCCCTATCGCGGCGACGCCACGCGGTTGCGTCCTTGGCAGCGCATGGCCATGTTGTTTGTGGCGCTGGCAGGACTATGGTTTGTGCCCACCTTCTATAACATCACCCACTTGAGCCCTTTCCTTGGCGCGCTTTGTGTGCTGGCTGTGCTGTGGGTGGTCAATGAGGTTTTCAACCGCAAGCTGATGGAGGCCGACCAGATGACTTCGCTGCGTCGCCATCGCAGCATGACCCTTGGCACACAGGCTCAGTTGCTCTACGTGCTGGGCATCATGCTGGCCATGGGAGTGATGGCCGAGACGGGGGTCTTCACTTCCATCAACGCTCTGCTGGGCAGCACATTCAGCAGCATCTGGAGCATAGGCTTCCTCTCCGCCCTGTTGAGCAGTGTGACGGACAGCATGGCCATTGGCATGTGCGACGCTTTGCTCCACCCTGTCCTTTCCCATTCCGACCTTCAGCACTTGGCTGTCGGCAGCAGCCATTGGGCGGACGGCACCTACCTCTCGCAGTTCTTGCTTGACGGCCCCTATTGGCCGGTCATAGCCCTTTTCACCACGCTTGGCGGACTCATGCTGCCCATAGGCAACATGAGCGGCCTGGCCCTGATGTCCGTCGAGCAGATGCACCCAGGGTGGTATATGCGCCATTGCACCCCGGCTGTGTTCTTGGGTTCACTACTGGCGGTGGGCATCTTGGCGGCGGAATACTTTTTTTTCTGACACACCTATAATAATAATAGGTGTCATACCGTTCTACACACCTAACTCCACGACCCATGCAACGCTATCTCTTTATCGACCGCGACGGAACGTTGATACGTGAACCAGCCGACGAGCAGATTGACTCCTTCGACAAGCTTGCCTTTGTCCCTGGTGCCATCAGCAGCCTGTCCTTCATAGCGCGCCACACCGACTATCGGCTCGTTATGGTGAGCAACCAGGACGGTCTGGGAACGGCTTCGTTCCCTGAAGACACCTTTTGGCCTGTCCACCAATTTGTCATCGACACGCTAAAAGGCGAGGGCGTCACTTTCGTTGAGCAGCTCATCGACCGCCATTTCCCCGGGGACAACGCCCCCACCCGCAAGCCGGGCACGGGCATGGTGGAGAAATACATGTCTGACCCCGAGGCCGACATGGCCCACTCATACGTGATAGGCGACCGTGAGAGCGATGCCCAGTTGGCCAAGAACATGGGTTGTCAAGCGCTGATCTTGGGGCGCGAGGGCATGACATGGGAGAAGGTCTGCGAGTTGGTCTTTGCTGGCGACCGCCATTGCGAGGTGCACCGCAAGACTTCCGAGACCGACATCTATGTGTCGGTGGGGCTGGATGGCAACGGGCACACCGAGATCAGCACGGGTCTGGGCTTCTTCGACCATATCTTGGAGCAGATAGGCAGGCACGGCAACATAGACTTGACCGTGAAGGTCAAGGGCGACCTGCACGTTGACGAACACCACACCATCGAAGACACTGCGCTTGCCTTGGGCGAGTGTCTGCTGCGGGCGTTGGGCGACAAGCGGGGCATCGAGCGCTATGGCTTCTGTCTGCCGATGGACGACTGCCTGTGCCAGGTGGTCCTCGACTTTGGAGGTAGGCCTTGGCTTGTGTGGGACGCAGAGTTTCACCGCGAGCGTGTCGGCGATGTGCCCACTGAGATGTTCTTCCACTTTTTCAAGAGCCTGAGCGATGCAGCGCGCATGAACCTCAACATCATGGCGCGCGGCGACAACGAACACCACAAGATAGAAGGCATCTTCAAGGCGTTGGCGCGTGCACTGAAGATGGCTGTCCGTCGTGACGTCAGCCACTTCTCCCTGCCTTCGACGAAGGGGACACTTTGACCGTTGGCCAATGTTCAGTGTTCAACGATGTGTATGTCCCGCTGCGGGAAGGGGATGGAGATGTTGTGCAGGTAGAGCGTGTCGTAGATGCATCGCGTGATGTCGCTGATGACGTATGCGCGCTTGACGGCGTCGCTCCAGACGAACAACTTGAAGTCTACGCTGGAGTCGCCCAAGCCGGCCGTCACCACCTTCACCTCTTTGCTGTGGTCTGTCCACTGGTGGTTCAGTCTTGTCACAGCCTCTACCACCACCTGCTGCACCTGTTGCAGGTTGCTGCCGTAGGCCACGCCGAAGGGGATGGCCACGAGGATGTAGCCGTGGTTCTTGGTCAGGTTCTTGTAGTTTTTTGCGAAGAGTTGTGCGTTCTGGAACGTGATGACCTCTCCGTAGAGGCTTTCCACGACCGTGCTTGTGTAGCTGATGCTGGCCACCTTTCCCATCGTTCCGTCGACGTCTATCCAGTCGCCCACCTTCACGCGTCCTGCCATGAGGGTGGCTCCGTAGTAGATGTTCTCGATGATGTCTTTCGAGGCGAAGCCTATGCCTGTGGAGAGTCCGCCGGAGATGGCCACCAGCCATGCGACGCTGATGTGCAGCATGGAGAGTGATGTCAGGGCCCACACTCCCCACACCAGCACCTGCACGACGTTCTTGCCCATCACCTCCTTGCTGGCGGCGGTGGTGGGGTCTGCGGTCACGTAGTGGAGCCGCATGAAGGCGAGTGTGGTCTTTGCGATGTATGCGAAGATGAACCAGTTGCAGGTCACGATGGAGAGCTTCATCAGCGACACCTTGAGGTTTTCGAGGTTGATGAAGTCTGTGGTGAACAGTTTGACGCACAGTGCGCTCAGGTTGAACACGTCGGCAGCCCACCAGATGCTGAACAAGACGGAGAAGATGCTCAGTATGGGTATGAACACCTGCCTCACCATCAGGAACAGCCACGTGCGCGAGATGGGCCGGTCGTCGAAGTGCTTGCGTTCGCTGTAGATGCGCAGCCAGTCGGCGGCGCAGGTGATGGTGAGTGTGCACGACTGCTGCATCATCCACCAGATGATGAGTTGCACGCTGATGAGCGTGTATCCCAGCCACGAACACACCACCGAGGCGATGAAGACGATCAGCGAGAGGTGGGCGTAGCGCTTGTCCAGCATTGGCACGCTGTCGCGGTGGCGTTGGATGTACCACCACTGCCAGATGGCGGCTGCCAGCAGCATGGGTGGGAAGATGAGGTTGACCAGGTCGTTGGGGACGAGGATGATGCGGAAGAGGATGACCACCAGTCCCATTGTCAGCAGGGGCAGATAGATGGAGACGGCGCTGCGCAGTTGTGTCTTCTTCACCCTCAGCAGCAGCGAGACGACGACGACTCCCATCAGCCAGAAGAACTGCACCAGCAGTCCGCCTTCCATGAAGATGAGTCCGTGCTTGTCCAGCGCCTCCCACGTGCTTTCCAGTTCTTGGGGCAGGTTTTGCAGGATGTACAGGTAGTTTCGTCCCCCGTTTCTGAAGATGTTGGTCTGTATCTCTTGGTAGCGGCGTGTGGCATAGTCGTTCATGTTGCCCAGTTGCCGCTCGGTGGCGGTGTAGTAGCCGATGTATCGCGACAGTTGTCGCTTGTTGTCGCTGAGCAGATGGCGTATGGCCGAGGCTTTGGCCAGACACGAGTCGCGGTCGGCCTTGGCTTGTTGTGACAGCAGCACGTTGGGCATCTCCTTGAGGGCGCCTATCAGCGAGTCGCAGTTGGCTATCTCGGTGTCGGTGCTACGCATGAGTGTGCGGAAGGGCAGTTGCTTGCGCTCAAAGTCGGAGTAGAGCGTGGTGGCCTCGCGACAGGCGTAGGTGACGTCAAAGATGTATTCGTCCTGCTGCGAGTAGAGCATCAGTGCGTTTTGGTTGGCCTTGCGCACGGTGGCCAGCAGTTCGTTGTATACCCGCGTGTTCTCTGCGGAGCGTTTTTCGGCCTGGCTTCTCAGTTCGTCCAGCCGCGCTGTCAGTTCGCCTCTGAGGTCGGCCAGTGTGGCGTTCAGGTTGTCGCCTGTGATGACGGCCCTCGCCGCGCTGGCGGGCAGCAGCAGCAGGAGTACAAGGAGGAGTTGGTGCTTCATCTTTTTTTTCTTTT
>Ga0247608_10007778_pt1 | contig 10927 bp, 7 predicted proteins | sample 176DNAGHGlowgp2_FD_193490 | JGI IMG/M metagenome (GOLD analysis project Ga0247608, IMG submission 193490) | Sheep rumen microbial communities from Palmerston North, Manawatu-Wanganui, New Zealand - 1766 DNA GHGlow gp2 | ecosystem: Host-associated > Mammals > Digestive system > Stomach > Rumen ... | reverse complement strand
TGTGGATAAGGAATTCGGAACTGGCTGCGTAAAGATCACGCCGGCGCATGATCCCAACGATTTTGAGGTGGGCAAGCGTCATGGCCTGGCTGAGATCAATATCATGAACGACGACGCCACGATCAACTGTCCCGGTACACGTTACCATGGCATGGAGCGCTACGAGGCAAGAAAGGCAGTTCTGGAGGACCTGGAAAAGCTTGGTCTTCTGGTAAAGATCGTTCCCCATACCCATAATGTAGGTACCCATGACCGCTGCGGAACCACTGTTGAGCCCATGGTTAAGCCCCAGTGGTTTGTAAAGATGAGCGATATGGCTGTTCCGGCAAGGAAGGCCGTTGAGGAGGGGAGGATCCGTCTCGTTCCCTCACGTATGAATAAGGTGTATTATAACTGGCTGGATAATATCCGCGACTGGTGTATTTCCCGTCAGCTCTGGTGGGGTCACCGGATTCCTGCCTGGTATTGTCAGGATTGCGGCGGGACCATTGTGGAAATGTCTGCGCCGGAAAAGTGCCCGCATTGCGGCGGCACCAATCTGAAGCAGGATGAGGATACGCTGGATACCTGGTTTTCCTCCGCCCTCTGGCCCTTCTCCACTGTGGGCTGGCCGGATACGGATTCGGAGGATTATCAGTATTTCTTCCCCACAGACGTACTGGTTACAGGCTACGATATCATCTTCTTCTGGGTGATCCGTATGGTCTTCTCCTCTCTGGAGCAGACAGGCAAGATTCCCTTCCATACCGTTCTTTTCCATGGACTGGTGCGGGATGAGCAGGGACGGAAGATGAGTAAGTCTCTGGGCAATGGCATTGATCCCCTGGAGGTGATCGATAAGTACGGCGCGGACGCCCTGCGTTTCATGCTGATCACGGGCAATGCCCCCGGAAATGATATGCGGTTCATCTGGGACAGACTGGATGCAAGCCGTAATTTTGCCAATAAGATCTGGAATGCCTCCCGGTTCATTATGATGAATATGGAGAAGGCCTTCACCACGGGGCTCAGGGAAGAGGACATCCGGAACGTAACGGCCTCTGATTTCACCATGGCGGATAAGTGGATCCTGCATAAGGCCAATATGCTGGTGAAGGAAGTTACGGATAACATGGAGAAATATGAGCTGGGTATTGCCGCAGACAAGGTGCATGACTTCCTTTGGGATGAGTTCTGCGACTGGTACATCGAAATGGTAAAGCCCAGACTCTGGGATGAAGACGATAAGACCCGCGCAGCCGCGCTCTGGACACTCAGAGAGGTACTTTCCATCGGTCTGAAGCTGCTGCACCCCTATATGCCCTTTGTTACGGAGGAAATCTACTGTACGCTGACCGGCGAGGAATCTCTGATGATCGCAGAATGGCCGAAGTACAGCGAGGACCGCGTATTTACCGAGGAGGCGGAAAAGACAGATGTGCTGAAGGAAGCCGTTCGCAGCATCCGGAATATCCGGAGCGAAATGCAGGTTCCGCCTTCAAGAAAGGCCAGCATTTATGTGATATCCGATAAGGAAGAGGTAAGACATATCTTCGAAGAGAGCAGCACATTCTTCGGCGCTCTGGCCTTTTCCAATGACATCCTGATCAGCAGTGATAAGGACAGGGTTCCGGCAGACGCAGTATCCTGTGTCATCCATAATGCAGTGCTTTACCTGCCTCTTGCCGAGCTTGTGGATATTGAGAAGGAGAAAGAGCGTCTGGCCAGGGAAAAGGAGCGGCTGCAGGCCGAGATTCGCCGCGCCGAGGGCATGCTGGCCAATCCCAGATTTGTGGAGAAGGCGCCTGAGGCGAAGGTCAATGAGGAAAGAGAAAAGCTGACGAAGTATAAGGAAACCCTTATTCAGGTAGAAGAGCAGCTGTCACATCTGGGATAATTTCTTCCGGCCGCCGGGAGAAGAAAAAGGAGATACCACGTGAGAAGCGGTAGAAAACTGACCGGAAAACTGAATATTGTCATCCTGGTGCCGGTGTTAATGGCTGCTATACTTCTGGGAATCTGCTTTTATATTTTTGATCCGAATTCCAAGCAGGGACTCATTGCCTGCGGCCTGATCATCAGCTATATTGTGATCGTTCTTATCGCCTATATCCGGCTGCGGCCTGTTCTCGGCGCTACGCTGACGGACTATTCTCTGGAACAGGGAAAGATCCAGAAGGAGCTCCTGCATGACCTTTCCATTCCGTACACGATCCTGGATGAAAAGGGCCATGTTCTCTGGGCCAACAGGATGTTTTACCAGACCATCGGCGTAGCTGAGAATAAGCATATCCGGAAGACCGTGGATACCTATATTCCCGGCCTCAAGGTGAGCGAGCTCCTCGAGGATGAGGATGACATCAGCACCGGTATCAGCTTCGGCGGGCATATCTATAATGCGGAGCTCAGACGGATGGATCTTTCCGCTGTTTTTGAGGAGCATGAGGTGGAGAATCCGGACGATGATGTTGTGGTCGCCCTTTATCTCTTCGATGTAACAGAGGAAAAGGCTTTCGAGCAGCAGGCCTTTGACCAGAAAATGGTTGCCGGTCTCATCTATATCGATAATTATGATGAAGTAATGGATTCGCTGGAGGAGATCAAGCACTCCATCCTGACGGCTCTGGTGGACAGAAAGATCAATGTCTACCTCAGGCATATCGACGCCATTGTCCGTCATATTGAAAGTGATAAGTATTTCTTTGTATTCCCGCAGAAGTATCTGCAGTCCGTGAAGGATGATAAGTTCTCCCTTCTGGATGATGTGAAGAGCATTAATGTGGGAAATGAGATTGCCATGACCCTCAGTATCGGCATCGGCTGCGGGGATGACAGCTTTAATTCCGCCTACGAAAACGCCAAGGCAGCCATCGGCCTCGCTCTTGGACGTGGCGGCGATCAGACGGCAGTAAAGAGCGGAGATTCCGTTACCTACTTCGGCGGAAAGAGTGCCGGAACAGAGAAGACTACGCGTGTTAAGGCCAGAGTGAAGGCTCAGGCCTTCGAGGAGCTGCTGGAGGGTAAGGATAAGGTGCTGATCATGGCTCATAAGCGGCCGGATGCGGACGCCTTTGGTTCATCTGTCGGCATTTACCGGCTGTGCACCGCTCTCGGAAAGAAGGCTTACATCGTGCTGAACGAGGTGACGGATGCCATTCGTCCGCTGGTGGAAAGCTTTACCCGCAATGCCATCTATAACGAAATGATGATCGATAACAAAAAGGCCATGGATATGGTGAGCCCGGGCACGCTTCTTGTGGTCTGCGATGTAAACCGGCCCAGTATGACGGAGTGCAGCGAGCTGCTGGACAGGGTTTCCACCGTGGTGGTATTTGATCACCACAGGCAGTCCAATGAGGCGATCCGAAACGCGACGCTTTCCTATATCGAGCCCTTTGCGTCCTCTGCCTGCGAGATGATCGCGGAAATGTATCAGTATATTTCTGCGCCTCTCCGCCTGCGCCAGACAGAGGCGGACGCCATGTACGCCGGCATCCTGATCGATACGGATAATTTCCTGAATAAGACCGGTGTCAGAACCTTTGAGGCGGCCTCCTACCTCAGGAAGTCCGGAGCGGATATGACCAGAGTGCGGAATATGTTCCGCAGTACCATGCCGGAAATGAAGGAGAGAGCCCAGGGCATCGCCAATGCGGAGATCTTCCTGGATCAGTTTGCCCTTTCCTATGTCGATCCGGATCCGGATTCTGTGGATCCGCCTACAGTTCCTGTGGCCAAGGTGGCTAACGAGCTGCTGAATGTAAAGAATATCAAGGCATCCTTCGTGGTGACCGAGGCGGAGGACGGAACCCTCTATGTATCCGCACGGTCCGTGGGGGATGTGAATGTACAGCTTCTGATGGAGCATTTTAACGGCGGCGGACATGCGAATATCGCAGGCGCCCAGCTTTCAGGAGTGAAAAAAGAAGAATTCTTCCGGGAACTCAGGGAGCTTCTGGAAAAGAAATATACGGAAGGAGATATATAAATGAAAGTCATTTTACTTGAGGATGTAAAATCCGTCGGAAAGAAGGGTGAGATCGTTGAGGTCAGCACCGGCTATGCAAGAAATTTTATTCTGCCCAAGAATAAGGGCGTGGAGGCAACGCCGAAGAACGTTAACGACTGGAAGCTGAAGAAGCAGCATGCCGACAAGGTTGCGGCGGAAAATCTGGCGGCAGCCAGGGAACTGGCGGAACAGCTGAAGAATAAGTCCGTGACCACCACCATGAAGGTAGGCGAAAACGGAAAAACCTTCGGATCCGTATCGGCCAAGGAAGTGGCAGAGCTTCTGAAGAGCCAGCTGAACCTGGATATCGACAAGAAAAAGGTGCTTCTTCCCGAACCGGTCAAGGGGCTTGGGGGCTACAGGGTTGGCCTGAAGCTGCATCCTGAGGTAACGGCTGAGATCCTGCTGAATGTAACAGAGGAATAAGAGCCGGCAGGGAGGAGGAAGACGCTTTGGCGGATAGTGAGAATGTAGTAAGACGGGTCCTCCCCCATGACAGCGGAGCGGAGAGAGGCATTATCGGTTCCATGATGATGTCGCCGGATGCCATTTCCCAGGCGGCGGGTACGCTCCTGAAGGAGGATTTTTACAATACCCAGTACGGGCTTCTGTTCGAAGCCATGGTACAGTTAAACAACAAGGGCCGCGAGGTGGATGAGATCACCCTGGGAGAGCAGCTGAGGCAGATGGGCGCGCCCGAGGAGATCAGCGGGCTTTCCTACATCGGTGAGATCCTGGCTGAAGTCCAGACCGCGGTCTTTGTGAAGGATTATTGCCGGATCGTGAAGGATAAGGCCGACCTGAGGAGGCTGATCCGGATGACGGAAAGGCTGCAGGCGGAATGCTACAACGCGCAGGACGATGTGGCCAATATCCTGGAGCGGGGCGAGGAGGAGATATTCCAGCTGGCTCAGGGAAGAGGGGCTGAAGCGGATTTCCAGCCTATCCGGAAGACGACGATCGAGGTCATCGGCCAGATCGAGAAGGCGGCAAGAAATAAGGGGAAGATCAACGGTCTTCCCACAGGCTTTACGGATCTGGACCAGAAGCTGACCGGGCTTCATGAGGGAGAGCTGATCCTTGTGGCTGCCCGTCCGGCCATGGGCAAGACAGCCTTCGTTCTGAATATTGCCCATCATGTGGCAACCAGGGAAAATGTACCGGTAGCCATCTTTTCGCTGGAGATGGGAAAGGACCAGCTGGTCAGCCGTCTCATGGCGATGGACGCCCATGTGGATGCCCAGTCACTGAAAACCGGTACACTGAGCGAGGACGAGTGGAAGCTGGTGATCGAAAGCGCCAACCGGATCGCCGCGGCTCCTATTTATATCAACGAAAATTCCGGTATCACCATGGCCAAGATGCGGTCCATCTGCCGGAAATGGAAGCAGGCCTATAATATCGGCCTGATCGTTATCGACTACCTGCAGCTCATGAGCTCTGCCGGGAGAGTTGAATCCCGCCAGCAGTTCATTGCGGATGTATCCCGTGCGCTGAAGGGTCTGGCCAGGGAGCTGAAGGTTCCGGTCATTGCCCTTTCCCAGCTGAACCGTGCGGTGGACAGCCGGCCGGATCACCGGCCCGTGCTGGCGGATCTGAGAGAGTCCGGCGCCATCGAGCAGGATGCCGATGTGGTTGCCTTTATTTACCGGGATGATTACTATCATAAGGATTCAGAACGGCCGGGCGTGGCGGAGATCATCGTGGCCAAGCAGAGAAGCGGTTCCACGGGAACGGTAGAGCTGTTCTGGATCGGCAAGTATACCCTGTTCCGTAACCTGGCGCAGGAGAAGAAAAGTTAAAAAAATGTCGGAGGAAGCAAATGGATCTCTTTTATCTGGAAAATCTGTCGCTGAAGGTAACCATTAACCGCAGCGGCGCAGAGCTGATCAGCATTCTGAATAAGGAAAACGGGAAGGAATATCTCTGGAACGGGGACCCGGCCTACTGGAAGCGGCATGCACCTGTTCTTTTCCCCATTGTGGGCAGTCTGAAGAACCATCAGTTTACTGTGGATGGGAAGTCCTATATCATGGGTCAGCACGGCTTTGCCCGGGACATGGACTTTCAGCTGGTGAAGCAGAATGGATCAGAGATTACGTTCCGTCTGGAATCCAATGAGGAGACGCTGGCGGCGTATCCCTACCCCTTTGTTCTGGAAATCCGCTACATTCTTGATCATAAGCGGATCACAACGGAATGGGTGGTTAAGAATCCGGGAGAAAAGCCGATGCATTTCCAGATCGGCGGACATCCTGCCTTTTGCTGTCCCCTGGATAAGAAGAAAAAAATGGAGGACTACTGGATTGCCTTTGATTCGGATAAACCGATCCGCTATCGTCTTCTGAACGGAGAGGGACTTCTGGAAGATGAGGTTTACACCTGGGAGACCGATGGCGGCGTTGCTCCGCTGGATCCCCACATGTTTGACAGGGACGCATTGATCATCGAGGGCGGCCAGGCGGAGAAGGTCAGCATCCTGAGTCCGGACAGGATGGATGTGCTTTCCGTATCCTTCCAATCCCCGCTTTTCGGACTCTGGACACCGGCCGGGAAGGGCGCTCCCTTCCTGTGCATAGAACCCTGGTACGGAAGGGCTGACCGGGCGGATTTTGAGGGCTCGATCGAAAAGAGAGAATATGACAACTGTGTTTCGCCGGGAGACCGTTTTTCCGCTGAATATACTATAGAAATTGCCGAATAAGGGTTACTTTTCACAGTTCACAATATAAAAGAGCAAATACGGCTGATTTAGGCGTGTTTTGGCCTTTGCAATTCCCGTGAAAAGTACAAATAAAAAGGGTTTTTGGGGTATAAAAGCTTGACAAACAGCCTAAAAAAACGTATAACAGAATAAGGGTTGTTACAGAGGGTAATAGCCGAATAGAAACAATTCATTTTGAGGAGGATTTATAGAATGAACAAGACTGAGTTAGTTGCCGCTGTAGCTGCCAAGGCAGAAATTACCAAGGCTGATGCTGAGAAGGCTGTTAAAGCATTTACAGATGTTGTTGCTGAAGAGCTTAAGGCTGGCGGAAAGGTTCAGCTGGTTGGCTTCGGTACATTCGAAGTATCCAAGAGAGAAGCACGTACAGGCCACAATCCGAGAACAGGCGAGACTCTGAAGATCAAGGCTTCCAAGACTCCCAAGTTCAAGGCCGGCAAGGCTCTGAAGGATTCCATCAACTAATTTAAAGCGTATGATGAAGGAAACCCTGCAGGAAGCTGCAGGGTTTTCTTTTTCTGAGCATCTTATAAATTTTCCTTATATGCGCCAGTCAGTGAGTGTTTCGTTGTAGTTCCGAATCCTTTAAGGCGCGAAGCCGGGCCGGGCGTTAAGACTTCCCAGTGGAAGGCTGGCAAGGTGGCTGCGAAGCCGGGCTTAGGTGCGCCGATGGCGTGCGTGAACAGAAGGAAAGAAAAGGAGGCCGCATGCGACTGGATAAATATCTGAAGGTCAGCCGTCTGATCAAACGAAGAACGGTGGCCAATGAGGCCTGCGATGCAGGCCGGGTAAGCGTAAATGGAAAGCCCGCCAGGGCGTCTTATGATGTAAAGACGGGGGATGTGATCGAGATCACCTTCGGTAATAAAACCGTAAAAGCAGAGGTTCTCCGGGTCGCGGAGACCGTACGTAAAGAAGAAACGGCAGACATGTACAAAATCCTGTAGCAGGCCGTCGCAGGACAGCCCCCGGCTGCAGTGGCAGAAAGATGCAGGACAGTCATCGGCTGCAGTAGCAGAAAAATACAGTACATACGCTCGGCTGCAGTGGCAGAAAGATGCGGAACAGTCTCCCGGCTGCAGTAACAGAAAAGATGCAGATCAGTAGGAGATGGAGAATTCCTCCGTCCAGTCCGAGATCACCGCTTCGGAGTAGGTGAGGATGGACAGGGTGACGGTAACCTTTCCCTCCCAGTGTTCCGGAAGAACCGCGGGAGAATTCTCTTCTGCTTCTTCGTTCAGGCTAAAAAAGTGATTGCCTTCATTAGAGAATATGCCTCTGTCATATTCCGGAAGAACATTATCCTTGCTGAGCGGCATGGCAAGATCCGCAGAATAAATGGTCTTCCCTTCCGCAAGCGAGGCAGCGTCATCCTTTTCCAGAAGGAACTCGGCGGAATGGGTACCGTCGTTTACAGTAACGTAGACTCTTGCCATGTAGTTCATGGCAGAGGGATGGTCTGTGACCAGGGACGCGCTCAGCCTGTAATACCCTTTCTCTTCATTTTCTTTGAGGGAGAGGGTTATTTTTGTGTCTTTCAGGAGCTCGTCTACCCTGGAAAGAAAGTCTGCATCGGAGTCATCTTCGATCCGGGCAAGCTTCGTCATAAAGTCGGAATGCATCTTCAGCTGGGTATTCATTTCTTCATAGCCATCCCGTTCCAGAAGGGTAGGAACGCCGGAAAAAAGATCTGTTCCCAGCCCAAGCCTGTGGCCGGGGATATCCGCTCCCAGAGCAGACAGGGTTGTAGGAAAAAGGTCGAAGGTGGAGTAGAGACGGGGGGATCTGTCTGAGGCGGTTTCCGTGCTGCCACCCGCCTGACTATCCATAAGATCATCTTCCCGGCTGCCGGCCGGAGCCGGATTGATCACGGAAACATACACCTTCCGCTGATAATCATCCGGAACAAGACGGTTGAAATCCTTATCCATGGTCGGATGATCTCCGGAAATGATGATCGTAGTGTTCTCATAGAAATCCTGGGTCTCACACCATGCGATAAAGGCAGCGACCTGCCTGTCGGAGCAGGCAACGGCATTTTTGTAGGAATCATCGAAGACGTCCCCGCAAAGGCGGCAGGTGTATCCATCCTCGAAGTGAGTATCCACGGTGAGAAGGGTCAGATTGAAGGGCGAATCCTGCCGGGAAAGCTGCTGCAGCTCCTCCCGGGCAAACTGAAAGAGCTTTTCATCCTCGTAGCCCCAGAATACCATGTAGTCATCGGGAATGCTTCCGGCGTCTTTTTCATACACATAATCATGGATCTGGTAATCGCCATGTGAGGTATAGTACAGATCCCTGCCGCCGAAGCCGGCGTCGGAGCCGATGAGAAAGGTGTTTGTATATCCGTTAGCTTTCAAAATGTCTCCCAGCGTAGTTACAGTCGGAAAAAAGGCATCCTGGGTGAACATGGAGTTTCTCTGAATAGGAATAATGAGAGGCAGACCGGAGGTTTCCGCAAACATAGCGCCCATAGTCCAGTCCGTTCCGTAGAGAGAAAGGGCTCCGTTGGGCTGGGGAGAGGAGCCGGCAAAGGTCTGCGTGCGGGAAGCAAGGGCAGTCAGGTTAGGGATCAGGCTTTCCGGCATGATGCCGCCGTTTTCGGTATCTCCGTAGGTCAGCTCCATGGATTCCAGGTAAATATAGATGAGGTTCCGCTTCTTTTCGGGGAAGATGATATGTACCCCGGCCGGATCTGCATAGTTTTCTTCGATGTAATAGGAGTTTCTTCTGCCATACCGGATATAGTCTCCCAGACCCACGCGGTTCCAAAGGAGCATAATGGAAATCCCTGACAGGAGAAGAGAGGTCAGAATAACGGAGAGTGTCAGAAGTGTGCGTGTTTTCCGGGGGGAGCCAGGTGTACTGCTGTTCTGTGTGGCGGCGATACGCCGGGGAATCCATAAGTACAGGGTCAGAATGAGCACAAAAAGAATGGCGGCCGGCAGAGCGGCCGTCATGAGATATTTGGGGATCATTCCGGCTCCTGTTCCCTTCAGGGAGTTTTCCAGCTGAAAGATGATAGTGGAAAAGGAGAGACTGCTCCAGGTACGCCGCACCCAGAGGGCGGTGAAAAAGAGCAGGAGCCCAAACCCCAGAAGAAAAAAGGAGAGAATGGTCAAAATGAATATCAGGATTTTTTTTATCTTTTTCATTTTTTAGTCCAGAACATCCGGTAAGTAGTACCATTTCCCATCTGCCTGATAACAGTAGAAGGTGTGTGCGGAAACGCCTTCATCCTTCGAGTAATAACCGAAGTAATCATAAACGTCGCCCTCTGCGCCGGTTACCTTGATCTTGGCCGAAATCTGGGCAATTTGGGTAACTGGGATATGTATACCCTCCTCTTCCAACTCTTCCCTGAAGTCTGCAACAGCATCGTTAGAGATGATGCGGTCGGTGTGGCACTCCACTACCGTGATCGTGAAAGTACTGTCTGAAGAAAGATCCCACTCATCAAAATAGTCGTCTTCATAGCATTCCTTCAGAGTGGAGGGGAGGGTAAAGTAGTATGAATCTTCTTTGGCAAGATATCTTTCTATTTCAGCTTGCGCACTCTTGGGAATGGAGGCCCGGATCATTCTGTCAATATCGTGACTTCCCCAGCCATTCAGAAAGGCTTCCAGGGCGGCCTCCGGGGATTTGGCGTTCCATTTATCCTTCTTTTTGAAGACGGTGAAGAAGAGGACTGCGCCGATGATGAGGACGGCAGCCGCACATCCGATGATAATGAACAGCTTTTTCTTTGAACCGCCGGCTTTTTTAGGGTGAACTGCCGGGGGATTGCTGCCTGAGACAGGTTCTGCCGGCTGGTTTCCGTAAACCTGCTGTGCCTCGTTGTAAACCTGCTGCCCCTGTCCGTAGGTGCTTTGCTGGTAGCCCGGCTGAGGCTGTCCGTAGCCTTGTGCCTGCTGAACGTAAGGATTTTGCTGGTAGCCCTGCTGAGGCTGTCCGTAGCCTTGCGCCTGCTGGCCGTAGGGATTTTGCTGGTAGCCCTGCTGAGGCTGTCCGTAGCCCTGCGCCTGCTGGCCGTAGGGATTTTGCTGGTAGCCCTGCTGAGGCTGTCCGTAGCCCTGCGCCTGCTGAACGTAAGGATTTTGCTGGTAGCCCTGCTGAGGCTGTCCGTAGCCCGGGGCTTGCTGACCGTAGGGATTTTGCTGGTAGCCCTGCTGGGGCTGTCCGTAGCCCTGCGCCTGCTGGCCATAAGGAATCTG
>Ga0247608_10007777_pt1 | contig 10927 bp, 9 predicted proteins | sample 176DNAGHGlowgp2_FD_193490 | JGI IMG/M metagenome (GOLD analysis project Ga0247608, IMG submission 193490) | Sheep rumen microbial communities from Palmerston North, Manawatu-Wanganui, New Zealand - 1766 DNA GHGlow gp2 | ecosystem: Host-associated > Mammals > Digestive system > Stomach > Rumen ... | reverse complement strand
CGTGTCAGTGAGCTGGTAAATCTAAAACTATCGAATCTCTACCGAGAGGAACAGTATTTGCGTATTCTTGGCAAAGGTTCTAAGGAACGATTGGTCCCTATATCGGAGCGTGCCTTACAAGAATTGGAAGACTGGTTTGCCGTACGCCGTACAATGAAGATAAAGCCTGGTGAGGAAGACTTTGTCTTCTTAAACCGCCGTGGGGCACACCTGACACGTACCATGATATTAATCATGGTCAAGCGACAGGCCGAGGTAGCAGGTATCAAGAAGACTATTTCGCCTCATACACTACGCCACTCTTTTGCTACTGCACTACTGGAGGGAGGTGCTGACTTACGCGTCATACAAGAGCTGTTGGGCCATGAATCCATAGGCACAACAGAGATTTACACCCACATCGACATGACCACACTGCGTGACGAGATTTTACAGCACCATCCACGAAACATGAAAAAAAGTCAAAAAAGGTGTAGTTTTTCCGTAGAATAGTGCGACTAATAATAAAAAATGCGTACATTTGCACACTCAATAGTGAAACTTAACTTATTTTAGAATCATGAAAATGAAAAAATTGTTTACAGTTGCCGTTCTGATGGTATTGGGTACGGTAGCATTGATGGCTCAGGAGCTACCGACGATTCCTGCTGACGAAGCAGTACGTAAAGGAAAGCTGGCCAATGGCCTGACTTACTACATCCGTCACAACAACTGGCCAGAGAACCGTGCAGAATTCTACATTGCACAACGAGTAGGTTCACTTCAGGAGAATGACGACCAGCGTGGTCTGGCACACTTCCTGGAGCACATGGCCTTCAATGGTTCAAAGCACTTTAAGGGTAACGAATTGTTACGCTGGTGCGAGAGCGTAGGTATCAAGTTTGGACAAGACCTGAATGCCTATACCTCAATAGACCAAACAGTGTATAATATTTCTAACGTACCAACCACACGCGAAAGCATCATCGACTCGTGCCTGCTCATTCTTTACGACTGGGCAGACGGTTTGCTGTTAGAGAAGGAAGAGATTGAAAAGGAACGTGGTGTCATCCACGAGGAGTGGCGTCTTCGCACCTCTGCTTCTCAGCGTATGTTTGAGCGTGATCTGCCTCAGTTATATCCTGACTGTAAGTATGGTCACCGCATGCCTATCGGTCTGATGGAGATTATCGACAACTTCGAACCTCAGTTCCTTCGTGACTACTACGAGAAGTGGTATCGCCCAGACAACCAAGGTCTCATCATCGTCGGTGACGTTGACGTTGACAAGGTAGAGGCAAAGATTAAGGAGATGTTCAGCGACATCGTACTGCCCGAAAACCGTGCTTTGGTTGAGGATGTTCCTGTTCCAGACAATGACGAGCCAATATTTGTCATCGACAAGGACAAGGAGATGCAGTACAATATGGTAATGTTGATGTTCAAGCACGACGTATTCCCCGACACCCTGAAAAATAGCATGGCATATATGATGACAGGCTTCATGAAGAATGCAGCCATCAGCATGCTGAATGACCGTCTGAAGGAGATGTCCGAGAAGCCTGAGTGCCCATTCCTGCAGGCAAGTGCCGGTGATGGTAATTACATCTTTGCCAAGACGAAGGATGCCTTCGAACTGGACATCATACCAAAGGATGGACAGACAGAGGCTGCTTTCACTGCTGCTTTCATTGAGGCTCGCCGCGCTGCAGAATTTGGTTTCACCGCTACCGAGTATGCCCGTTACAAGGCTAACTATATCAGCAACCTGGAAAAGCAATACTCAAACAAGGATAAGCGTTACAACCGCCAGTTTGTTAATCAGTATGTGCAGAACTTCCTCGCAAACGAACCATACCCGTCGATTGACTACACTTATACAACTATGAAGCAGGTTGTTCCTATGATTCCCGTGGATTACATCAACATGGTCATCAAGGAACTCATTCCTCAGGAAAACAAGAATATTGTTGTACTGAACTTCAATACAGAGAAGGACAATGCTGTCTATCCTACAGCTGAAGGCTTCAAGAAAGCAATTGACGATGCACGTGCAGCAACTATCGAGGCTTATGTAGATAACGTGAAGGACGAACCTCTTATGGCACAGATGCCTAAGAAGGGTTCTATTAAGAAGGAAGTGAAGAACACCAAGTTCGACTATACAGAGTTGACGCTTTCGAATGGTGCAACAGTCATTCTGAAGAAAACCGACCTGAAAGCCGACCAGGTTATCCTTTCTGGTGAAGGTTTTGGCGGTTCTGCCCTCTTTGGTGCTCAGGACTTTGCTAACATCAAGATGTTTGATGACGTGATTGAAGCCAGCGGACTGGGCAACTTCTCCCACACAGAACTGGAGAAAGCCATGGCAGGTAAGATTGCCAGCATGTCACTGTCGCTGGGTACTAACCGTCAGTATGTACGTGGCTCATCAACTCCTAATGACGTAGAAGCCATGCTTCAACTGCTGTACTTGACATTTACAAACATCAACAAGGACCAGAAGTCATTTGACAATCTGATTCAGACAACTGGTATCGAGCTGAAGAACCGCGCCTTGAATCCTGAGGTTGTATTCAGTGACTCTCTGCAAGCTACGCTGAGTTGCAAGAACCCACGCATGATGCCTATGGTTATGGACGACCTGCAGAACGTGAACTACGACCGCATCCTGGCAATGGCCAAGGAAGTAACGTCTAATGCAGCAGCCTATACCTTTAACATCATTGGTAACTTCGACGAGGCAACCATTCGTCCTCTCATTGAGCAGTACATTGCCTCACTGCCTGCAAAGAAGAAGGTGACCAAGACTCCAGACGTAAGTACTGACTTCACTGGTGTTGTCGTCAATAACTTCAAGCATAAGGCTGAGACGCCAAAGGCTATCGCCGTCATGGCATGGTACAGCAAGCAAATACCTTACACTCTGGAGAACAGCGTAAAGGCAAGCATCGCCAGCCAAGTGCTGCAGATGATTTACCTCAAGAAGATACGTGAAGATGCCAGCGCAGCTTACACCGTAGCAGCAATGGGTAGCACCGAGATCAACGATTTCGAGAGCAATGCACAACTGATTGCTTACTGCCCCATGAAGCCAGAAAAGAGCGACGTTGCTATTCAGATTCTTCGCGACGAGGTAACCGAACTTACCAAGGTATGTGATGCTGATATGTTGGCAAAAGTGAAAGAGTATATGCTCAAGGACATTGACGATCAGGCAAAGACCAATGGTTACTGGAACAATATCGTCAACGACTGGCGTTTCCACAATGTTGACATGCACAGCGACTTCAAGGCCGTGGTACAGGCTCAGACACCTGAGAGCATCTGCGCCTTTGTACGTGAGTTGCTCAAAGCTGGTAACCGTGCAGAAATTATCATGCTGCCAGCAGAGTAAGGAAATCTGATTTTTCATCATAAAAAACGGCCTGTTTCACAAGAAGCAGGCCGTTTTTTTTGTCATGTCCCAAAAAGTACGTACCTTTGCATCTTAATTAGTAAATAGTCAAATAAAAAACAGAAAATAAACATGTCATATTTTTTCTCTTCAGAATCAGTTTCAGAAGGCCACCCCGATAAAGTGGCCGATCAGATAAGTGACGCCATCCTTGACCAGTTCCTGGCATACGACGAACATGCCCGTGTGGCTTGTGAGTCATTTGTCACAACAGGTCAAGTAGTTATCATGGGTGAGGTACGGAGCGAGGTGTATATTGACCTACAGACCATAGCTCGTAACACCATCAAGAAAATAGGCTATACCAAAGCAGAGTATCAGTTCGATGGCAACTCCTGCGGCATACTGACCGCTATTCACGAACAAAGCGAAGACATCAACCGTGGTGTTGACAGAGAAGACGACGACAACCAAGGTGCAGGAGACCAAGGCATGATGTTTGGTTATGCCACTAATGAAACAGAAAGCCTGATGCCTGTCAGTCTGGACTTAGCACACCTTATTATGCGTACCTTAGCAGACATCCGCAAAGAAGGAAAAGTAATGACCTACCTTCGTCCAGACGCCAAGAGTCAAGTTACCATACAATACAGTGATGAAGGCATACCCGAACGTATAGACACTATCGTAGTATCAACCCAACACGACGAGTTCGACACTGACGACGAACGCATGCTTTCTAAAATCAGGGAAGACGTCATCAATATCCTCATTCCTCGTGTGAAACAGCAGATACACTCAGAGAAAGTGCTCCATTTGTTTGGTAATGACATTAAGTATTTTGTAAACCCCACAGGGAAATTCGTCATTGGCGGTCCTCATGGAGATACCGGACTGACTGGTCGTAAAATCATTGTCGATACCTATGGCGGCAAAGGTGCACATGGCGGAGGAGCATTCTCCGGTAAGGACTCCTCGAAGGTTGACCGTTCTGCTGCCTATGCTGCACGCCACATTGCCAAGAACATGGTGGCAGCAGGCATAAGCGACGAGATGCTGGTGCAGATAAGCTATGCCATCGGTGTGGCAGAGCCCATGAACATCTATGTCAACACCTATGGACGAAAGCACGTAAACATGAGCGACGGTGAGATAGCACAACGCATTGCTCAGTTGTTTGACCTGCGTCCAAAAGCCATCGAGCGTTCACTCAAGCTCAGACAACCCATGTATCTGGAAACAGCAGCCTACGGCCACATGGGACGTAAGTGTGAGGTGGTCAGCAAAACCTTTACAAGCCGTTATCATGAAACCAAGACCATCGACGTAGAACTGTTCACCTGGGAGAAACTCGACAGGGTAGAAGACATCAAAAAGGCATTTGGACTTTCATAATCATGATTCCGCAGGACTCCATCACACACGTAGAACCGACCATAGAGAGCAGTACAACAATTGTTACTGACTCTGTGGTCAGACACACCACTCCTCGCACACCTTATCAAGTGCTGCGAACACTACCACGTGATGCCACACCTGCCCAACAAGACTCAGCCATCCAGGCCACCTTCCAACCAGCAGAGATACGTTACAGTTCACAACCCGACACGCTCCATCTGCCCGGTCACGGAAAAGGCGTAAAACTGACAGAGGTCGATATTCCTATCTATTACGAAAAGACATTCTTCGCCAAGAGTCTGGATCCTGCCGACCGTACTGCAACCCTGTACGGCATGCCAGGTGACCCAGTGCCTTATACGCTACGCACCGACAATGCCATGACATCGTTGCTGCTTGCCTCCTTTGTACTGACACTGTTGTTACTGGGCAGCACCCATCGTTTCTTCTTCCACCAGTTAAAAGGTTTCTTCTACGTACCACGAACAGATGACACGTTCATGCCAGAAACCAGCACAGAATTACGCGCACAGTTCTTCCTGCTGGCACAGACTTGCCTTCTAATGGCTATCCTACAGTTTGACTACACGCAGAAGTTCATTGGGGAGACCTTTATCTTAGAGTCCGACTACATGCTGATAGGCATCTATTTTTTGATGTTCATCGGCTATTTTGCCGTTCGCTCATTGCTTTACAGCATAGTTAACAATGTGTTTTTCGACAACAAACGAAACATATTGTGGCAGAAAACTTTATTACTCATTACCTCCTTGGAAGGTGTAGCACTATTCCCATTAGTTTTGCTGATGGTATTTTTCAATTTGTCCACACAAAATGTAATACTATACTTTACAATTGTACTTGTTTTCACCAAGATTTTGACATTTTATAAATGTTATGTCATCTTTTTTCGCCGATTTGGCGGTTTTTTGCAAAACATTTTGTACCTTTGCACCCTCGAAATCATACCGATAGCCGCATTCTGGAGCTTATTGGTGCTGACAGGCAACTTTTATAAGATAAACTATTAGATTAACACAATGATTAAGAAGATTCTGGTATCGCAACCGAAACCATCGAGCGAGAAATCACCTTATTACGACATCGCGTCGCGATTTGATGTAGAAATGGTCTTCCGTCCTTTCATCAAGGTTGAGGGACTGACGGCAAAGGAGTTTCGTCAGCAGAAAGTGAACATCCTTGACTATTCTGCTATCGTATTCACCTCACGTCATGCCATTGACCACTTCTTTACACTCTCAAAGGAACTGCGTGTAAACATTCCTGAGGACATGAAGTACTTCTGTGTTACTGAAACTATTGCATTATATATCCAGAAATATGTGCAATACCGTAAACGCAAAGTATTCTTTGGAAGTACAGGTAAGATAGACGATCTTCTACCATTGATGATCAAGCACAAACAGGAGAAATATCTTGTTCCTATGAGCGATGTACATAACGACAGCGTGAAACTGATGATGGACGCAAAGAAACTGCAACATCAGGAATGCGTCATGTACCGCACTGTAAGCAACGATTTCACAGAGGAAGAAATCAAGAATTTCGACTATGATATGCTCATCTTCTTCAGCCCTTCAGGCATTGAGTCACTGCTGAAGAACTTCCCTGATTTCAAACAGGACAATATTGCCATTGCCACCTTCGGCCCAGCAACAGCCAAGGCAGTGACAGATGCTGGCCTGCGTCTTGACCTGGAAGCACCCAGTGAGAAATATCCCTCAATGACGGGTGCCCTGCAACACTTCCTGTTGGAGCAAGAAGACTAAGCTAATGTCAGCTATTCACACGCTTGGCGGTCAAGAGCGTATAAAAAGCAAGAAATTGATTGACACGCTCTTCAACGGAGGCAACAGCCGTTCCCTCACAGCATTCCCCTTGCGTATAGTATATATGATACGTGCGCGCGAGAGTGACGACAACTCTCAAGCACAAATAATGGTCAGCGTGTCAAAAAGACATTTCAAACGAGCTGTCAAGCGAAACCGCATAAAAAGACAGATACGTGAGACCTACAGGCAGAACAAAGAACTGCTGTTGGACGTCTTGATACAGAAACCAGAGACAACGGTCTGCATGGCTTTCATCTGGCAGTCCGACCAACTCTTCCCCTCCTCAGACATTGAACATTGCATGAAGTCATTGTTACAACGTGTGGCAGAGAAACTATGAAGAAAATTCTCCAATGGCTGTCAAAAGCACTAACATGGCTGTTGTGCCTGCCTATTGTCTTTTACCAGACATGCATATCACCCTATACACCACCTGCATGCCGTTTCACACCAACATGTAGCGAATATGCAAAACAGGCAATACGCAAGCATGGACCTTTCAAGGGCGTGGCACTGGCCGTCTGGCGTATATTGCGATGCAACCCATGGGGAGGCTCCGGTTATGACCCCGTGCCATAAATGAGAAATAAAAACAAAGAATAAAACAATAGATATATGATGAAGAATTTTGTTGAAGAACTTAAATGGCGTGGCATGCTGGCACAAATAATGCCAGGCACAGAAGAGCTATTACAAAAAGAAATGGTTACGGCATATCTGGGAACCGATCCTACTGCCGACTCACTACATATCGGCCACCTGTGTGGTATCATGATGCTACGTCATTTGCAGCGCTGTGGTCACAAACCTATCATTCTCGTTGGAGGAGCCACGGGCATGATTGGCGATCCCTCTGGCAAAAGTCAAGAGCGTAACCTTCTGAATGACGAGACACTACGTCATAACCAGGAGTGCATCAAACGCCAAGTAGCAAAGTTCCTTGACTTCGACTCAAAAGAGGCCAACGCAGCTGAGATGGTTAACAACTATGACTGGATGAAAGATTTTACCTTCCTCGACTTTGCACGCGAAGTTGGTAAACACATCACTGTCAACTACATGATGGCCAAGGAGTCAGTACAGCAACGCCTCAACGGAACAGCCCGCGACGGTTTGTCATTCACCGAGTTTACCTATCAGTTGCTGCAGGGATATGACTTCCTTTATCTCTACCAGCATAAGGGTGTCAAACTTCAACTGGGAGGTAACGACCAGTGGGGTAACATGACTACTGGTACAGAACTGATCCGTCGCACACTCGGTAACGATGTTGAGACCTTTGCACTGACATGCCCACTCATTACTAAGAGTGACGGTAAGAAGTTTGGAAAGACAGAATCCGGCAATATCTGGCTCGACCCCGTTCGTACCACACCATATAAATTCTACCAGTTCTGGCTGAATGTCAGCGACGAGGATGCAGAACGCTACATCAAGATTTTCACGTCATTAGAGAAAGATGTTATCGATGCGTTGGTCGAGGAACACAAGCAAGATCCTGGTCGCCGCGTGTTACAAAAGCGCTTGGCTGAGGAAGTAACCGTAATGGTACACTCACAGGAAGCACTCGACACTGCCATTGAGGCAAGTAGCATTCTCTTTGGCAAATCCACAAAAGAAGGCTTGGAGAAACTTGATGAACAAACATTCCTCGACGTTTTCGATGGTGTGCCACAATTCGAAATCAGCAAAGACCAGTTGGGACAGCCAGCCATTGAACTGCTGACCACGGTAGCTCCTGTCTTCCCATCCAAGGGTGAAATGCGAAAGATGGTACAAGGTGGAGGTGTTAGTCTGAACAAAGAAAAACTGACCGACCAGAATCGTCCCATAACAACAGACGACCTGATTGACGGTAAGTATCTGTTAGCCCAAAAAGGCAAGAAGAATTACTATTTGCTCATCGTAAAATAAAAATTAGCGGTAAAAATTTGGTAGTGGCGCAAAAAACCACTACCTTTGCATCCGCTAACAAGCATGATTGTCCAATGGTGTAATGGTAGCACAACAGGTTTTGGTTCTGTTTGTGGTGGTTCGAATCCGCCTTGGACAACAGAAAAGAGCGTAGCCGTCCGCAATCGGTTACGCTTTTTTTATGTCATTATTCTTCGCTATTACCATTTTTCTTTGTATCTTTGCATACAAATCTAAAACAAATACAATTTATAATGAAGACAAATTACGAAATCCGCTATGCTGCGCATCCTGAGGATGCCAAGAATTATGACACCAAGCGTATTCGCCGCGACTTCCTCATCGAGAAAGTTTTTGCCGAAGACGAGGTGAACATGGTCTATTCAATGTACGACCGAATGGTCGTCGGAGGTGCCATGCCTGTCAAGGAATGCCTTACCCTTGAAGCCATTGACCCTCTGAAAGCCCCTTATTTTACCACACGTCGCGAAGTGGGAATCTTCAATGTTGGAGGACCTGGATGTGTTAAAGTGGGTGACCAGACGTTCGAACTCGACTTCAAAGAGGCTCTTTATATTGGTCGTGGCGACAGAGACGTGGTATTCTGCTCTAAGTCACCTGACAAACCAGCAAAATTCTATTTCAATTCAACAACTGCTCATGCAGAATATCCATGCAAGAAGATAACAAAGGCTGATGCAGTAGTTGCACACATGGGGTCACTGGAGATGTCCAATGAGCGTAACATCAACAAGATGATTGTCAACCAGGTTCTGCCTACATGCCAACTACAAATGGGTATGACAGAACTGGCAACTGGTTCGGTATGGAATACCATGCCTGCCCATGTACACTCACGCCGCATGGAGGCATATTTCTATTTTGAAGTTCCTCAGGATCAAGCTGTCTGCCACTTTATGGGTGAGGTAGAAGAGACACGACACATCTGGATGCGTGGTGATCAAGCCGTGCTCTCACCTGAATGGAGCATACACTCTGCTGCTGCTACTCACAACTATACTTTCATCTGGGGTATGGGTGGCGAGAACCTTGACTATGGCGACCAGGACTTCTCACTGATTACAGACTTAAAATAACAAAACTACTATGGCAAATATTTTTTCATTAGAAGGAAAGAACGCCTGGATTACAGGTGCATCCTATGGTATCGGATTCAACATTGCAAAAGCATTCGTCGCTGCAGGTATCAAAAACATCATCTTCAACGACATTAACGAGGCTGCTCTCGAGCGTGGACTCAACAACTACAAAGAAGCCGGCATCACAAACGTGAAAGGTTACGTTTGCGACGTCACCGACGAGAATGCCGTAAAGGCACTCGTAGAGAAGATTCATGAAGAAGTAGGTCAAATTGACATCCTGGTCAATAATGCCGGCATCATCAAGCGTATCCCCATGCACGAGATGAAACGTCAGGAGTTCCAGCAGGTCATCGACATCGACCTCGTCGGACCATTCATCGTCAGCTCTGCTGTCTTACCAGAGATGATGGAACGCCGTGAGGGCAAAATCATCAACATCTGCTCCATGATGTCTGAACTTGGCCGCGAGACAGTCAGCGCTTATGCTGCTGCTAAAGGTGGCTTGAAAATGCTTACACGTAACATCTGCTCAGAGTATGGCGAGTATAACATCCAGTGTAATGGCATAGGACCGGGTTATATCGCTACACCTCAGACGGCACCACTTCGTGAGCGCCAACCCGATGGCTCACGCCATCCGTTCGACTCATTCATCTGTGCTAAGACCCCTGCAGGTCGTTGGCTGGAACCAGAAGAGCTGGGTGGTCCTGCTGTCTTCTTGGCTTCCCATGCTTCTGATGCTGTCAATGGTCACATCCTCTATGTCGATGGAGGTATCCTGGCATATATTGGTAAACAGCCCTGATTTTAGAATAAGGACAAAATAAAAGGCCTCTCCACGTGGAGAGGCCTTTTTATTGAAGTGCAAAAATATTATTTGTTAACAGCCTCAGCAAGCTCAGCACCAGCCTTGAACTTAGCAACCTTCTTAGCTGCAATAGTAATCTTCTGCTTAGTTGCGGGATTCACACCTTCACGAGCGGGCTTCTGGTTAACGGCAAATGTTCCGAAACCAACAAGAGCAACTTTGTCACCTGCAACAAGAGCATCCTTAATAGCTACTACAGTGGCGTCAAGAGCTTTCTTAGCATCAACTTTGGTCAGACCAGCACCTGCTGCAATCTTCTCAATTAATTCTGTTTTGTTCATAATGTTTGATTTTAAATTTAATATGATAGTTGTTATTATGTGCAAAATCCTCCGCAAATATAGTGTAAAGTATTTAGAAAACAAACAAAAAATGAAAAAAAATGACTTTTTTGTTGAAAAAAAGTGCGTAAAGG
>Ga0247608_10007774_pt1 | contig 10931 bp, 9 predicted proteins | sample 176DNAGHGlowgp2_FD_193490 | JGI IMG/M metagenome (GOLD analysis project Ga0247608, IMG submission 193490) | Sheep rumen microbial communities from Palmerston North, Manawatu-Wanganui, New Zealand - 1766 DNA GHGlow gp2 | ecosystem: Host-associated > Mammals > Digestive system > Stomach > Rumen ... | reverse complement strand
AGAAGCCCAATCTTCAATTCTCAATCTTCGATTTTTCAGTCCTCCTCAACGATGTCCTCGTCAGACATCACCTCATAGTAGTCGGTAGGCTCGTCCCCCGCAGGAGACGCCGACTCCTGCGCACCGAAAGTTGCATCGTAGGAGTCGTCCCCATGCACGCCAAAAAGGGGGAAGGGCTTGCCGGGGTGGAGGTCCGCCCACAGTCGCCGCTCGCTGCGCAACATCAAGACCAAAGCCACGACCACCGCCAGCAACATATATATCCAAATGGCGCCACTGGAGAGAAGGAAGGGCGGAGGGACAATCAACTCGACCGTCCTGAGGTCATACTTCTCGGGGCTCTCCAAAAGGAAGGCCTTGACGCGGAAGAGGTAGGTGCCGGAAGGGAGGCTGTTGTAGGAGGCAGTGCGCGTCTTCGGTGCATTGATCCAGTCGGGGTCATACCCCTCAAGCTTGTACTGGTAGTGGACGCGGTGCTGCAGTTGGTAGTTGAGCGAGGCGAAACGGAAGGCGACGATGTGGGAGCCGGAAGGCAACTTGACGCTGCGGGCGTCGGGCACATAGTAGTCGTAGGTGTCGTCGAAACGCGGCGACTGGAGCTGGGCGTCAAGGAAGAAGTCGGTGATGCGCAGTTTCAACATTCCGCTGTCCTTACCTGTCAACTTGCTGCGGTTGACGAGGTAGATGCCATCCATGGTTCCGAAGAGTATCTCCTTGTTGGGCAGGCTCACGGCCGCAGCCTCAGAGATCTGCGTGTCGTCCACGCCGTCGAGCGAGGTGTAGGTGGTGACGATGCGCTTTTCGGGCTCCATGGAGCAGATGGTGTTGTCGGTCGCAAACCACACCTTCCCCTGTTCGTCGAAGGTGATGGACCATATCTCCTCGGAAGGCAGCCCGTCCTGGGCCGTGAAGTCTTCAAAGAGGTAAGCCTTGTCGGAGTCTTGCCCGACGACGCGGCTGATGCCGCCGCCGTTGGTGCCTATCCAGATGGTGCCATCGCGGTCTTTGGCCAGACAGACAACGTCGTTGCTCATCAAGATGTTGTCGGGATATTGGCGCGAATTGCCAACCCGCTGGATGGAAAACTCGCCCCGCTTGAGACTCATCACAAGCAGGCCGTCGGTGCCTCCGGCCCAAATGTTGCCCTCGTCGTCCATCTCGATGGAACGCAGCTTGCGGAAACCTTGGTAGGGATAGTCGGGCATGGAGTTGTCCGGGTGAAAGACCTTTGCCTTGTCCAGATGCAGGTTGCCCGCCTTGTCTACGGCACCGGCCAGCACATTGACGCCGCCTCCGTAGGTGACCACCCAGATGTTGCCCCTGCGGTCAAGCAGGGCCTTGTAGGCGGCAAGCGAGTTCATCGAGCGCTCCTTGTCGTCGCCGGCTCCAGCACTCTGTATCTGCCATCCGTCGCCCTTGCGGGTCATAATGAAGAGGCCCTTGTCCTTCGAGCAGAGCAGATACATGCCTTCGCGCGCCTTGCTGATGCCATAGAAGCGGCCAAAGTCGTTGCCGCGGCTGTCGTGGCTGAAGGTGGCGATGGTGCCGGCCTTGCCTTTGACGGTAAGGACTCCGGCTTTGTTGCCGATGAACAACAGGTCGGCCTGCTCGTCAAAGTAGATGGCACGGACGTCATTCTCCTCACGAAGCAAAGTGGAGGTGGTAATCCTCTTGCGCTCAATGGTGTTCTTCTGCAGTTCAAGTTTCTCCAGGCCCTTGCGCGCCGTACTCTGCCAGATGACACCCTCGTCCAGCTCGAGACCGGCGTTCTGCGTGTTGTTCAGGTTCCATGAATAGGAAGGGTCGTTGTGGAAATACTCCACCTCGTCCGTATTCCTATTGTAGTATCCATATCCCCCCTTGCTCATCCTCACCCACAGGTAGCCCGCCGCTTCGTTGAAACGGCCGCCGTTGCCGTCATACTGAGGCACGGGAACAACCTGCGAGAAGTGCTTGATTTCTCCAGTCTCCAAGTCAAGCCGGTTGGAGCCTGCATTGTCGTCGTTGAACCACACCAGACCTTGGCTGTCAACAAAGACAGACCATACTACGGCGCCTCCTTGCTTCAGCACCTTAGGGTCTTGACCGTAGGCAAAGAACACAATCTTGCCGCTCCTCGTACCCCCATAGATGTTGTAGCCATTGCTGTATAGGCAGGTGATCTCCTCTTCTTGGAACACTCCATTCCTCTCGATGGAAAGATTTGCCATGTCAAGACGATGGACGCCATGGTTTGTGCCCAGCCAGACGTCGCTCTGGTATCCTTCCACCATGGACGTAATGGCATATTTGGTGTTGGACACCAACTGCGAGTGGATGCCATAGCGGTCAATCCTCATAATGTAAAGCCCCACGTCCTTTATGCTGACAAGAACCTTGCCAGACGAAGTGGCCATCAAGCGCGTGTCGGTCAAGAAATCTTCGCCGCCCGTGATGCTCTCAAAGGGACTGACAATCTTGTCATGCATGCGGTCAAGCACAAAGACCCTGCCATCGTACATGCGCATCCAGACGTTCTGCATACCGTCGATGACAAGGTCCAGCACACGGTTGTGCATGTGCGGAATGTGGGAGCCGTTGCCCGTGCGATAATTGTAGAAGTTGTAACCGTCGAAACGGCTCAACCCGTTCCACGTGGCAAGCCACAGGTACCCATAGTCGTCCTGGGTGATATAGCTGATGGAGTTGCTGCACAAGCCGTCCGCCGTGCCATAATGAGACAACGACGCCTCCAACTTGTGGTCTTGGGCACACACTTGCATCGCACTCGACAAAGACAACACGACGACCAAAAGCGCCCATCCATATATCTTCTTGTTATGCATCTGGCTCTTAGAGATTGTTCAGTTAATCGGATAATCAATAGTTGGCCGAAAGGCAATGGGGGTGATCTATTTCACAGGTATCAGCACCAACATCCTCGTCCCTTCGAGGCACGTGCCGTCGTGAACCAGTTGCCCGCCTATCCTCTGCACCAGCCGCTGGGCTATGCTCAAGTCAAGTTCGGCCTCGTCGTTCATGCCGTCAGGCTCGTCAAACCAGCTGAAGAGCTTCGAACGGCGGTCTTGCGGAACGCCGACACCAGTGTCCTGCACAGCAAGGACAAGTCGGTTGGGGTTGGATGTGATGGAACAACTGACCGTCACCTGCCCTTGATGGGTGAAGCGCACAGAGAGTTGAAGCAACTTCACCAAAATCATCTCCAGCAAATGAGGGTCGGTGCTGACAAACTCCTCGTCGCTCATCTCCTTGTTGAACACCAACTTCAAACCATCTTTACCCTCCACCAAGTTCATGCAGCGGCGACAGAGCAAATTGGGGCTGAACCTCCGCTCCGATGGAACATAACTCTGCTGCCGCGGATCCATAAAGATGGACACCTCGTCCAACAATCGCCCAACCATGTCAACATATCGCTTGGTCTGCTCGGCAATGTCGCGCTTCTCCGTTTTCGAGATGTACAAATGCTCATCCGCCACGATGTCGCTGAGTCTTGTCAGGTGCGAAAGGGGCTGGCGTATCTGCTTGCTGACATTGTAGATGAACAGTTGCCTCATGCGCTGAGTGCGGTTCAACTTGAACCACAGGCGATGAAGAATGAAGAGATACACCGTCAACAACAAAATGATTATGACGAGAAGGATGGTGAGAATGTTCATACGACTATAAGTGTTGAATTGATTATCTTGTCAAACGCCCGTAAGCCTCATCAAATGCCAACTTCAGCTTCTCTGGCTGTTCCAAGAGCGACCTCAGTTGCTGGAGGTTTTCTTCGTTTTCCGAACCAGGTATCCACAGCCGGATGTATCCATGAGAGGAGTATTTCTGCTCCAAATGCTCACAAAAACGCTCCCATTGCTCCTGACGCGACAGTTGCGGGTAGTGGTCCAGACCGTATGTCACAGTGCGTTCTATCACACTTGCGGGCGACAAGTCACGGTCAGCCTCTGCGACGATGCGCCCATAAAGCGAGCGTGGCGCACGCGAAGCGGAAGCCCTGTGGTCCTCCACCGCCTGCGCCATGATGCGCAACTGCTCCTCGGAAAACCAGCGTCTCAAGCGTTGGTCGTTCTGCAGAATTCTCGCTCCCGTGATGTGGTGTTTTGCACGGGGGCCACTGAGCCCCAAGTCGTGATAGGCGGCTATGACGTAAGCCATGTTGAGGTCGGCTCCCAGTCTTGAAGCCAACAGCAACGATCCACGTATGACATTCTGTGCGTGTCGTGTGCTGTGGGCACGGTCGAACCCCTGGTAGAGCGGAAGTATCTGCCGTTCCACAAACTCAACGAGATCTAAACTGGGCATTTTTCCGTTCATGGCATACGAACATATATGATTGCAGACGGCCCTTTGAAATGGCGGCAACCTTTTGGCTGAATGGTTTGGCTTACAAACTTACAACTGTATTTTCATAAAGACTGGCAGGTGATCCGAATAAGTGAGGTTCTGCTTATAGTAGGTCTGCCCCTTCAGACGCTCGTCATGGAAGATATAGTCAATGCGAGTCTGCTTGTTGCCCCGGAAAGTGTACATGTATCCGCTCCCACACTCTCGGAACCCGTCCACCAAGGGGCCTTTTACCGTCCTATAGACATAACTGTATGGCACGTCATTAAAGTCACCGCATACAATGCAAGGCTGTTTGGAATCGTCACGTTCGGCAGCGATAAGGTCGGCCTGCTGCCCCCGGATGACCATTCCCTGAGTGTAGTTTCCATAGATCATTCGCAACACGCGGTTGTGTTCTACCAACTCACCTTGGTAGTCAGCCTTCGCCGCCTGGCGCAAAGTTCTGTTGATGCCCGTCGTCTGCAGGTGCACATTGATGACACGTATCCTTTTCCCCCTGATGTTCACTTCTGCCCATTGGGCGCTGTTGTTGGTCTCACCAAAAGAGATGGTCTTGGTCCTTAAGATGGGAAAACGGCTGAAGATGACCATGTCATCCTTACCTTTTGCCACGTAAGGGAAAAACTCCATGTAGCTGGAGGTGTTGTCATGCTCACCGCTCTTCGCCTTGTATTCCTGAATACAGAACACGTCCACCTGCTGCCTTTTCATTTCGGCCAAGATGTCTTGGGCTCTGAAGCCTGACAATTCGTTATTGAATCGCGCCACATTATAGGTGGCCACCACCAGTCCGCTCCCGTTGCTTGCATTGGGTCCGAACAGTTCCATCTGGTAGAACGTGCCTACGTAGTGGACAGAACAGAGCAAAGACAAAGCGGGCATCACGGCCCAATGCCACTTGCGCCTTATCAACCAATACGCCAGCAGCACCACATTTGCCAGCAGCAACAGCGGCAGTGCATAGACCAACATGGCCAAGGCCGTATTGGATGGCTGGAAGAAACCACCCAAAAGTCCGCAAATGGTGAAGACCATCACAAGCACCGTGAGGACCAGCACCAGCAGAGCCAGATACTTGTAAACCGCCAGTCGAGCCATCAGTGTTCAGCTACTTCAATGAATTTCTCCACGGTTTCGATCAGTTCTTCCACCGTAAAGGGCTTACGCAGAAAATAGTCGCACCCGGACATCATGGCGTTTTGTATGTCCGCTTCATAGACATGCGCCGAAAGTGCGATGACGGGTATCTCGGGGCTCACCTCCTTGATGATGCGCGTAGCGTCGAGGCCATCCATTTCTGGCATTTTGATGTCCATCAGGATGAGGTTGGGATGCTCGTCTTCGGTCATGGTGACGGCATCGATTCCATTGTGTGCCCTCAAAAGGCGGAACCTTGATTGCAGGACCACCCTCACCAGTTCGTAGTTGCTGTCCTCGTCTTCCGCGACAAGCACCGTCTTCATGTTTTCGCCGTTTATGCCGTCATGGGCCACCATGGTACGCGGTCCAGGTGCAGGCATGCGGCTTCTGCTGGTGCTCATGCCGCCGATTGTCCCATGGAACGGCAATATGAAGGTGAAGGTGCTGCCCTCGCCCAGCACTGACTCTACCTTTATTTTTCCTCCCATCTTCTCGACAATGACCTTGCACAAGGCCAACCCAAGGCCGAAGCCCTGCTGTTTCTCCGCATCGCGCGACATGAAGGTTCCGAAGATGTGTGGCAGGTCTGCCGAAGCGATGCCGCTTCCTGTGTCTTTCACAAAGAACTCAATAAACTCGTCGGCCTTGTCCTCCAACTCTTTGTCGTTCGCCTTGTCCAAGAGATTGTATCCAAACGTGATGCGTCCTTTAGGTGTGTGCTTCAAGGCATTTCCCACGAGGTTCGACAATATCTGCGTCAGACGGTTTTCGTCGGTCTTGAACACGACGGAGGAGTCGGGCACTTCGTAGGACAACTGTACGGTGTCTGGGCAACGAAATCGGAACAGCATCTGTATGTTCTTCATCAGCTGCTCCATGTTGGATGGTGCTATCTTCAGCGTGATTTCACCCGCTTCTACGCGGGAGAGGTCCAATATCTCATTGATGAGCGTCAGCAGACGGTTGGAGTTGCTGTCTATGATTTCCATATACTCCATCCGCTCCTCCAGAGTGGGCGTTTCGACCAAGACACGCGAGAAGCCCTCGATGGCGTTCAGCGGGGTGCGTATCTCATGGCTCATGTTGGCCAAGAAGAGCGACTTCATCTTACTGGCTTTCTCTGCCTTAGCCGCCTTCTCTTCGTATTCTTTCAGTTTCTGCCTAGCTTTTTCGAGTTCTGCTCGAGTTGCCGAAAGCTGCATCTTGGCCGCTTTCAGTTCCTGCTGCATCTGCTCTCTTTCGCTCTGCTCCATTGTTACAACTAAATCTCAGTTTGGAAATATGCTAATCGGCTGCAAATGTACAAAAGAGTTTCTCCACTTGCAACATTTTTCCGCATTTTTTTCTTACGATGCCAACAATCTTGCCGATGATGCGAGTCTGAATGGCATCAGGCACGTCTTGATTTCTCCCAAGTCCCGCTCTTTCGGTGAGTCCACAAATAGGCTACACCACGGAACACATTCATGTTCATGAAGATAAAATATCTGACGGCGCGAGGCTTACCGACGATGGCTGCAAGATAGAAGAAGACCTGCAAAACCCACCCGAGGGTGTATATCCATCCGGCGTTAGTCATCACGAGGGCCACGTTGATGGGTATTAGCGCCAGCAGCGCCACTGGCGCCATGGTCCATCTCAGCACTCTGTGCGACACGAATTGGAAGGCGACGATCGGATTGTTGAACGGGTTCATCATGCCTCTCAGCCACCAGCAGCTCTGCAATCCTCCTGCTGCGATGCGCCGCTTTCGCTTCCCCTCTTCCTCCATGTTTGCCGATCCGTTCTCCACTGCGTATGCATCTGCGGTATAGGCGATTCGGTAGCCTCGTCTCAGGATCAGCATGGATATCATAAAGTCGTCCAGCAAGGCGTTGCTGGGTGCCTCCTCGTAGCACGACATACGGACTGCAAACAGTTCTCCCGCTGCCCCCATGGCAGAGTAGAGTTGCGAATCCCAGCGTTTGAGTGTGCTTTCATATTTCCAGTAGAGTCCCTCGTCGAGTGCCACTTCTTTCGATTCGCCTCCCGCCACCTTGGGAGAGACGCGCTTTTCTCCGGAAACACATCCCACCCTTGGGTCCACGAACAGTCGTCCTATCTCTTTGAGGGCCTCCCTGTTCATCATCGTGTTGGCGTCAGTGAACACGACGATGGGGGCTTTGTTTTCCTGCAGTCCATGCTTCATGGCCGCTGCCTTTCCACGCCTTTCCGGGCTGTAGACCAGTTTGACTTCGGGATAATGCCGCAACAGGTCGTTGGTGCCGTCGTCGCTTCCGTCCGTCACCCACATCACGGTGAGTCTGTCTCTGGGATAGTCCAAGGCCCTGATGTTCTCCATCTTCTCTTCGACCACGTCCTGCTCGTTCCACGCCGTTATCATCAAGGTCATCACGGGCATGTCCGCTTCTTCGGGCATGGAGGGTGTTTCTGGTGGACGGAGTCTGTTCTTCGCTTTCAGCAACAGCCACAAAAGGGCCCCGTACCCCACGTATGTGTAGGTCACGAGTGCCAGGCAGCACCAAAAAGCCATTTCCAATGCAGACACCGTCTCCTTCTTGCTTTAGTTGTCCGTCGCCTCTTTCATGTCGATGAACTGGCGGTTGTCGTCATAGAACTCATACTGCAGGAAGGCGAGTTTCTGGGAGGCTATGACGCGCACGCCTATGCCGTACTTCATCTGCCACCTTCGCTTCAGCGAGATGAACCCCTGGTTGATGTATGCTGCGACGTATGGGTGGACATGCAGGTAGAACTTCTTCACGCCTATCTTGTTCACCAATCGGTCGATTTTCGCTTCAAGCTGGTCTGTGAAGAGTATGCTGGCCTTGATCTTCCCTTTTCCGAAGCAGGTGGGGCATGTCTCCTCCACGTTCACATCCATGGCGGGCCTCACCCTCTGCCGCGTGATTTGCATGAGTCCGAACTTGCTTAGCGGCAGTATGTTGTGGCGTGCCCTGTCGTTTTGCATGTTCTTTGTCATCCTCTCGTAGAGCATCTGCCTGTCTTCAGCGAGGTTCATGTCGACGAAGTCCACCACGATGATGCCCCCCATGTCGCGTAGTCTGAGTTGTCGGGCCAGTTCGTCTGCCGCTCCAAGATTTGTCTCCAAGGCATTGGCTTCCTGTCCGTTCTCTTTTTTGACGCGTGTTCCGCTATTGACGTCCACCACGTGCATGGCTTCGGTGTGTTCGATGATGAGGTATGCTCCGTGTCCGTAGTTCACGGTGCGTCCCAGTCCGCTTTTCATCTGCTTGGTCACTCCGAAGTTGTCGAAGATGGGCACCTGTCCTGTGTATTTCTTGACGACTGACACTCTGTCGGGCGCGATGAGCTGCACATAGTCTCTCACTTGGTTGTAGATGTCGTCGTCGTTCACATAGACGCCGTCGTAGCTGGGGTTGAACAGGTCGCGCAGCAAGGCCACCGCGCGGCTGCTTTCCTCAAACACCATCATGGGCCTCTGCTGCTTCTGTTGTATCATCTGCAGGGCGTCTTCCCACCTTTTGAGCAGCACCTTCAGTTCCGAGTCCAGTTCGGCCGCCTTCTTGCCTTCGGCCACTGTCCTGACGATGACTCCAAAGTTTTTTGGTTTGATGCTCTGTATGAGTTGTTTCAGCCGGGATCGTTCTTCGCCTCGCTTGATTTTCGACGAGACGTTCACTTTGTCTCCGAAGGGCATGAGCACGAGATACCTTCCCGCAAAGCTCAGTTCGCAGGTCAGTCTGGGCCCCTTGGTGTTGATGGGTTCCTTCACCACCTGCACCAGCACCTCCTGTCCCTGCTTCACGTAGTCCTGTATGGTCCCTTCCTTGGGCAGGTCAGGCAGCCTTTGCGCCTTTGCGATGGGGTAGAGTTTTTTCCTGTCGCTCTGCACCTGCTTGAGATATTTCTCGTAGCTGTCAAACTGCAGCCCCAAGTCGAGGTAGTGGAGGAAGGCGTCCTTCTCTGAGCCCACGTCCACAAAGCAGGCGTTGAGGCCTGGCATGATTTTCCTGACTTTGGCGATGTATACGTTTCCCACGCTGAACGAGGCCTCTCTTGACTCTTTCTGGTATTCGACCAGCGTCTTGTCCTCAAGCAGGGCGATGGAGATGTCTTTTTGTCCAGCGTCTATGATAAGTTCGCTTGTCATGTATATAGTGCGTATATTTGGTCAGTCTGTGTCTTGGGCAAGCACAACTGCATTGAAATTTAGTGGAAAAAGGGTGTACCCACGGCATGTTGCATCTTTTGCTGCAACATAGTCCGGGCACACTCCTTTCAGTACATTTGGGGCCAAAGGCTTTGGCCGCTTTTTAGCAGTCTGTCGATTTACTTGCTCTTGTGGCGGTTCTTTCTCAGCCTCTTCTTACGCTTGTGCGTAGCCATCTTGTGGCCCTTCTTTTTCTTTCCGTTTGGCATAATTGTAAATGGGATTATATATATAAATAATGTGAAGCCATGCTACCGTGTCCTCTCGTGCGGCGATCAATTGTTGTCCATCTGCTTCATGAAGCTCTTGCAGGGCTTGAACGAGGGGATGTCGTGTGCCTCGATGACGATGGTGGTGTTCTTCGAGATGTTGCGTGCCGTCTTTTGCGCGCGGTGCTTCACGAGGAAAGTGCCGAAACCACGCAGGTAGACATTCTCCTTCTCCACTGCCATGGTGTTGCGTATCTCCTCCATGAACGCCTCAACGGTCACGGCGACATCGCGTTTTGCAACGCCCGTCTTCTCACTGATGCTATTCACTATTTCTGCTTTGGTCATAGATATGAATTGTTGATTTTGGTTGTTAATATTGTTTTCGGGGTGCAAAGGTACTGAATTTCAACTACATTTTGAAATTTTCCGCCTGTTTTTTTTCATTTTTTTTCATTCCGCCCTCATTTCATGCCTTCAAGGGTTGTTCTGCGGGGCTATTGTTGTGGGGCGGAATACTGCTCGATCATGGCTTGGGCCTGTTCGTTGCCCAGTTCTCCGGCCTTGCGCAGATGCGACAGGCCTTCCTGCCTTTTCCCTTTCTGGCATAGTGCGATGCCGAGAAAGAGGTGTCCGTCGCTATTCTGTGGGTCCACCTCTATGCATCTTGAGGCCGTCTTCACCGCTTCGTCGAACAGGGCCACCCTCACCTCCAGCCATGCCTTTTCGGCCAAGTAGAGCGAATGGTCGGGCACGAGTTCCACGGCGCGTGTGATGTCGCTCAAGGCTTGCTGGAACAGGTGTCCCTCGACCTCGGCCTGGTAGCGCAGGTAGTGGAACCTGTCGTTGACCTGCCTGGCCATGAGCTGTTCATAGTCGTTGTAGTCTTGCACGGCGTGTCGATATCGTCCGGCGTCCACCCTGGCTTGCGCACGTGTCAGCAGGTAGGGTGCCGCCTCGCGCAGGTAGGGTCGCGAGAAGGTGGCCACCGCGCTGTCGAGTAGGGCCAGGTGCTGTGTGGTGTCCTTCATCTGTGC
>Ga0247608_10007773_pt1 | contig 10931 bp, 4 predicted proteins | sample 176DNAGHGlowgp2_FD_193490 | JGI IMG/M metagenome (GOLD analysis project Ga0247608, IMG submission 193490) | Sheep rumen microbial communities from Palmerston North, Manawatu-Wanganui, New Zealand - 1766 DNA GHGlow gp2 | ecosystem: Host-associated > Mammals > Digestive system > Stomach > Rumen ... | reverse complement strand
GACGCACCCGACCTGTACGCGCTGTTTACTGACGACGAGATATACGACCAGTGGAGCATACGCAACAAGGGGTGGTACATAGACTATGGCCATGCCCCACAGACGGAGGGCGTGATGCCCTTCACACAGAGCAACCTGCTAAGAAACATCATAGAGACGGCAGACACCGTGAGCCAGACTCAGGCCACGCTGCGCTTCGGACACGAGGTGTGCGTGATGCCCCTGGCATGTCTGCTGGAGCTGGGTACCTGTGGCGCTCAGGTCAGCAACTTGGACGAACTGGACGAGGTATGGCGCAACTACCGCATCTTCCCCATGGCATGCAACATACAGCTGGTATTCTACCGTAAGGACAACAAAGACGCCGGCGACATCCTTGTCAAGGCCCTGCTGAACGAGCGCGAGGTGTCGCTGCCCGTCAGCACTACACAATATCCATACTACAAATGGAGCGAGCTGCGCCAATACTACCTGAACAAGCTGGCAGAATATGACGCCAAGGAGAAAGCCTGGCAGGAGACGAAGGCCCAGGACAAGGATGACGAAGAAGAGAAAGCACAACAACAAACTACAAATAAGAAACACAATGAAACATTTGAGAAGTCTGGTAGCCGCCATCGTAGCCGTGCTACCCGTAGCCGCAGAGGCGCAAGCGTACAGCAGGTACTATGAGAACCTGCCCATCGAGGTAGCAAAAGTGTCACGTCCGCAGATTCCTGCCAACGAGGTAAGCCTCACGGAGGTTGGCGGCGTGGGCGACGGAGTAACCCTGAACACCGAGGCCTTTGCCAAGGGCATCAGCAAGTTGAACAAGCTGGGAGGAGGTCGCCTGAACGTGCCTGAAGGAGTGTGGATGACCGGTCCTATCTCGTTGAAGGACAACATTGAGCTGCACTTAGAGAAGAACGCCATCGTGGTGTTCTCGGCTGACAAGACGCTGTATGTAGACCCTACAGGCAAGTCAGACCGGGTCTATGCAGGCATACGTGCCTCGAAGCGTAAGAACATTGCCATTACCGGTCAGGGCATTATCGACGGTAACGGCGAATACTGGCGCCCTGTGAAGCGCTCGAAGGTTAGCGACGTGGAGTGGAAACAGTTCCACGCCCTGATGGATGGCGTCGAGAAAGACAACGGACAGCTGTTCTATCCGTGGGACACCAAGGACGCCACAAAGAACATTGCAGCAACCCCGGAGGCCCAGGAGAAGATGCGTAACGACATCATCCGCTTTACGGACTGCGAGAACGTACTCATTGAGGGTGTCACGGTACAGAACTCGCCCAAGTTCCACGTACACCCGCTGAACTGCAGGAACGTCATCGTTGACGGTGTGACGGTGCGCTGTCCCTGGAATGCCCAGAACGGCGACGCCATCGACTTCTCTGACATCAACGTAGGCCTCATCGTCAACTGCGTAGTGGATGCAGGCGACGATGGCCTGTGTATGAAGAGTAACAAGACGAAGCCCAACTCGCCTGCCAACGGATGCTCAGACATCGTCATTCAGGACAACACCGTGTTCCATGCCCACGGCGGCTTCGTGCTGGGCAGCGAGACCATCAGCGGCGTACGTCGCATGGTGGTGCGCCACAATCGTTTCAGCGGTACCGACACAGGACTACGATTCAAGAGCGGCATTGGACGTGGCGGTAAGACGGAAGACCTCTATATTCAGGACATCGTGATGACAGACATCAAAGACGAGGCTATCGTCTTCCAGTGCGACTACGTAGACCGTCCTGCAGGCAGCGACCCCAATGCCATTCCCACCTATACGGAGGAACAGCGCAAGTCGGCTCCTGAGTTCCAGGGCATACACATCTCGAACGTCACCTGCCACGGCACACACACAGCCATCAAGGCCGGAGGCATCCTGGGACTGGACTGCATACACGACATCGACATCAAGAATTCCACCTTCGTCTTCCTCAAGAACGACCAGCTGATTGACGAGAAGACCGCCAAGCTGAAGCTGGAAGGAGTGAAGTTTGTAAAACAGTAAATAAGGAGTTCCTAATAAGCAAACGAAAATCGCACAGGGGTATACCTCTGTGCGATTACTGTTTATTTACGATGCTCATTCATGTACTCACGTGGCGACATGCCATAGAACTTCTTGAAGATGGTAGAGAAGGACGCTGCATTGTTGAAGCCGCAGGCGTACATGACCTCGGTAATGTTCATATTCTGCGAAGCCAGCAGATGGGCCGCCTGCTTCAGGCGCAGATTGCGTATGAAGTCGTGAGGCGTCTGCCCCGTCAGTTCCTTCATCTTACGATGCAGGTGCACACGACTGATACCCACCTCCTCGGCAATGGCATCGACACTGAGGTCGGAGTTGTTAAGGTTCTTGTTGATGACCTTCATCACACGCTCCAGCAGCTGTTCGTCGGGCGACTTCATCTTCACCTGGTCCACCTGCTCCTCCAACTGGTCGTTGCGGCCATACTTCAGGCGCAACATCTGGTGGGTATGGATAAGATTGATGATGGTACGACGCAGGATGTCCATGTTGAAGGGCTTCATAACGTAGGCATCGGCACCCATCTCCAAGCCTTCCAGCTGGTCCTCATCACGACTTTTGGCTGTCAGAAGGATAACAGGGATATGACTGGTGGCCGGGTTGCCCTTGACCTTCGAGCAAAGCTCGTTGCCATCCATTTCAGGCATCATAATGTCGGAGATGACCAAGTCGGGATGTACCTTCAGTATCTCGCTAAGTCCTAAACGGCCATTCTCAGCGGTAGAAACGTCGTAGTGGGCCGACAGCTCTGACGTCAGGTAGTCCAGGATTTCCTTGTCATCCTCCACGATGACGATGCGCTGGCGCCGACCTACCTTTGGCAGCTCCACCTCTGCCGTTTCCACCGCAAGGTCGCTATCGTCTATCAGGCTCGTTGCATGCGATATATCCTGTTTCTCGGTTATCATCTCCTCAGGCTTCAGGTGAGCATTGCCCAAGGGGATGGTGACAATGAACTCACAGCCGGGCCCGTCGCTGTTGTTCAAGGCGCGAATGCTGCCGTGATGCAACTCTACCAGCGAACGTGTCAGGTCCAGTCCTATACCCGTTCCTGTCTTACGGTCGTTGACGCGCGAGGGCGACTGGTAGAAACGCTCAAATATTCGCTCCAACTTGTCCTCAGGAATGCCTTCGCCACTGTCTTTGATGGAGACGTGCACCTCGTGTTCGTCGTGAGTGACTCCAATGCGTATGTTTCCCCCCGTCGGTGTGTACTTAAACGAATTACTGAGCAGGTTGACGATGACCTTGTCGAAGTTGCCACGGTCTATCCATACCGGCAGCATCTGGGTGTCATGCTCATAGACAAAACTGATGTTCTTGGCCTTGGCCTGCTGGTCGAAGAGAGTGTGAATATCACCAATAAAAGAGATAAACTCCGTCTCACACATGTGCATCTGCATCTGCCCTTTGTCTATCTTACGAAGGTCCATCATCTGGTTGATGAGTCCTAAGATACGCTCAGCATTACGGCGTATGGTCTCGTAGACGCTGCGCCGATGGGGGTCGTCGTCCTGCTTGATGAGCGACAGCAAGGGTGTAACGATAAGCGTCATTGGCGTACGTATCTCGTGCGAGATGTTCATAAAGAACTTCAGCTTGGCATCAGCCATCTCCTCGGCATGTATATGCTCCTGCAGCCGCAGGCGGTCCTGCTCTTTGCGCTGTCGCATGCGCAGATAGCGCCATGCGACGACAGCGACGGCTAACAGATAGATAAGATATGCCAGCGGGGTACGATACCAAGGCGAATGAATGACGACGGTAAAACAGCGCTCTGGCGTAACAATGCCGTTCTGCTCGGCCACGACACAGAAGTTGTAGTCGCCAGGCTGCATGTGGCTGAAAGTTATCTCATTGACGCCAGGCTGCAGCCGTACCCACTCTTCGCTGTTGATACGATAGCGGTAGACGATGTGCTCGGGGTTGTCAAAAGTCAGCGTCGACAGCCGCAGGGCAAACGAGTTGTCGCCAGGACTCAGCACGAAACGGTCTGAGGCAATGACGGTGGTATCCGTCACCTGCCATAGTCCCGACATCGTCTCACGCGTCACGGGGACACCATTCACAGAGAACTCAGTCAGCTTCACCTCTGCCTTCCACTCGCGTTCCTTGATGTCGGTAGGCTTAAACCATGTGATACCACCCAATCCGCCAAACATCAGTTCGCCGTCAGGATTCAGCCATGAGGCGCCGTCGCTGAACTCGTTCGACTGCAGGCCGTTGTCCACAAAGAAGTTGCTGGTCTTTCCCGTCTTGGGGTCCAGGCAGCAGAGTCCGTGGTCGGTAGACACCCATATCTTGCCCTGCCGGTCCTGCTCCATCGACGAGATGCCATTGTCGGCCAGTCCGCTCTCTACTCCGTAGCGCTTCATCTTGCGCGTCTTCAGGTCATAGCACAGCAGACCGTCGTTGGTGCCCACATACAGCCGCCCGCCAAACTCACGCACTGTGCGCACCGGCGTCCCGTAGTTCAGACAGTTACGTCCAAACACCTTCACCCAGCTGTCCGTCTTCAGGTCCAAGGCACAGACACCCATCGTGGTGGCAGCATAAAGGCGCTGACCGTCGGGCGAGAGCGATATCTGCGAGATAAAGTCGTTGGTAATGCTGTTCTTTTGAGGATTATCCATGGCAGCCTCCTCCATGGTATAGGCTTTGGTCTCGCCTGTAGTAAGGTTCAGACGTATCAGTCCACTGCCCATGGTTCCCAGCCACAGGTTCCCCTCACTGTCACTCTGAAGGCCGAACACGCTGACCATCGGCCCCTGAGGCAGCGCATAGGGATGATAGGACATCGTACTGCTGTCTATCCACCCCATGCCTTCCTTATAGGAGCCTACCCATATACGTCCTTGCTGGTCCTCTTTAATATCAAGTATCGTGGCAGGGAAGTTGTCCTTGAAGTGACGCACCACCTTCATATTCCTGTCCACGCAGTATAAGCCGTCCTTATCGGTGCCTATCCACTCCAGTCCGTTACGCGCCTCCATCACACTGGTGACGCTGGCAGAGCCTATCACATTACGAGAGCCCAGCTTATAGCCCATATAATGGAATCCCGTGGTCTTGCCCGGCTGCATATAGATACCCTTCTGCAGCAGTCCCAGCCATGTATTACCGCTACGGTCCTCGCAGATGCTGTACACCTTGGCGCTGCTCAGGTCTACGTCACGACTGAAATAGGGGTTGTCCTGCGTCGTACCCGTTTCAGGGTCATAGACGGCCATACCCAGACCGTCGTAGCCTATCAGGATATTGCCCGTATTGTTCACGTATAGCGTAGAGACGTGTTTCCCGTCGGTACCTTTGATGTGTGTCATGCCGTCCTTCGATGTCGGGTTGAGGGCCTTGCCGCTTGCATCGATGTCAAGACGATAGAGCCCATTGCTGGCTGTACCCACGTAGATGCGCCCACGCCTGTCTTCACATACGCCCCGGACGTCGTACAGCTGTTCCGGCTGCTGGAAGAAGCGCTGCACCTTGTTGTCCTTCCAGCAAATAAGGCCCTGACTCTCGGTGACGAGCCACACACGTCCCTTTGAGTCTTCAAACATGCCCCGTACCGTATGCAGGTGCTCTATGGCACCACCTATCTGACGTGCCTCGCTCTTGTTCACACGTAGCACGCCATGTCCTGAGGTACCCACCAGTACGTCGCCGGAAGAACGTTCCAGCAGACAGGTGATGTAGCTGGGCTGGTTACGCCCTTGAAGGTCGTATGTCTTGATGTTGTGAAACTTTATGCCGTCGTAGGTCTGCAAGGCTCCGTACATGCCAATATAGAACAGTCCCCTGCGGTCCTGTATCATGCAGTTCACATAGTTACTGGCCATACCCAGGTCACGGTGCATTTCCTTCTTCAGGATATGGAACTGGTAACCGTCGTAACGGTTCAGTCCATTACGCGTGGCAACCCAAATAAAGCCGTCGTGGTCCATATAAATCTGGGTGGTGAAGCTGCTGGACATTTGTTTGTCAGCATCAAACAGTTTACCCATCTGGGCATGCATGTGTATCGACACACTAAGAAGTAACCCCCAAAAAAGAACTTTACGCGTCATGTTTCAGTATATTTCGGTTAGTACGTTTTGTAAAAAACATGGCAAAGATAATAAATATTATTATAATAACCAAACTTTACGACAAGTAACCCTCAGAAATGTTACTTTTCGTAAACTTTATGTAACTAACCGACCCAGCTTCCGAATGCCATCATTGTGCCGCCGGCGTCGTGGCGTATTGTTTATTTCACTGGTCGTACTCTCCTCGCTTTTGCCTTCAGCCCATAAAAACACCAAGGCTGTTGGAACGCTTTCCAACAGCCCTTGGGGTTACAAAACAAACTACTAATGATAATATTACTAAAACAAATCTTTTTCATGAGACGTTCAGGTTTCATGTTGCAAAGGTACGCATTTTATTCCAAACAGACGTTACGCAGCGTTTCAGGAACTTTTCCTTTTGTATCAAGCCGTTGAATAACAGCACTTTTTCAATGTTTTTTATCTTTTTGTCAGGTTCCACTTCGAGTTATCACTGCCAAAATCGTAGGCAGCCAGCGTAGGAGTGGAGTCTGCTGCCGAGTAGACGACGTAGCGGGTGTTCAGTCCGCTCTGCCCGGGAATGCGCTTGGGCATCATACGATACGTGCCGTCCGTCAGCTGTTCTATGCGCCACAGCTGCTCGTCGCTGCCGGTAAACTGCGGAACGGCTGTCAGTTCCAAGCTTTCTGTGGCAGCCAGCGCACGCGCTGTTCCAGCTATGGTAATCTTGAAATACGGATTGCTCAGATAGCCTCCCGCCTCTTCAACGGGAGTGATGGTCCAGTGCTGGTGGGGCCGGGCCATGTAGTCAGCACAACGTATGCCGATATTGCCTTCGGGCCAGTTCGCGGCCACGTCCTCCAGCTGCTGGTTGGCAATGCGCTCCAAGGGCTTGTTGACATCCATCTGCCAGAAGGGCTCACGCTCCTGTGCAATGCGTACGAAGTCGACAGCCAGCTCCAGCGAATAGCCTCTACGCTCGGAGGCAATCTCGTAGGTCCCGCCTTGTATTGGTTCTCCTGCCTGTGGCCATCCGTTGCGCCACAGCAGCGGTCTGATGCCAAGCACCGAACGTCCGCTACGGTCGAAGTCGGCCTCGAAGTGACACGACATCAGCTCTACGCCGTCGTCCACAACGGTACGTCCGAAGTGTCCCGGACCACAGACGCGCTGGCCTGCGGCAATGACCATGCGCCCGCCGCCGTGCAGCATGTCGCGCCCGATGTTGTCCACATAAGGTCCCTCAACATTGCGCGAACGCCCCACAACAATATTGTAGGTAGAGTTCACTCCGTCGCAGCACGTACCATGTGTACCCAGCAGGTAGTACCATCCGTCGCGCCATATCAGGGCACTGGCCTCACAGTCGATGGCAATGTCTTTCTCGACGTTGCCTTTCACGCGTTCACCCGTCGCGGGGTCCAGCTCAATGAGGTGTATACTGCCAAAATAAGTGCCATACGTCACCCACAGCCTTCCCGTCGTGGGATCCAGCAGCATGCTGGGGTCTATGGCGTCGCAGTCTTCCATGCCGTCGCTCGACGCCACCTCCACGGGCTGGCTATACTTGAAGTCTGGCGACTTGGGGTCCAGCGTCTTGTTCCACATGGTCAGTATGCGTCCGTTATGCCCACCAAACAGTCCGCCTCCCGTGGCACCATATATTATTAGGTATCGGTCGCCTATCTTCATCACGTCAGGAGCAGCACCTCCCCCCGGGCGTTCTGCCCCGCCATGCCACGACCAGCCGTCGTCAGTGACGAGTCCTCCCGCGCCAGTCCCGAAGGTGTAATACTTGCCCTCACACTCTGCGAGCGTCGAGGGGTCGTGAATGTAAGGCTGTCCCGTCTGGGCCGAAGATTGCAGCAAAAAGAACAACAGGAATATCAGAGTAAGAAATACATTTTTCGTCATACTGGTTTAAGGAATAAAGAAGTGAGTAATCGGTTTGCCATTCTCATCGATGAAGCGTACACAAAAATCGCTGAGCCCCGGTCCGTTGACCAAGCAGAAGCGCAGCACGTTGTTGCCCTTGTGCAGGGTCAGCCGCCGGGACACCCCGTCGTCTTCCACCATGCGCCGGTCGCCGTCAAGGGTAAGCACCGGCTCACCGTTGAGCCACCAGCACGACGCCCCGTTGCTACCTGCGGCCAGACGCACGTCCGACTGCTCCATGGGACAGACAATGGTAGTCTCTCCCCAGAAAAGGGCATTGTATGGCTGACAACCGCTCTGCTCTGCAAAGCGGAAAAGGCGGACATTATACGACTGACTGTCAAGCACATGCCACTTGCCCTTCTTACGGTTCACCTTGGGCAACTCCCGCGATACCATTTCCTGGAGGTAGGTCTCGGTAAGCATGATATTGGAGCGCACCTCGTAAGAGACGGGCTCCTGCAGGGTCCAGCGCCGAATGAAACCGGCAGAATCAGGATACGATGGGAAACTGCCACGTGGTACAGCAGCAAAATAGTCAGGACGGTTGCGGAACTGCACCCAGTCGATGGCGACGTCCTCGCCCTCGCAGCTCACCGTAATATCGGCCATGCCCTGTGGCAGCTGCGCCAGAGGAGCCGTCAGCGTGAGCCACTGTCCGCTCTGGTCGCGCCGGAACTGTCCGCGCTGGGTAATCACCGTTACCGGAATGCGTGCCAGCAACTTCTTGCCTGCACGCAGGGCAATCTCTGTGTTCGCCCCGGCCCTGACCTTCACCACGGCATAGGCCCCCTGGCGCAGTCCGCCGAAGTCTACGTCGCCGTAGCTCACCCACGCGCCCTTGCCGGGCAGTACGGCATGCCAGCCACGGAAGGTCTGCAGCGTGTCGTTATAGGCTATGGCAGCGCCATTGCCCACAGAGCTGTAGCGGTCTACCTCGATGCGCGAGGTGGCTGGCGTGACGCCTACCCCTCGCAGGGTGGGCCGGACCTCTCTGATGGTACCGTCGGCATTGAACCCCATGCGCTCTATACGCGCCGAACGGCGCTTGTCCATCAGCGGCGAGTAGTCGTTATGGTGATAGAACAGGTACCACTGTCCCTTGAACTCCACGATGCTGTGGTGGTTGGTCCAGCAGCCGTCCTCGTGCTCGGCCATGATGATGCCTTTGAAATCCCAGGGTCCCAAGGGCGAGTGTGACATGGCGTAAGCCAGCGTCTCGGTCCCTCCCTCCTTCCGCACCCAGGGGAAGGTCAGGTAATACCAGTCGCCCCGGCGGAAGGCGAAGGGGCCTTCCTTGAACCCCTCGGGCAGTCCCTCCATAGGCTGTCCGCCCACCAGCATCGTCATGGCCGGTATGCTGTCGTTGCGACGGGGCAGCGTCACCTCCTGCAACTCGCCGTCCAGCTCGGTCATATTGCGCTTCAGACGGGCTCCGCGAATGCCCATGCCGCTCCAGTAGAGGTATGCCGTGCCGTCGTTGTCGATGAGCACGCAGGGGTCTATGCCGCTGACGCCACGTATGGACTGCTGCTCCAAGCGGAAAGGCCCTGTGGGCGAGTCGCTTGTGGCTACGCCGATGGCGAAGCCCCTGCCCGACGCCGGTGCATCGGGGAAGTAGAAGTAGTAGCGCCCGTCCTTCTCCACACAGTCGGGTGCCCACATCGAGTAGGCGTCTTTCTTTCCCCAGGGCACCTGCTCCTGGCTCACTATGACGCCATGGTCCTGCCACTCGGTCAGGTCGTCAGACGAGAACACATGGTAGTCGGCCATGCAGAACCAGTCCTGCCGCTGTCCCTCCGGCGCCACGATGTCGTGCGAGGGGTACAGGTATATGCGCCCGTTGAACACCCGTGCCGTAGGGTCGGCAGCATACTGGTCGCGAATAATGGGGTTCTGTGCCCAGCCGCCAAGCGCCAGCCACAGAACCGCTGTTGATAATAAGCTTCGTTTCATATCGTCGTGTTAAGTCTTACTGATTCACTATCACCACGCCTCCGTTCTGCGGAATACTGATGGCGAGCTGTTGTTTCCTGTTCTGCTTCACGGTCTTTCTGCTGCCCTGCAGCTGTGCGTCGTCGCTGTATACGGTGAGCGTCTGCCCGCGCTCGAACATGGGCAGCGACAGCGTCTGCCTGACAGGCTGCCCGGTAGCGTTGATGCCCACCACGTACCATCGCGACCCGCTGCGACGTGCCATGATGACGTAGCGCCCGGGATAGCCGTCCAGCAGCCGCACCTCGTCCCACGTCGTGGGCACCTGCTGCATGAAGTCGACGGCCCAGGCCGGGGCATCGTCCAGGTTGTTGGGTGCCAGCGCAAAGTGCTGAACAGCACTCTGGAAGAGCACTGCCGTGGCCAGGGCGTAGACGTCGCTGGTACGCCGATAGGTGCCGTGCTGGTTGTCTGCACTGTAGCGCTTGTTCAGCGCCGACCCGCCGAAGTCCATCGCCCCCACGGTGTTTCTCACAAAAGCATGTATCGTGGCATTGCGCGCCTCGGCATCGCAGGCCCCCTGGCCGAAGTGCAGGTTCTCTGAGGCCAGCACAGCCTCCGAGGCCACATAGTTGGGATACATCCGCTCCCAGCCGCGCGGCAGCGTGCAACCATGGAAGATACACATCAGCCCGAAGTCGTTGGCATCGCTCAGTATGTCCTCGTACAGCTGCATCATAGCCTGCTTGTCGCCACCGAAGAAGTCTACCTTGATGCCCCTGATGCCGTTGTCCTTCATCCACTGCATCTCACGCCGGCGCGTCCTGCCGTCGTTCATCTTGCCGATGGGCGTCTGGGGAGCGTCGTTCCAGGCACCGTTCGAATTGTACCACAGAAACAGGGCCACACCCTTCTCCCGGCCGTAGCGTGCCAGCTCGCCCATCTTCTCGTAACCTATCTGCCGGTCCCAGAAGGCATCCACCAGCACC
>Ga0247608_10007772_pt1 | contig 10933 bp, 9 predicted proteins | sample 176DNAGHGlowgp2_FD_193490 | JGI IMG/M metagenome (GOLD analysis project Ga0247608, IMG submission 193490) | Sheep rumen microbial communities from Palmerston North, Manawatu-Wanganui, New Zealand - 1766 DNA GHGlow gp2 | ecosystem: Host-associated > Mammals > Digestive system > Stomach > Rumen ... | reverse complement strand
TGAACTTGGAAAGTGTATGATGAAGCTGTTTTTTATGATGCTTTATCTTTATGATATCGTCATTTTGATACAGCATGGATTTATCACAATGAAGAACGTTTAGGTAAAGTATTTCAAGATTATTGAAAAAGAGATGAATTATGGATTAGTAGTAAGATCCGGTTTGACTATGTTCCTGATTATTCTTTTCATGTATTTAAAGATGAAGATTTTTTGTATTCACAACTTGAAGATAGATTTTTAAAAACACTTAATGATTTGAGAACTGATTATCTTGATTTGGTTTATCTTCATTGGCCTACATGGTATGAAAATGATGCAAAAGCATTTGAAAAACTATTACAGTATAAGAGAGAAGGGAGGATTTTACATCTATGAGTTTCTAATTTTCCTAAAAGTATGCTTGAAAAATTTTATTCTTTGTTTTGAAATGAGATTGAATATTTACAAACTGAAAGGCATGCTTGTTTAGGAGATCAATTATTGGAGGGTTTTTGTAAGGAGAAGAATATTAATATTGTTGCATATTCTCCATTTTGACATGGACATTTGTTGAAGGATAAAAGATTGATGATATTAGCAAATGAAATGTGAATATCTGTACCACAAATGTTGTTGGCTTATTTATTGAGTAAAGGCTTTTTTGTTATTCCAAAATCTTCGAATTTTCAGAGACTTAGAGAAAATGTTGAAGCATGAAGAGTCGTTTTAAGTGAAAATACAGTGCTGAGTATTGAGTGTTTGGAAAAACATTTTCGTTATAATAATCCGCCATTTGCTCCTAGGTATGAATAGCTTTTTCTGATATGTTTTTAGCAATTTTAAGAAAACTTGATTTTTTGCAGCTATTTGATACTCTAGTTTTGTTATTTGATGTATTTAAATTCTAATTATTATTGCCATGCCTCAATTAGAAGGAAGTCAAACAGAAAAGAATCTTTTAAAAGCATTTGCTGGAGAATCTCAAGCAAGAATGAGATATGACTATTTTGCTAAACAAGCAAAAAAGGAAGGTTTAGAACAAATTGCTGGATTTTTTGAAGAAACATCCTTGAATGAAAAAGAACATGCAAAAAGATTCTTTAAGTTCTTGGAAGGAAGAATGGTGGAAATTACAGCAACTTATCCTGCTGGAAAAATAGGAACAACCTTAGAAAATTTGAAGGCTGCAGCTGATGGAGAAAAAGAAGAATGGGAAGAAGCTTATCCTGAGTTTGCTAGAATAGCACAAGAGGAGTGATTCGTTGAAATTGCAGCAGTTTTTAGAATGATTGCTGTAGCTGAAAAAGCACATGAAGCAAGATATAGAAAATTATATGAAAATTTGGAAGCAGGAAATGTATTTAAGGCGTGAGATAAAATTATATGGAAGTGTAGAAATTGTGGATATCTTCACGAATGAGTTAGTGCTCCTGAAGTATGTCCAGCATGTGCTCATCCACAAGCATATTTTGAAATAGCTTCATTTAATTATTAATAATATTTTCATTTTTTTGGTAGAGAATTAAATGCAATTCTCTACTTTTTTTATTTGTTGTGTCTTGACAATTATCATTAATTGTAGTATAATATATGTAATAATCTTTATATCTATTTGAAGGAATGCCAGAAAGAAAAAGAAAATGATCCAATAAGTCCGTTTCTAAGAAGGAGGTTTCAAAAAAGGAGGTTCTTCATACGGAAGAGATTAAGCAGAAATATAGTAATTTGGAAAGAAATATAAAAAGAAGATTGATCGAATGGTTGTTACATGTTAATATTTGAGATGAGTGATATATTTCAAGAGGGCTTTCTTTTACTAAAGATTTTGAAATTAGAGAACTTGAGGAATATGAAAATCCGAAATTTCATTTTAATCTAGCAAATATTAAGGAGTGAACATCAAAGACATTAATTAATTCTTTAAAGAATTCTCTTTTTGATGAAATTGATAGAAATATAGAAGAGGAAGATATTAAAAAGGCTTATAAAAATGGAATTCGCAAGTTTATTGAGATGCACATGAAAAAGAATATTCAATATTTGGTTGATAAGAAGAATTTAACATATAGAAAGTTTATAACACAGTATCATCATTTAATAAAAAAATGAAAAGATGGTATTGAAAAATATAATGCATATGCCCAAATTGGGAAGCTAATGAATGAAAAATTTTGAGAAAGAGCTTTTTCTGTACAGAAAGATGCTTATGGAAAAGAAGAGATTGTTTTTTCTGAACTTTGTAGGAAGTATATGTTTACCTTGTTTTATAATGCTAATACTGTTTGGAAGGAGTGGTGAAAAAGTATTAGTCAGGTCTTTCATGATGGAGATTTTCCGTTTATTACGGATAAAACACCAGCTGACTTGGAAGATTATGTTGAAGTTGTTCAGTATCTTATAACGAGAGACAAGCATAATCCTTTTTGAAAAAGAAGTGAAGAATGAAATAAGGAATGGTCAAAAAAAACAGCACAGTATGCTGATATTCTTTGGGCTCTTACAAATAATCAGTTGGGAATACATAAGTTGGTTGATAATGAGACTTATAATCCTTGATTGTCTGAAGATTTTGAAGATGAACCAGATTTTGAATGGGATTATACAACAACCAATCTTGAAAAAATTTGAGGATGACAATTAACAAATATTGTTGAGTCTTATAATATGCATGAAAAAAAGTGAGAAAATCCATTTAGAGTTTGAAGGAGAAAAAAATCATTATCTTCTTGTGTTGAAAAAATAATTGAATGAAAAAAAATTAATGATGCTATTGGATTCCGTATTTCAATGGAAGATGCAAGTAAAGATCATTTTACAGATATTGAAAAAATTGCATCTGAATGGATTAAGTATTTTGTGACTAGTTTGGAAAATCATCCAGATAAGTATGTAAATGCTAAAGATTGAGAAAAAATTGAAATAAGATCAATAACTATTGATAATAAAAATGTACTAAAAATTTGAGAAATGAATCAGATTTTGGAAGATTTAAATGGTATTTTGCCTGGTAAAGTTGCAAAAAGAGAAAAGCAAAAGTCTAGTTTTATAACAGAAGAAGAATGGAAAAATGAAATGAAGGAACATCATGTTGACGATTTTAAAGATACAGAAAAATGGTTAACATATTTAGCTTTTTATAGACAGATTACAGGTGGAAAACCTAGAGGAGTGAATGGTGCATATAAAGATTTTAAGTTTAATGTTATTATTGATGTTAAAGATAGAGAAGGCAATAGTGTATGAGAAAAAACAATAGAGGTACAATTTGATGATATTAATAATGGAGTCGGTCTAGCAAATTATAATATTAGAAATTGTGAAAGAAGTATTAATACTCAAAGTAATCTTTCGTTCAATCTCCCTTTATCTTCTGTAAGAAAAGAAGTTGAAAAAAATATCAAAAAAATGGCTGTTTGGGCAAAACACAAAGATAGGAAATTTTCAATAATTGATTTTTTTAATGGAGTTAAGATGAATATTTCATGATTTAATCATAGAAACATTTCAAATAGTACAGATATTGATAAAACAATTATTGAAGTTATTAATTATTTTATAAAAAAGGGTTCTTTTTTCTTTTATTATAAGTCAAAGGATTGAAAAACACATCCAAGAGAAGATATTATGCTTTCTAAGTGATTATTAACTACAAATAATTTGGATAGTGATGATCTTTATAATATACAAGTTGTTTCTTCTCAAGAAATTTGAAAGCAACAGTATTCTTATTTAAGAGATGAGGCAGAAGCGTGGATTTGAATTTATGATGGGGATCAAGAGAAAGTGCTTTGGGCAAAGTTGTGAGATATTGTAAATCGTGTGAATTTATGAAAAAGAAAGGATCCGCAATATTATGTTGTATGAGAAAAAGTTGAAGGATAGAGGTATTAAAAATGAGGAGCTATGAGGTAGCTCCTTTATTTTTTTCTCTTCGATTTTCAACTTCTTTATCATTTCCACTTAGTAGTTCTTCAGGGACTTTCATTCAAAAAACTTCTAAAGGTCTTGTATAATTTGGAGCTTCGAGGTTTTTTAATCCTTCTTTTATTGAGTAACTTTCATTAATTCGACTTCATTTTTCTTTTATTACTCATGGAATCAGTCTTGTTATTGCTTCAATCATTACCATACTAGGAGTTTCTCATCATAGTACAATAAATTCTCCAAGGGAAATTTTCCTAAAATTTTCATGGTATTTTTTTTGGAGATATGCCTCACATCTATAATCTATTCCTTCATATCTTCAGCAAACAAAAATGAGATGTTCTTTTTTACTTAATCAATATGCTATTTTTTGATTAAATACTTCTTTTGATGGCGATGGAAATATAATAGAAAAATCAGATTTTTCTAGATTGTTTTTTGTTATGATATCTTCAATACAGTCAACAATTGGTTGTGCTTTTATAAGCATCCCGTCTCCTCATCAATAAATTTGATCATCAATTTGTTGATGTTTATCTGTACAGAATGTTCTTGGATTGTGTGTTGAGAAGGTGAGTATCTTTTTTTCTTGAGCTTTTTGAATTAGAGATGTTGTTAAAAAACTTTCAAAAAGTTCAGGGAAGAGCGATATTAGATATATATGCATGATAAAATGTAGATATGAAGTAAGAAAAATGCTTTATAGTAGCCTAGTGATTCTCACTTGATTTTCAATAAAAAAACTGCATAAGTACATTGTTATTTTAGCTTTTTATAGTGGCTAATGAGATATTTATCTATTATGATTCTTATATTCTCATTGTTTGTTTTAACTTGATGTGCTGAACAGTTAGATCAATTTAATGATTCTGTTAATACAGTAAGAGAATCAGAAGAATATCAACAAGTTAAGCAGGGTGTTAATTCTTGAGTGAAATATGTTGGAGATAAAGCAAATGAGTTTATTGAGAATAATACTTGAGCAAGACAAGTAGTTGATACAGCAAATCAAACTTTTAATAGAGTTGCGGAAGAAACGGTAAGAATTAAAGAACAAGCACAAGAAACTGTAAAGGATTTTTGAACTAAGGCAGAAGAAGAAGCTATAAGACAATATGAAATCTTGAAAGAAGAAACAAAGTCTTCTGTAAAGGAGGTAATTAATAAAAAGGTTGATGATGCATTTGATAAAATTTAGATTTATTATTTAAATTGAGAATGAGTATTACAGAGCAAGAATTAGAGCATTTAGCTGTTCTAAGTAAATTGAAATTGACGGCGGAAGAAAAGGAAAAATATTTACATAATATGGATTCTATTATTCAGTTTTTGGATCAATTAAAAACTCCTGAAGAAAAATTTGAGATTTCAGATGAGGAAAAATTGAGATGTTTTTCTGATGGAGAATTATATGATAATCCTAAGGAATTGTTAGATAACAGTGTCCATAAGAAGTGAGATTTTGTTGCTGTTAAGACTTCATTTACTAAATAGTTTTTATTTTATCAAAATATAGCCATGCGAATTCTAATTTTGGTAATTATTGTTGTTCTTTTGTTTACAATGGTAAGGGTTGTAGATCAATATGAAAGAAAAGTTGTCCTTACTTTAGGAAGATTTAGTAGGATTCTTACTCCATGATTAAATCTTATTGTGCCTATTCTTGAAAAAACTATTAATGTTGATATCAGAGAAAAGGCTGTTGATCTTCCATCTCAAGAAGCAATGACGAAGGATAATATTGCTTGCTGAGTAAATGCAGTTATTTATTATAGAGTTAAAGAGGATCAAGTAGATAAAGCTGTTCTTAATGTTAGAAATCTTGATTATGCAATGACTCAATTTGCTCTTACAACAATGAGAAATATAGTTTGACAGTTTGAGCTTGATGAGCTTTTAGCTAAAAGGGAAGAAGCAGCTGAAAAAATTAAGGCTATAGTTGATGCTAAATCTGATTCATGGGGAGTTGATATTCTTTCTGTAGAACTTAAGGATATTAATATACCAGATGATTTGAAAAGAACAATTGGTAAACAAGCTGAAGCTGAAAGAGAAAAGAGAGCTAAGATTATTACTTCTGAGTGAGAATTGGCAAGTGCAGAAAATCTTAGAAAGGCTGCAACAATGCTTGCTGAAGCTCCAGGAGCATTACATCTTAGAACTTTACAATCTATTAATGATTTGAGTTCTGATCAATCTAATACTACTATTTGGATGATTCCAATGGAAGTTCTTGAGGCAATTAAAGGATTTAATAAAAAAGCGTAATATAAAAAATTTCTTTAATATAAAAAAGCACTCAGCTGAGTGCTTTTTTAAGTATATTTTTTGTTTATTGTTCAACAGCGACACCATTAATCTTTTTCATTACTGATCAATTCATCATTTCTCCTATTTCTGAATTTCCGTTATTAGCTATTTCTCCATTATCGACTCCATTAGGATTTGGAGCTGTTCTGAATGGATAGTCTTCAGGAATATAGAATCACTTAATTTTTGATAAACATTTTTGGACATTTGATTGCCAATTAATTGGACTTGATGCGTAGATTTTTCATTCATCATTACCGTATCTTGAAAGTTGTTTGATGGTATGGTAATTACCTAAGTATTGGTTGTTAAGTGTTAATGGTATGAGTCTTGCTCCATTATAAGGGTTTGCATATGCGATACGGTCTCATCTATCATTATTTCATACATTACCAATATTATTGTCTGTAGATAAAAATCTTCCAAGTGTAGATTCTGCAAAGGCGATACATATTACCATATCTCTATCAATATTTGTTCCTTTAACTACTTCATCCCAGAATGAAAGATTTCTATATGTTCCTACGGCATATGAATTTAGAAATGTTTGAGCTCTTTCGTCTACAGTACGTCCTTTAAGTAGAGATACATTGGTTACGTCTATGGTTCTAATAATTTGATCGTTAAAATACTTTAAACGATATTCTTCAGGAAGGACTTTTTCTCTATCTTGAACTACGCTAAGGTCTAACACAGTCAATGGATCTATTGCAACTCCATCTTTATAGAGTGAGAAGGTTAGATTAGCTCCTTTTGAAATAAATCCAGCTCATTGAGTTCATGGTTCTCATCAACTTTGTGCAATAACTTGACCTCTTTTTACGTAATCTCCTTGTTGAACGTAGATTTTACTGAGGTAAGCATATGTTGAAATATAACCATCTGTGTGCATAATCATGATCCAGTTAATTCATGCTATTCAGTTGTCAACATAATAAACAATTCAGTCTCTCATTGCATATACTGGAGTTCCATAATCGATAGAGAGTTTTAATCAAAGGTTCTTAAACCCATTTTCTCTTTCGTATGCTTGGTCTTTAAAAACTGTTAAAATTTGAGTAATTGGATATGTTGGCCAAGCAACAGGTGAAGCTTCATTTTCAGAGCTATCAACATGTTGACTAAGAGCTGCTATTTTTTCTTTTAACCCATTAGTGTCTAAATATTTTTTTTGTACAATATCTCCAACAAGTCCGTTAATAGCTTCTTGTAAGTTTCTTTCTTCGAATGCATTATCTGTTAATACAGCCTCTTGAAGTTTTTTCTCACTATAAAGTTGCATGAAACTGATTAAGTATGCTTTTTTTTGTTCGAGTTTTTTCATCTCTGTTTTATAATAATCAAGAGATTTTTGTGCTGAAACTTTTAAATTTAGAAGACTATTAACACTTTCTTCTTTTTGTTTTTCTTGGATTGATGTTTTTTGTAAAAGAGTATTGATTTGATTTAATAGGATTCTTAATGTATCATCTCATGCTAAAAGTTGTGGCATGACATCGGATTTTACAAAAGTCTTTAATAAATCAACTTCTTCTCAACTTTCTGTATATATTTCTCTCTCCATTTTATAAACAAGTACGAGTAGTTGATTAAGATAGTTTTTTGCAATTTCTAGATGTTGCTTTGTTTCATTAAGTGTTTCAATGTTTTCTTTTAGAGCTTCTTTATATTTATAAAGTGATTTTAATGTTGAAGTTATTTTTTGTGTCGAATTATTAATGTCTTGGATAACTTTTACCATCTCAGTTCTTACTTCTTTATATTGCTCATCTAGAGTTCAATCGTGCTTTTCTTTTGATGCTGCATCCATTTCATTAAGTCTATTCTTGAACAAAGAAAGAGAATTTCTGAGTTCTGTAACTTGTTCAACTGCAGATCTAAATGAAATATCTGTTGAGAATTCTCATGTGAAAACGTCTCAAGTCTCTGAAGTCGCCTGAGTTATTAATGGAAATAATAATGATAACGAAATAAGAAATCCAATTTGTTTTTTCATTATGATTTTTTTGTTAATAAAAGTAGTTTAATTATAGCTAAAAACTAAATAAAGAAATAAATAAATTTGTGCAGTTTGTTTGATTCCTCTAGTGATTTTTAAAGAATATTGAATATCTATTGACATTTTAGTTATGCTGGTGATTTATTAATTGAAAAGGGAGTAGAAAATCCTATACTTTAGTTAGTTGATTAATTTCTTTATGTTTTAAACAGACATTGTATGTTTAAACTCCGTCTTATTAGACCATTTCTTCATTTCCTTATTATTAATGCACTTTTCTTTTTGATGTATAAAATAAGGATGTGGACAGATCTAATTCCTTGAGTTCAATTACCTATTCCATTGATTAATCCTCAGGAGTTGATGATTTTTTCTTTAATCTCAAGTGTTTGATTTATTTTAATTTGAATTGTTAAAGACTTTTATTGTTTAAATAGGAGAGTTGTTAATCATTTTCAAACATTCTCAAAAACTTGGATTTATCGGTTTATTTCTATTTCATTTTTATCTTATTTTGGACAAGGATTTATTTTCTTTTTTTGAATCTCAAGATTTATTATTATCTTTGCTTGAATATTAAGTTATATTGTGATTTTTTTCTTTGATCAATGATGGAGGGCAATTGAGTATCAACAAGAGAAAAAATCTTGAAAAAAAATTCTTATTATTTCTGATGAAACAATGGATTCTTTCGAAATATTGAGAACAATTAAAGACAATTTTTCTTTGCCAACAGAATTTATTCGTTCAGATGAGATAGAGGAAACAAAATTTTGAAATTATGAAATGTGTGTGGTTGTTTGAAATTTTAAAAAAGATAAGTTACAAACTATTTTTGAAAAAACGAGATTCCATGACACAAGATTTTTCCATATTTCAGAAGGTTTTTTCTTGGAAGATGTTGTTTATAAACCAGAGGTTATCCAAAATATTATCGCATTAGAATATAAACATTCTAAACTAGATGGTTGGTCAATTATAGTAAAAAGAATTTTTGATTTGATTTGATCTTTCTTTTGAATCATTTTGCTTTCTCCAGTCTTTTTATTGGTTGCAATAGCAATTAAACTTGATTCAAAAGGTCCTGTAATTTATAAATCAAAAAGAGTGTGAACATGATGAAAATTGTTTACGTTTTTGAAGTTCCGTACAATGTATACACATTTAAGTGTGTGATATGGAGGAAAAGAAGCTGATGATCTTTATAAAAAGCTTATTGAATCAGATGCTAATACAAGAGATTGAGTGTTGCCTAAGATAGAAAATGATCCAAGAGTAACAAGAGTATGAAAATTTTTGCGTAAAACTTCATTGGATGAATTACCTCAGCTTTTTTCAGTTTTTGTTTGAACAATGTCTCTTGTATGACCTAGACCGCATTTGGAGAATGAGGTTAAAAATTATGAACCTTGGCAGAAAAGATTGTTGAGTATAAAACCTTGAATTACTTGATATGCACAAGTTTTTTGAAGAGATTCTTTGAGCTTTGATCAAGAAGCAAAATTGGATTTGTATTATATTCAGAATCGGTCTATATGGTTAGATATTTATGTTATTGTATGAACATTTGGTGTGATATTTAAATGACGCTAATTTTTATTTTTTCCCTTCTATATATGAAAAAAGTTTTGTTTTGATTGGTATTTAGTTTGTTTTTCTTCACGGCTGTTTTTGCTTATGAATTAAATGATGAGGAAAAGCAGGAAGTTTGATTATTAAAACAGCAAATTACTGCATTAAGTGAAAATGATAATCAGGCATTGTGGAGTTTCTATGAACAGGCAAGAGATCTTATTTGATATTTCTCAGATGAGAAAACTAGTTATTATCTTACACAATTAAGAGATTATGCATTAAATAAATTTACTACTAAAAAAGAAGCTGCTAAACAGGAGACAGAGGAATTAAAACAGAGTTTGTTATCTGAGTATGTTTCTTCTTTGGCTAATGCTGAAGAGTTGACAGAAAATTGTTATTGATGGTATAATACCTTAGATAATTTGAGTTATGCTTATGATTTTCCAACTGCATTAACAATTGCTGTATGGTATAGAGAATCAAGTTGTTGATATTATTTACCTAAGAACTGAGATTGACCTTTCCAAATTGTAAATAAGGATTATTGAAATTGAGAGATAACGAAAGAAATATTTGAGCAAACAATAAGGGACTTTTTAGAGTTCTCTTGGAATAAGATTAATTGGTATAATTCTAAAAATCCAGATACTCCAATTGTATTATGATATCGTTCATTTAATTATGCTGATTTGTATAAATTTGCTGGTTTATATAATGGTTTAAGTGGATCTACTGTATATTGAGATATTGCTCCAGCTAATGAAAAATACTTCTTAGAAAAAATGAGTTGAGAGTATGAAAATTGAAAGAAAAATTGATTATTCTTACAATTCTTGAAGGTTTTAGAATGGGAATTAAAGCAATAATCTTTTTGTGTTAGTGTGTGAATTTTAATAATCTTGTGTTATTATTATGGATTTTTCATCAATTCTTGAAGATGCAAAGAAGACGATAAATTCTTTTAAGGAGAATAATCCTGACTGAGTTGTTGTTATTTGGTGAGCTACTGCTACCTGAAAAAGTAGACTTTCAGTAGAGTTGTCTCAATTTTTCCCTATGGAAGTTATTTCTTCTGATTCCAGACAGATTTTTAGAAAAATGGATATTTGAACGGATAAAATTTCTTCGGAAATTAGAGCG
>Ga0247608_10007766_pt1 | contig 10938 bp, 7 predicted proteins | sample 176DNAGHGlowgp2_FD_193490 | JGI IMG/M metagenome (GOLD analysis project Ga0247608, IMG submission 193490) | Sheep rumen microbial communities from Palmerston North, Manawatu-Wanganui, New Zealand - 1766 DNA GHGlow gp2 | ecosystem: Host-associated > Mammals > Digestive system > Stomach > Rumen ... | reverse complement strand
TTGCCTGCCGATGTGACCGGCGGGGCGGTGTTCCGCATGAACACCGGGGACTTTGAAATCCGGAAAGGTCCCGTGTTTACCCAGATTCTTTTGGCCGACGAGATAAACCGCGCATCACCCCGCACCCAGAGTTCCCTGCTGGAGGCCATGGAAGAGCGTCAGGTTTCCCTGGAAGGGGAACGGCACGCACTGCCTAAACTGTTCATGGTGCTGGCTACGGAAAACCCGGTGGAATTCCACGGGGTGTTCCCCCTGCCCGAGGCCCAGATGGACCGGTTCCTGATCCGGCTTTCGCTGGGCTACCCCTCTACGGAAACGGAACTGCAGATTTTGCGGAGCCACCGGGAAGGTAAACCCCTGGACACGCTTGCCGCCGTCACCACGCCCGAAGAAATCCTGAAGGCGAGGGATGCCGTCCGCAAGATCCATGTGGACGAATCCCTGGAAAGGTACGTGGTGTCGCTGGTCCAGGCCACCCGAGAAAACCCGGCCGTACGCCTGGCCGCAAGCCCCCGCGCAGGAATCAACCTCATCAAGATGGCCCAGGCGTCTGCCTACATCCAGGGTCGGGACTTCGTGAATCCCGACGACATCCAGCGGGTGTATTCTGCGGTAATGGAACACCGTGTCTTTGCGAAAGACGGAAACGCCTCTACGGTGAAAAACATTCTGGAATCTATCCGCACCCAGGTGAAAATCCCTAAGTAGAAGCGGGGAACATGTCGAAGGTTCCTTCCATAAGGTGGCTCCTGGAGGCTTACCCCCGGACTCCCAAGAGGACGGGGCTTCTCATGCGGCTTTACTTTATCTGGCAGGAGTATTTTATGCCTGCCGGCCACAGCGCCTTTGCGCTGATGTTTTTCTCTATGGTGGCGGGACTCGTGCCAGGATTCTGGGCCGCATGGATTTTCTGCGGACTGGATTTTCTGTTGTTCCTGGCGCTGTTCCCCTCCCTCTTTATGACCTGCCGAAAGAACCGCTTTGAAGCGGGGGCTATAGAAGTTTCTCCTGTTGTGGAAGGCGAAACGGCAACGGTCCAGGTGCAGGTGACTGCCAAAAACCGGATTGACGCGGTATCCCTTTCCTGTTTCCGCATGGATGCCAGTCTTGCAAGCGAAGAATCGCCCTATGTGCTTGTGAATCAGGGCGAATCCGTAATACTCCAGTGCAAGGTCAGAACCAAGAAGCGTGGCGCCTATACGGTGGGGAAGGTTTCCCTCTTGATTCCCGAAATCATGGGCATGTTGCGGTACAGTGCCAAGGCGGGATCCGCGGAGATGTTGGTTTACCCGAAACCTGTGAAAATATCGGCTTTTGATTTTTTGACCTGGGGTAGTAGCGGTATGGTCTTTGCGCCCCTGCTGACCAGCGGCTTTGCCCGCGGGCTGGATTTTTCGGGAGTGCGGGAATACCAGGAAGGGGATGCCCTGCGGGATTTGCACCACAAGGCCTTTGCCCGCTACGGAAGGCCCTTTACCAAGGAATTTGAGGCGGAACGTGGAGCCGGAATCGTGATGGTGCTGGATGTGCGGGGAAACACCATGCAGGAGCGCTCCTTGCAAGAGGACCTTATACGCCTTGCGGCAGGAATGGGCGCCTGGTTCATGGAACGTGGAATTCTCGGACGGTTCTTCATAAACGACGAAGAGATATCTCTGATCGCAGGAGACGGTGGCGACAGCCTTTTTGCCGCCCTCGCCCGGATTCCGGCGGCAAGTCCTTTCAAAAAGAGCGGGCCTGCAACAGAGGGCGTATGGTCTCCGGCGGCAAGGCCCATGGGGCCGGTGCTGCGTCTCGGGCTCCATCGGGAAGAAAACCCGCTGGTCCACAAACAGGTCCTTGTCTGTGGCGGAAAAGTCCCGACGGCAGCGGGTGACGACACCCTGATGGTCCACAGCTCCCTCTTGAAGGATAAAATTTCCCTGACTAGGCAGGAGGATTTGCTCCCATGAGAAAATCCCTGAGGGAAATATTCAAGACGCTGTTCCTGGTGCTTGCTTCCGTGAATCTGGGAATCTCCAGCGAGATGCTCCCGCTTGGAATTATTTTCGCCTTGGGATTCATTTACCTTCACTGGAGGCTGGACAAGCCTACGCCCCTGTACAAGAAACGTTTTGCCTATGGGGCTATCGTTCCCTATGCCCTGTGGTGGGTGGTGACTCCCGAGGTGGAAAACGGAATTTCCCCTTACGTAGTGTTTATTCCGGCCTGGTTCTTGCTGACTCTGGCGTGGCTCCAGAAACGGAGTCTTGGGCGGGGAGGTTTCGAGGCCTTTGTCATTTTTGACGGCGTGGCGGCTCTGCTCTTGGGAATGTTCCAGGCGGGGCGCACCGGAGGCATCTTGGGAGCGGTGGGCATACTGCTTGCGATCCTTGCCTACAGGCGCCCAAAGACGGCCTGGTACAAGTACGGGCTGTTCTTGTTGCTGATTGCCTTCTTCGGTTTTACTTCTTTTGGAGGCTGGCAATACTGGAAAAACCACCGGAGTTACGACGGTCGCTGGGCCAGGGATTATATGGAGCGGAATCGGGTCATGGGCTTTGACCCTGTGGTGTCTTTGGGGTCGTTCTCCAACAATTATAGTTCCAAGTATAACCGTCAGGTGATTTTGCGGGTGTGGGACAAGGATGCTCCCGAATACCTGCGGGCTGCCGTCTATGAAAAATACCTGGGCAACATCTGGAAACTTCCGGCGAAACCGGAACAGAAACTCTACCCGGCCTATTACCGCATCGATTATCCGGTCTTTGAACTTGTGGATTCTGCCACCAGGCGAGAAACTGTGCGCACCGTGTGGGTGCAGTCAGCCCTGGACAATTTCGGTTTCCTTTTCGCTCCCTTTAATGCGTTGGGAGTTGCCGCCAAGAATGCAGACTCTCTGGATTTCTACAAGACAGGGATTTTTGCTGGTGCTAACGGGACTCATGGGGACTGGTATTATTTTGTAAGCGATTCCGATGATGGGACTTCTCGACAAACTGCTTTTGACGAGGGCGATTCTGTTTACTTGCAAATGGGCAAGTCCCATGTCGCCTTTGTAGATTCTGTCGCCAAGGCAATGGACTTGCCCCAGAGGGATTCTCTGCAGGATTCCTTGTCGGATGGTTCCTATGAAAGGGCAATCCTGACGGCCATACGGGATTATTTTGTCCAGAATTTCAAGTACTCTCTGGTTGTTCCAGGTGCCCGAGAGAACAGGAGAGAACCGCTCCGGGCTTTCTGGAATGCCAAGGAAGGCTTTTGCGAATACTACGCCACCCTTTCGGTGCTGCTCTTGCGGCACCAGGGAATTCAAGCCCGCTACGTGACGGGCTTTGCCCATCCGGAAAGGGTCGAGGGTCGGGACTATGTGGTGTTTCGCAGGCACCACAGTCACGCCTGGGTAGAGGTCCTCTGGAATGGCCGGTGGTATTCCTTTGACCCCACGCCTCCCATGAGGCCGGGGCTATTTGCAAGAACTCCCGGCTGGCAGTCCTGGTGGGAAGGCGTGCGTGGGCGCTTTGCCCGCATTTTCCACCTGCTGAAAGAAGGCGAGTGGCGTCGCATAGTGGATGACTGGCAAGCTACAACCCAAGGACTTTTGGAAAGTCCGTTGACTTATGGATTGCCCCTTCTGCTTTTGTTTGCAATACTTGCTCGCGCCCTGCTTAAACGGCGAAAAGGAAAGGTACTGATAAAACCTGACCTGCGCGCACAAAAATGGGCCCGCTCCCTTGACCGAGCAGAGAAAATCTTGAAACGTCAAGGCTTTGTTCGTGGGCCTGGGGAGACGGTGGGGGCGTTCCTTGTCCGTATTGAATCGCAGGTGTCGGACGCGGGGGATGTCTTGAGTGCGGTCAAGTCCCTCCACGAGTACGAAAAGCATCGCTGGAAATAATAAAAGATCCCCGCCATTGCGGGGACCTTCCGTTGGTAAATCGGTTTGATTACTCTACACGGTCAAGGTTTTCAGTTCCGTTAGCTTTTGTGGATTCGTCATCTACATCGCCCAACTGGAAGAATACACCGTTCAAGTTCATCTGCAATTCATCTACGCGGGGGGAAGCTGTAATCGGTCCAACGACGCAGTCACCGGTTTTGATGCTGAACTTGAGGGACGCATCGATGATTTCCCATGTGCCGTAAACCTTCTGTCCACCGCAGTCTGTGTCAACCTGGGGCGCAGCAGACATGGTATATTCAAACTTGCCATCGTCTGCGATAATCAGGGTGCCGGGGGCATTGCTATAGTTTGTGATGACAGAATTATCTGCCTTAGCATAAATGCCTTTCAGACTCCATGTTCCAACGACGCATCCTTCGCTTACTCCGTTGTTGTCCTTGCACTTGTCGGCTAGAGACTCGGACTCTTCGCTACAAGCGTTGAAAAAAAAGAAGCAGGATGCTGCCAATAGGGTTAAGATTTTTGTTTTCATGATAATCCTCTTTTGTTTGAATACCTGTAATATAAATAAAAATAGTGGCAGGTGGTCGAGGACTAGGGGTTCGTGGTTGTATACATCCCCTCAATCTTGTCGGCATAGCGTTCTTCGGCCACTTTTCGGCGGATTTTTAGGGTAGGGGTCAACAATCCGGACTCTATGGTGAGTTCGTCTCCAATCAGGACCCATCGGCATATCTTTTCCCAGTGGTTCAACTTGCGGTTGATGCGGGTAATGTGACGGAATACGGATTCTCTTACACGGAGGGACTTCAATGCCAAATCCATGCGAAAATCCTCTTTGGAAATCCGGAGCAGACGCCGAGCCCCTTCCGGGTTGATCCATATAAGCGCCGAGGCAAATTTTCGGTTGTTGGCGATGACCAGGGCCTGCTCCACTAGGGGGTGTCGGCTGATCTCTAGTTCGATGGGGTTTGGACTTACGTATTTGCCAGTGCTGGTCTTCAAGAGCTCCTTGATGCGGCCCGTAAGAGAAAGAAAACCGTTTTCGTCTATGCTTCCTTGGTCGCCGGTTTTGAAGAATCCGTCTTCGGTAAAGATTTCGGCGTTGAGTTCCGGCATGTTGTGGTAGCCTCTAAACACGCTGTCGCCTTTCACCATGACTTCGTTGTTTTCGCCAATTTTTACCTGTAAATGCTTTAGAGGCTTGCCCACGCTGCCTAGAGCGATCGCATGGTCGCAGTTGGCGCTGACTACAGGGGAGCATTCCGTGAGGCCGTAACCTTCGTAGACGGGCAGTCCGATGTTCAACAGGAACCTGAGAATACTCTTGTTTAGCGCATTGCTGCCGGAGATAATAAGCCTGAAGTTTCCGCCGATGGCGCTACGCATCTTGGAGTAAACCAGCTTGTCGTAAAACCTCATGGCGTGACTGCGCTTTTTGGTGGGGTCGTTCAGCTTGGCCAGCTTGATGGCGTTCTTGATAAGGAGTCGTTTAGGCCCTCTGGCCTTGTCTGCCGCTGCGGTCATGCTCTCGTAAAGTCGTTCGAGAATTCTCGGAACCACAATCATCACGGAGGGCTTGACTTCTGTCATGATTTTGGCCGCATTCTTTGGGGAATCGGCAAAATAGATGGTGGCGCCATTCAAGATGTAGAAATACACAGCCATTCGCTCAAAAACATGGGCCACGGGCAGCATGGTAAGGCACCGGTCTTTTTCAGGATCCACGGTATAAAGGTCCAAGATGCTCTGAATTTGGGAAAGCATGTTCCGGTGGGAGAGTTCTGCCCCCTTGGGCCTGCCGGTAGAACCGCTGGTGTAGATGATGCTGAAAAGGTCGTCGGGCTGTATAGACTCAATTTGTTGGTGTAGCCAGCTTGTATTTTCTGGGTCTTGCATCAATCCGTAGCCTTCGGCCAAAAGGTCGTCCCAGTAAATGCCGTTGCCCGGGAGAGGGGAGGCGGAGTCAATGCAGATGATGGTGGAAAATCCCGAAAGATTTTCTTTTAGAGGTGCATCCAGGTCATTCATGTTGTTTATGACCAAGATGTGTACGACGGCATCTTCGCATTGAAATGCAAAATTTTCCGAAGAAATGTTCGGGAAAAGAGGAACCACACGGGCATGGTTGATCTGGGTGGCGATATCTGCCATGATCCAGTAGGGGGAACTCCCGGCGATAATCCCGATGCTTTCTCTTTCTTTAACCCCGTGGCTATGGAGTGCAAGGGCCAGGGCCTGGGTGTCTCGTTCCAGGTTTTCCTTTGAAAAGTGAGTCCAGTCCCCGCTTTGCCGCTGGTACCAGCCGCCAAAATCCTCTCGATGGCAGGTGGCAAAGAACAGTTCGGGGAGCGAATTGAATTTTAGGGACTCCATACACTGAAAATAACATTCTTATGGGCGAAAAGTTCATTTTTTTTGAAAAAAAACTATATATTGGGAATCATGTTGAAGAAACTAGAGGATTACGCCAACTATCTGGAGCATCGTGTTGCTCAAGGAGCGGCTCTTTCGTCCGAGGAATTGCTCTCGGTCAGGGTTCACATTGGTTTTTTCCAGCACGAAAGACTGGTCCACGAGCTGGTCATGATCCTTTTTGCCTTGCTCACGGTAGGCGGGTTTCTTTTTTTCGTGGCTATGCCAGAAATCCTAGTTCTGGTTCTGGATATTCTGTTTTTGGGCTTACTTATTCCTTACATCAGGCACTACTACGGGCTTGAAAATGGGGTCCAAAAGCTCTATAGCCTTTATTCTAGGCTAGAAGAACAGAAATAGCGTCAGTTATTCCGATTTGGAATAGTTTGAATTGGACTGCAGAGAGCTCCCAAAGAACTGTTGTTTTAAGTTATATTCACCTCATTAGGGATGCTATGAGATTGTTTGACGAACATTCGGTTTTGCGTTTTGCGCTTTTATTTGCGTGTTTCTTATTTACCGCATTTATTCCAGATATTATTCATTTATCTGAAAAGCCCATGGGGTTTATTCCCTACTTCTTTGCAATTTTCTTCCTTGCGTACGTGGCCCTCTTTTACAAATTTCCTGTTCAGGGCAACAGAAAAAAGATTCGTAACGATGTGGTGATTCCCGAGAAGGTGGAACAGGTTCCTGCTCGTGATTACCAGAAAGATCTTTCCGAAAAGGATGAACTGTTCCAGATGCTGGTGGACGTGTCCTCCGATGGATTTTGGACCTTTGATGTGCCCACGGGAAAGGTCTATTGGTCCAATAGGGTAGCAAAGTTCTTGAATATTCCGCTAACGAGCATCGTGGATTCCTTTGATACCCTCAAGAATGCGGTTCTAGAAAGCGACTGGACCACGTTTAAGGAGAAATTCACCCGATCCCTAGAGGATAATGCGCCCTTTTCGGCGAAGCTTCGGCTTTTGAATGTGCCGAAAGACGGAAACTCTGAAATTATTGTTTCGGGCCGGCCGCAATGTAACGAAGAGGGGAGACCAATCCGTGTAATTGGCTCTATTACAGGCGCCCACGAACAAGAAGAAAGCAATCGTCAGTTCTACGCTTATCGCGATGCCCTTACGGGCGTGTATAACCGAAAGTTCTTCTTGGAAAAACTGAAGGTAGACGTGGATATGGCCGCCCAGAAGCCGGATTACACATTCGCGGTGGTTCTTTTGGACATTGATAGCTTTGGTGCCATCAACGAATCCTATTCCATGAATTTTGGCGACAACGTTCTGAAGATTGTTTCCGACCGCATTCGTTCCACTTGTAGGAACAACGACTGCGTAGCCCGCATTGGTCCCGATGTGTTTGCCGTAGTGATTCACGATATTGAAGGCAAGGGCTCCGACGACGAGCTGATGCCCACGGTAAAGCGCCTCCACAACAAGGTGAAAACCCCTATCCAGTTGGACGGTCGGGAACTCTATATCAGCGTGTCCATGGCGGTCGTGGTGAACAAGGACGTGGATTGCGTCGAAGATTTGCTGTCTAACGCCACGGCGGTACTCAGGGACTTGAAGAAGGGCGGTAATCACGGTGGCATCCAGTTCTTTGCTGGTGGAATCCGCGAAAAGGCCATGAAGCTGTACAAGCTGGAGTACGAAATCCGGAGGGCCATACAGGCCCAGGAGTTCGTGCTGGTGTACCAGCCTATTGTAGATATTGAACGCGGGAACAGGGTGTCCGGTTTCGAGGCCCTTGTCCGCTGGAATAATTCTGAACACGGAGTAGTTTCCCCTGCAGAATTTATCCCTCTGGCCGAAGAGACTGGCCTGATTGTGCCTATGGGTGCCCAGATTCTGCGGATGGCTTGCGAGCAGACCAAGAAATGGGTAGATATGGGTTTCAGCGATATCCGTGTGGCCGTAAACTTCTCTGCAAAGCAGTTCACTTTGGATAACATGGTGGACGACGTGAAGCGGGTGCTTGCCGAAACCCACCTGAACCCCAAGAACTTGAAACTGGAAATTACGGAATACACCGCCATGTGCGAAGTGGAAAAGGCCATAGACATTATGCGGGCTCTCTCCAACATGGGCCTCCAGATTTCTATCGATGATTTCGGTACGGGCTACAGTTCCCTTTCTTATTTGAAACGCTATCCGGTGCATACCCTCAAGATGGATAAGTCCTTTATCGACCACATCGCCGACGACGAAGAGGATGCCACCTTTGCTCGGATGGTGATTAGCATTGCCAACACCTTGAACCTGGACTTGATTGCCGAAGGGGTAGAGACGGAAGAACAGCTGCAGTTCTTGAAACGGGAAGGCTGCCGCTACATCCAGGGCTACTATTTCAGCAAGCCTCTGGCTCCCGAAAAGGCTTTGGCCTACATGCGTGAGCATTACGATGTAGGGGCTAGGATCTAGGATTTAGGGGTTAGGTTTTAGGGGCTAGGTTTTAGGGAAATGTGGGATGTGAAGTGTGAGGTTCAAGGCTCGGGACATGAGGTATGTCATCCCCGACCCATTCGACAAGCTCAGGGCAGGCTCTGGTCGGGGATCTGCTTGAGGCATTAGTGGTTAGGGCTTAGGATCTAGGATTTAGGGGCTAGAGAAAAAGACTTCTTGAGTGCGTGTTCGGGCCTGCGGACAGGCACTCTTTTTTTATTTTTACACTAGATGTCTGGAAAGGTTTATCTGATTGGGGCTGGTCCTGGCGATCCGGGACTCTTGACCCTGCGCGGCAAGGAGATTCTCGAAAAGGCGGATGTGGTGGTTTACGACCGTCTGGTGTCCCTTGCTATACTCGGGATGTGCAATCCGAGGGCAAAGATGGTGGATGTAGGCAAGATGCCGCAGCACCATAAGGTAAAGCAATCCGAAATCAACAAACTGCTGGTGCAGTTCGCCTGCGAAATGCCGGATGCGACCATTGCCCGCCTCAAGGGCGGCGACCCCTTCGTGTTTGGTCGTGGTGGCGAAGAGGCTTTGGAACTTGTGAATGCCGGCGTGGAATTCGAGATTGTTCCGGGCATTACCTCTGCCATTTCTGTGCCGGCCTATGCGGGAATTCCCGTAAGCCATCGCGGAATTGCCACCAGCTTCCATATCATAACGGGGCATGAGAGAGATGTCATTGCGGCTCCCGTTTCCGGTGTCATCCCCGCGCAGGCGGGGATCTCTCTTGATTTCGAAGCCCTCGCGAAGAGCCCCGGCACCCTCATCTTTTTGATGGGCATTGCCAACATGGACTTTATCGCACAGCGCCTTGTGGAATGCGGTAAGGACCCGAAAACACCGGTTGCCTTTATCGAGAAAGGAACGACTCCGTACCAGCGGACGGTCATGACCACGCTTGCGACAGCGGGGGAGACCATCGTTCGCGAAAAGGTGACGGCCCCTGCCATCACCATCATGGGGGGCGTCGTCGAGCTTGGCAAGAGTCTTGCCTGGAAAAAGAACTTGCCCCTTTCGGGAAAGCGGCTTGTGGTGACTCGTGCCGCCAAGCAGTCCAGCGGGATTACGGCCCGCCTTACAGCCTTGGGGGCCGAAGTCATCGAGACCCCGATGATAGAAACTCGCACGCTGGAATGCCCTTGTGTCATCCCCGCTGTCATTCTGGAGGGGCGACGCCCCGATAGAATCACGGGGATCTCCTCTGCCATTTTTGATTCCCTCGCAGACTTCGACCTTCTTGCTTTTACCAGCGTGAACGGCGTCGAAAGTTTCTTCAAGCAACTGTTTGACGCCGGTTATGATGTGCGCATCCTTGCCGGCAAGAAAATCGCCAGTGTCGGGAAAATTACCGAAAAGAAATTGTTGGAGTACGGCATTCGCTGTGATTACGTGCCCGAGGACCATACCGGTGAGGGGCTTGGAAAACTGTTGGCTTCGCAGTGTGCAGAATGTCGTATTTTACTCTTGCAGGGTAATCTTGCTGACGATACACTTTTGAGACACTTGCCGCGGGCGACCCGCTGGGTGGTTTACGAGACGCTTCCAGTTTCTGAACTCCCGGAATGGAAGCGTGAAGCCGTTGAATCCGCTGATGCCGTTGTTTTTGCAAGCTCCAGCGCTGTGGAGAATTTTGTTAAAGTCATGCCACAAAGCGTTGAAGGTTCGGACTCGTACCCCGAACCTCGTGCCTCGAACCTCAAACCTCAAACCTCTTTCTGCATCGGCCGCCTGACCGAAGCTACCGCCCGCAAGCATGGCTTTGAAACAATCACCTCCGACGAGACGACAATGGACTCCCTCGTGAAAAAAATTGTGGAATATTACTCGTGAAAGCTATCCTGATTATCGCCCATCATTGCATTTTACCGGGAGCCTATAAGGGCTTTGAGGAAATCCTGGACAAGTTGCACCATGACTTGCCCGGTACCCGTGTGGCGAGTACCAGCCTTTTGGACCTGGAAAATGACTTGCGTACCTTGCTTCGTGAAGATGTGGAATCAGTGACTCTCCTGCCGTTCCTGCTTTTGAACGGGCAGCATGCCAAAAACGACGTGCCTCGCGTGGTGGCCCGTTTGCAGGCCGAATTTCCGCAGATTCCCATAACCCTTTTGCCTTGCCTTGGCGATTGGAAGGAATTTGGCGACATGGTGGTAGAAGGAGTCCGCAATGCACAAATTGCAAGCT
>Ga0247608_10007765_pt1 | contig 10939 bp, 9 predicted proteins | sample 176DNAGHGlowgp2_FD_193490 | JGI IMG/M metagenome (GOLD analysis project Ga0247608, IMG submission 193490) | Sheep rumen microbial communities from Palmerston North, Manawatu-Wanganui, New Zealand - 1766 DNA GHGlow gp2 | ecosystem: Host-associated > Mammals > Digestive system > Stomach > Rumen ... | reverse complement strand
GAATTTGACGAAGAAGATATAAAGCAAGGTATTGAGACAACTCAATTAATTGCAGATATGGTCGATGACGATATAGACATTGGCCTTGGTGCTGGGTTGCAAATGCCAGATGTACCAATTCCTCCCACGTTTGCGAACGAAGATGAGTATTTGAGGTATCTTGTTTATCAGGGGTTTGAAGAAAAGTGCAAAGATATGAGCGAAGAAGAAAGGCAAAAGAGAAAAGATCGGATAGAAGAAGAATTGCCTGTTCTTTTTGCTCAACATTATTCTTATTACTTCATCATGAACGCACGTTATCTTCAAGCTCTTAGAGACGCTGGTTGCCAGACTGGGTTTGGTCGTGGGAGTGCAGGAAATTGCTATTGCTTGTTTTGTCTTGGTGTAACCCAAGTAGACAGTGTACGCTGGCAGCTTGATTTTTCACGCTTTGCTAATCTTGGGCGCTTGTCGCCACCAGATGTTGATACGGACGTGAATAAAGTTAAGCGCCAACAGGCTATTCAAATTGCTAAAGATATGTTTGGTGAAGATAAGGTAGCTCCGCTGTCAGCTTATTCGACAATTTCTACTCGTGTGTGTATTCGTGATGTAGCTAAAGTTTTGAATGATGATCCTGATTCTCCGTATTATGGACAGCTCCCATATACTCTCAGAAAAGAATTGATGGATTGTATTCCAACTATCAAAACTATTGACGAATATGGTGAATCTCAGGAGAAAGAAGTTGCCCTGAGAGAGTTGATTAACAGTAATCCTAAACTTCAAAAAGCGTACGATCAGTTTCCATTGCTATTTGAATACTGTTTGAAAATTGAAGGAAGGATTAGAGGAAGGTCGAAACACGCAAGTGCAGTTATAGTTGCTCCAAAGCCACTTGTAGAGTATGGGCCACTATGCTTAGACAAAGACGGCGGCATTCAGCTTGCGCTTGAGATGCACTCCGCGCAGGATTCGCTTGGATTACTCAAACTTGACGTACTGGGATTGCGCCAAATTTCAATCATAGACGATTGTTTACGATATGCTGGATTGACTTGGCAGGATGTAGACATTAATCACCTTGATCTTGATGACGAAGAAGTATACAAAAAGGTTTATATACCGGGCAATTGCACTGGTATTTTTCAATATGAATCTGCTGAAGCTCAGCAGATGGCAATAGATTGTCATTGTGATAATATCAATTCAGTGATAAATGCGACGGCTTTCAATAGGCCGGGAACCAAAGGTCAGTTTCCAGAATATTGTAAAAATATCTTGCATCCAGAAAATGCAAAGCTAATTCATCCTGATTTGTACGAAGTATTTAAAAGCACTGGATCTGTGCTATTGTTTCAGGAACAAGCCCTCCAGATTTTTCGACTGGCAAATTTCCCTGAGACACAAGTTGATAATGCCCGTCGTGCTATCGGTAAGAAAAAAGCTGATGTTATGGAGTCTCTTGAAGTTCAGTTTAGACAAGGACTAAAAGATAGAGGATGGACAGAGGAACAAATTAACGAGATGTGGGATTTAATTCTCGTCCAATCTTCCTATTCGTTCAATAAGGGTCATTCTGTGGCATATGGACTAATGTCATATTTAACTGCATGGCTGAAGACTCACTATAGTCTATACTACTTTACTGCTCTGATGTCTAATAATGTGGGAGACTCTACAAAACAAGCACGTTTTATTAACGATGCAAAATCTTGGGGCATTAAAGTCCTTCCACCCAACATTAATAAATCAGGCCGTGACTTCACTCCCATACCTGACAAAAACTCAATTCTCTTTGGTCTACTTGCGATCAAAGGTTTGGGAGAAAAAGTCGTAGACGAAATAATAGCCCATCGCCCGTACAAGTCCTTTGATGAGTTTCTTTCTTATGGTTTTAATAAGACAAGCGTTGTTTCTCTAATCAAAGCTGGTTGTTTTACTATTTCCAAGAAAGAGCAACTGCTTGAATCATATTGCCACAAATTGATTCCTCACAAGGAATATAAAGAAGTATCTACTCTCCCATCAAAGACAGAACTACTCATGAAATGGGGTATAAACACAGATGATTATAAAGAGAATCGTAAGTTGAATAAAGAGCTACTTGCCAGAGATTATAACCTCGCAAGACGTATTCAGTTTGAATCATCAGAAAAAGAACGATATGAGAAAGAACTTCAGGCATTCAGAGACAAGTATATGCAGGACTTATGGCTCAGTGAGTTCGAGATGCTTAACTTATTCCTGACTTCAGATCCTCTTGAATTTGCATATGAACACATCCGAGACTTTGAAGAGATTGACAATGACACGGATGCAGTGTTGATTGGCGTTATTGTTGGTATCCAGAGAAAGAAGGATAGACATAACCAACTGTTCTGTTATATCCAACTTTACACTCCTCATACTGGCATCCGCGAAGCCATTTGTTGGGCCTCTACCACCAAGCAATACCTTAACCTTATAAAAAATGGTGACTGCGTCGCAATTTATGGTCGAAAAACTGAGGGTGGCAACATCATTGTCAACGAGATGAAGGACTACAGAGATTGGCTAAGAGATAAGAACTTAAAACACAAGGGAGTAAACGCATAACCATATAACACAAGGAGGCCACATGGCTGAACCAGTAAAATTTCGTGGGTTAGTAACCTACCAACGATACTATAATGAAGACTCCTTTTATGGAGTCTTCAATGTTCGTACCAAAGAAAAACTCACCTTTTCAGAAGAAGTAAGTCAGCCCAATATCTTTGAGGACGATAAAGACTTTGAACCATATTACATTGTTTGCGTGGCTGGCAGAATGCAACAACTTTATGTCGGCAGCGAGTATGAATTTACTGCAAGCTGTGAATACAATTCACGGTACAAGTCTTGGAACTATGTTCCTATTTCAGTAATATCAATCGCCCCCACAACAATACAGGAGACTCGCTTTTTTCTTGAATCTCTACTCACTGAAAATCAAGTCAATGTACTTCTTGAGGCGTACCCAAACATTGTTCAAGAGATTATGGATGGCACTGACAATGTAGATGTCAAGAGACTGTATGGTATTGGAGAGGTTACATACAAAAAGATTAAGCAGAAGATAATAGACAATTTTGTAATCTCAGATATTCTTACAATGCTACAGCCTTGTGGTGTTACATATACCCAGATCAAGAATCTACTCAAATGGGAGCCTAACTCTTCTATTCTAAAGCAAAAGATAAAGGACAATCCGTATTGTCTTACTGAGGCAAGAGGATTTGGATTTCAAACTGTCGATAGATACGCTCTAAAGTATGATCCTACCTTAATTAACTCAGGTAAAAGGCTAATTGCTTTCATGAAATTCTTCCTAAATTCTCGTGCAGAGAATGAAGGCGACACATGGGTCGAATTGCCACAGTTAAAGACAGGGATAATCAACCAAATACCCCAGTGTACTGACCTATTCGATAAGTTGGTCAGCCTCGATAAAGGCGGCGAATTTGCCGGATATTTCTATATAGAAGATAGTCGAATTGGACTATCTAAATATCATAATTGTGAGACTGGTATCTATGAGATTCTGGGAGAGTTGAATGGTTATCCGTTCCTTGGGAAGATTGATACTGAGAACGGTATTAAGAAGGCTGAAAAACAATTAGGGTATGAACTGAGTGAAGATCAGAAGAGTATTGTAGGACGAGTCAAGGACAGTAATGTCATATTATTTACTGGCCCTGCTGGGACAGGCAAGTCAACGGTTGGTAGAGCCATTCTCAACTCTTTTCCCAACTCTGCAATTGCTTGTTGCTCCCTCTCCGCTAAAGCGGCACAGCGTATTCAAGAGGCTACTGGTTTTGAAGCTATGACAATTCATAGACTTCTCGGCTATAGTCCAAAGGGCTTCACATATACGGCAAATAATAGAATGCCATATGATATTGTGTTCCTCGATGAGGCTTCGATGGTAAACTGCGTTCTGTTCTACCATCTTATTGCTGCTATCAAAGAAGGTGCAAAGCTAATTGTATGTGGTGACTATGCCCAGCTTCCCCCTATTGGGGCTGGCAACATCTTCTCTGATTTGCTTCACATGGATGATTGTTTCAATGTATCTATTCTGAGAAAGGTGCATCGCCAAGCTGAAGCCTCTGGTATTCTGACAGATGCTAACAAGATTCGTGAAGGGGTATTCCCAATTGAAGATCCTACTCAGCATCCTAAGAAGCAAATTATTAATGGAGAATTGAAAGACATAGCTTATGTCTTCCGTGATAGTAATGAACGCATTCAAGATATTGTAGTAAGTCAGTTCTTAAAGATTAAAAACAAATATGGCCTTGATAGTGTCGCTGTAGCAGTTCCAAGAAAGGATACTGTTGTGAATAGTTCGCTTGAGATAAACAAGCAAATCCAAATGAACGTGATTGATACCGAGAATACCCCATTTGTTCAAGGCTATGCCAACAAGTTTTATATTGGAGACAGAATTCTCCAGACTGAAAATGATGGCAAGAGAGACATTTATAACGGCGAGGTCGGCTATGTAGAAAATGTATTCCCAAACGCAAGAAAAGAAGAAGTGTGCATGGTTGCCCGGTTCAAGTCTACTCTGAATGGAGAAGATAAGGTAATTGAGTACAACAAAGAAGAACTTGGGAGTGTGTTGCTGGGATATAGTATGAGTATCCATAAGCTCCAAGGCTCGGAGTATGATTACATTATTGTCGCCATAGATAATACACATTACGTTCTTCTTGACCGCTGTATGTTATATACGGCTATTACTCGTGCAAAAAAGATGTGTATACTCGTTTCTCAGCCAGAAGCTTTCAAACACGCAATGAAATACAACAAAGTAAATAGTAGGCAGACATGGCTAAGTTTAAAGTTTGAAGGGATGTCTGCGTAAAAGGAGTGATAAATAAGTGCAATTCGTAGAGCCAAGTGTAGAACTAATTAACGAAACAGATAATTTTAAGCGTATTGAACGTGCAGGACGCATTTCATATAAGTCAGAAGATAAGATCACAGATGAGTCAGCACTTCCATTTTTTCAAAGGATGGTTAAGAATGGTCACACAAGTGTATTAGAACATTCGGTTATTTATGTGCGCTCTCATGACCCAAATAGCTATACTAAGATGAGAGAACTACTCACAGAGTATACTGAAAAGACTGGCTATCCACATTATATTCGTTATTCCCAATGGGAGAGCGACGATGAACTCTATCATACACATGACCCAGAGTTTGGTGACGAATATCCTCTCGGTGCATGTATTGGTAAGGAGCATATATTCTCAGGTAATATTCGAGCATGGCGTAAGTTGTGTGAAACATATGCTGGTGAAAACATTCTATGTAATCTATTCTATGACCATCCAGCTTTTCATGATATCTTTGTTGCAAGGGATGTGAAACTATACGGCAAAGAGCTTGGCAACGAGGATAAGGTTTATACTGAGGATATGATTAAAATTGTAGATTCAATCCCTCTTGATCGAAATGAATTTGAACATGCTTATATGCACTATCCTGTTACTCTGAAGATCGTTGGTGATAGGGGCGTAATTGATGAGTATTGTAGGCATAGGTCGGCAAGTCCAACTGTTGAAAGTACGAGATATGTGAACTACAGTAAGAACGGAGTTACATTTGTATTTCCGTGGTGGTTTACCGAAATGAAGGATTCTCCCAAATATGCTTCTCTTGCTGGCGACTTTGGTAATCGTTGTTACGATACTGAACTTGCATATCAAGAATGGATAAAGAAGTGCGGTGTTCCTCAGATGGCTCGTGGCAATCTCACTCTTTGGGTAAAGTCTGAAGGTGCATTTACTGCGACGGTTCAACAGTGGATTGATATTTTGAAGTTGCGTGATGCTGCTGGTGCTCATCCAGATGCCCAGAAGATTGCTAAGATGATTGAAAAGGTACTAGTTGAAGATGTTGGCATTGAAGACTTGTGGGGTGTAAAGAGTGATGAATGACTACAGCGTAACGATGTCTACACAGGATAGATTTGGTAGCAATGAAGTAGCCGAATCTAAATTTGACCCAGTTCAGAAACCTCGTCATTACAATAGAGAAAATGCTATAGAATGTATTGACGAAATGGAGCTGGTATTTGGCCCGGAGGCTACTGCTCATTTCTGTCTTTTGAATTGCTGGAAGTACCGTTATCGTGCTGGACTAAAGGATAACGGCTATGAAGACCTTGAAAAGTCTGATTGGTATATGAAGAGATACAAAGAGCTAAAAGAGAAGGTTGAACAAAATAATACAGCCACATTTCCTTCTACTAATCCTTGGATTATTAACCCTACCCCATTGTCAACACCTAGCACAGCGCCTAATTGGTGGGATAATCCGAATTACACCATTACATGTACCAATACGATTGCGAGTAAGTAGTAATGAGTGAAATACTATTAGCTATTGATCCGGGCGATGAGTATAGTGCTTTTGTCTTTATGGACATGGAGACATACAAGCCTCTGTATTTTGCTAAAGAGAAGAACGAGGATGCTATTGTCCATATGGTAAATTACATTAAAGGCAACGGCACTACTTATGTGGACGTAAAGCATGTCGCTTGCGAAATGATTGCTTCGTATGGGATGGGGGTAGGCGCTCATGTTTTTTGGACGTGCGTGGTAATTGGTAAATTCACTACTTTACTTGAACAAGCTGGGTGTAAAGTAGACTATATTTATAGAATTGATGAAAGAATGAATCTTTGCAAAACTACAAAAGCCAAAGATGGTAATATTAGGATAGCACTTATTGATAGGTTTGCTAAATTTGATAAGAGATCTGGCAAGGGTACAAAAAAGAATCCTGATTGGTTCTATGGTTTTAGTGCTGACTGTTGGCAAGCCTATGCAGTTGGCACTACATGGATTGATATACAAAAAGGTAAATATGAAGTAACTGATTAAGTATTTGTGATTTGACAAGGACATTAATGTCTTTGTCTGTTTACTTTTAATTAACACATTGAAAGGACAAGGATAAAAATGATTATTGTAATTAAGCGCGACGGACGCAAGGTAAATTTTATTCCAGATAAGGTTCGTTCTGCTATTGCAAAGGCATTTCATGAAGTTGACGGAACTTTTGATAATATTCCAGATGGTTTTTGTGATTCTATTATTTCCTCAATAGAATCCCGAAATAAAGACATTTCTGTTGAAGAGATTCAAGATATTATTGAAAAGAAGCTGATGGCGAGTAAACGTAAGGACGTTGCAAAGGCTTTTATTATTTATCGCAATGATAGAAATCGTATCCGTCAGCGAAATAGCGAACTGATGAAGCGTGTTCGCACTAAGCTGAACGCAGAGAATGTTGAAAACCAGAATGCGAATGTAGATGAACATTCATTTGGTGGTCGTATTGGTGCAGTAAGCAGCGAGGTCATGAAGCAATACGCGCTTGACGAGTGTATGTCCGAGATGGCAAAGAACAATCATCTAAATAATGAAATTTATATTCATGATCTTGACCACTATGCAGTTGGGGATCACAACTGTTTGTCTATTCCATTTGATGACTTGCTTGCTAATGGCTTTAATACTCGTCAAACAGATGTGCGCCCAGCGCAGTCGGTGAGTACAGCATTTCAGCTTGTGGCGGTTATCTTCCAGCTTCAGAGTCTACAACAATTCGGTGGCGTAAGTGCTACTCATATTGACTGGACAATGATTCCATATGTTCGGAAGAGTTTTAGCAAGCATATGAAAGACGCTTTACGTTTCATTGAAAATATCGAAGACGTTGAGTATATTAATTCTGTACCAAGTGAACTGCACTTTGATGACGAAGAAGCTAATACTCATAAGGACTCATACGAGTATGCTATGGCGATGACTCAAAAGGAGATTTATCAAGCTGTCGAGGGTATGTATCATAATTTGAATACACTCCAAAGTCGCTCTGGCAATCAATTACCCTTTACCTCAATTAATTACGGTACATGTACCCTCCCAGAAGGACGCATGATTACTAAGGCTTTACTTGATGTTTCTATTAAGGGTATTGGTAAGCTTCATAAGACATCTATCTTCCCGTGTGGTATTTTTCAGTGTATGGAGGGTGTTAACCGCAAACCCGGAGAGCCTAATTATGATCTATTCCAGCTTGCACTAAAGTCTACTTCTCTGCGGCTTTATCCTAATTATGCGAATGTTGATTGGTCAAATAATGCTGGGTATGATGTGAATGATCCTACTACTTATTTTAGCACGATGGGATGTCGTACTGCTAACGGAGCAGACATTAATGCAGATCCGGGTGTGAACCCGCAACGCAAAGATGGACGTGGTAATATTTGTCCTGTGACTATCATTATGCCCACGTTAGCTATGGAGGCAAACCAAGATGTTGAGAAGTTTATTACTCTTCTTGACCAGAAAATTCATGAAGCTAAAGATATGCTCATTGAGCGTTACCAGTATATTTGTTCTCAATCTCCTGAGTCTGCAAGATTTATGTATGAGAACAATGTAATGATGGGCTACGACGGTAAGACGATAGAATCCGCAATGAAGCATGGTACTCTTGTAATTGGTCAACTCGGTCTTGCTGAAACTCTTCAGATTCTCATTGGTTGTGACCATCGAGATGAAAAGGGTATGGCTCTGGCAAAACGAATCGAGCAACTGTTTAAGGATCGCTGCGCAGAATTTAAGAAAGAATATCATCTCAACTTTGGTGTGTATTACACTCCTGCTGAAAACTTGTGTTTTACAGCCATGACAAAGTTCAAAGAAAAGTATGGCGAGATTCCAAATGTCTCTGACCGCAAGTTCTTTACAAATTCCATCCATGTACCAGTATGGGCAAAGGTCAATCCGTTTGAGAAGATCGATATTGAATCTCAGTTGACTGGTTATTCTAATGCTGGCTGCATTACTTATGTTGAACTTGATTCTAGCGCAAAGCATAACGTAGAGGCTCTTGAGCAGCTTGTGAATTATGCAATGGATAAAGATATTCCTTACTTTGCCATCAACGTGCCAAATGATACTTGTATGGACTGTGGGTATACTGATGAAATTGGAGAGACTTGCCCGATGTGCGGAGGCAAAAATATTCAACGGCTGCGTCGCGTGACGGGCTACCTTACAGGTAATTATACTACTGCGTTTAACGAAGGCAAGCAACAAGAGGTAGAAATGCGGGTGAAGCATCACAATGAACACCTATAATTATGCTGGCATTGATACCTACGACATTAATAATGGCAAAGGGTTTGGGGTGACTTTGTTTGTACAAGGTTGTCCACACCATTGTGAAGGATGCCACAATCCTCAAACTTGGGATTTTAATGGTGGTAACATATTCACATTTGAGACAATGGATAAATTGATGGATATTGCGAGTAGTGACAACATTGTAAGGCTTACAATATCTGGTGGGGAACCATTTGAAAACGTAACTCTTTGTGAAGTAGTTGCAAGCAACTTCAAAGAAAAATATCCAAATAAGTCAATATGGGTGTATAGTGGGTATACATATGAGCAGCTTAAAAATCATTATGATGCTCATTTTTTACTTGATTTGTGCGATGTTCTTGTTGATGGCCCATATATTCAAGAGAAACGAGACTTGTCTTTGGCATTTAGAGGTAGTTCTAATCAAAGAATTATTGACTTAAACAAAACAAGAGAACAAAACAGGATTATCTTGCTTGATGTTTAAGGCGGTGATAATTGTATGGCGAAAGAGACTATTAATCTAAAAGGAAAGCAATTTGGCAACTGGATTGCATTATATGAAGATGGTAGAAATAAATGTGGTCAGGTTTTGTGGCGTTGTAGGTGTACATGTGGATCCGAAATTGAGAAAAGCATAACAAGTCAAAGCCTAAGATTTGGTACATCAAGAGGATGCGGCAAATGTAACAGAGGGTGCAAGAAAGAAAATGAATATGATCTTTCTGGAGACTTTGGTGTAGGCTACACGTCAAATACAAACAAGCCATTCTATTTTGATTTAGAGGATTATGATATTATAAAAAACTATCTCTGGAGAGAAAACGATAATGGCTATTGTATAGCACAATTAAGAAAACAAAACAGCCGAAAGTATATACGCCTGCATAGGTTGATTATGAGTGCCCCGGACAGTAAACAAGTCGATCATATTAATCATAATACACTTGATAATAGAAAGCAAAATCTGCGTATTGTTTCAAATCAAGAAAACTGCTTTAACAAAGATGTTGAAGGTGTTTATTGGGACAACACCAAAGGCAAGTGGGTTGGCGCTTTAACATACAATGGTGTCAAACATCAAAGACGTTTTCAAGAATATGAAGACGCGAAAGCTTATAGACTTGAGCTTGAAACTATATATTTCAAGGAATATCAGTACAACAAATGCAACTAACGCTAATCATATTTATAGTAGCCATAATTACAATAATAGTTATGGCTACTCTTTAACAATAAAAGGAGGAACATTCCAATGATGCTTTTAAAGAACGCTCACGACATCGAATCTTTGATTGATGCAGTTTCTAAGTGCCGTGATGACGTTATTCTACGAAACGTTAATCACTATGAAGAATTTAATCTGAAGTCTACCCTATCCCGTTATATTGCTATTGGTGAGCTATGCAAGCAAGAGGGCGATCAGTGGGAGGTATTTTGCATGAATAAGGGCGACGAAAGCTATATGATGCAATTCTTCATGGAGCTTAATAAGGACTAAAAGTATGACACCTAAAGAACTATATGAATGGGCTGTAGACAATCATGCTGAAGAATACACAATGGTGTTTTGTGTTGATGTTGGCAACGAAACTGTAGAACTTGGCATTGACCAGCTAATAAAGCCTACAAGCAAATTTGAAGTTGAAATAGATTTATACTAAAAGAGGATCATTGAATGGCACAAAAATATGAAATTCTACACGAAGTAGGCTGGAATGAAGATACCCAGTCTCCTGAGTATGAACGACTTACAACAG
>Ga0247608_10007764_pt1 | contig 10940 bp, 5 predicted proteins | sample 176DNAGHGlowgp2_FD_193490 | JGI IMG/M metagenome (GOLD analysis project Ga0247608, IMG submission 193490) | Sheep rumen microbial communities from Palmerston North, Manawatu-Wanganui, New Zealand - 1766 DNA GHGlow gp2 | ecosystem: Host-associated > Mammals > Digestive system > Stomach > Rumen ... | reverse complement strand
AAAGATGCCTCTGTTGAAGACATATCCAAAGTAATTGGAATAAATAAAAAAACGGCTGAAAACATATATAATTTCTTCCATAAATAAAAAAATGAGTTATTATTTACATAAATTCAGACTATTTTATGGGGGAAATGTCGTGTATAATTTGCCTAATATATTGACCTTATCAAGAATAGCGGTCATTCCGTTGATTTTTTTGTCAGCTTACTCAAACTTCTGTTTTGTAAACTATTTTGCCGGTGTTTTATTTATTGCCGCGTCTGTTACCGATTATTATGACGGTAAATTGGCGCGTGCGCGCGGCGAGGTTTCGGCTTTTGGTCGTTTGCTTGATCCGATTGCAGATAAGTTATTGGTTGCAACAGCATTAGTTGTTATTTTGGTTAAGCATGTAAAAATCGGTGGTGAAGATGTGGCGATTATTTCTAAAATAAGCTACATTCCGGTATTTGTCATTTTGTGTCGTGAATTGCTCGTTTCTGGGCTTCGTGAATTTTTGCGTGAAGTAAATGTCGGCTTGCCGGTAACGCGCTTAGCAAAATGGAAAACCGGTTTTCAAATGGTGGCATTGTCTATGCTCTTCTTCAAAGGTTGGTTTATTTGGGGTGGTTTAGGCGAAATCTTGCTTTGGGTTGCTGGCGTTTTAACTTTTGTGACCGGTTACCAATATTTTGAGAAAAGCATAGAATATATTAAATCTGAAAACAGCAAAAAAACACCGAAAAAAAGTGCAAAATCTAAAAAATAGGGTGTTGTCATGGCAGAAGCACAAAAGCACATACTTGTCGTGGATGACGATACAAGGTTAAGAAGTCTTCTGCAACGCTACTTAAGAGAACAAGGCTTCTTAGCAACAGCGGCAAAAGATGCAGATGTTGCAAAATCTTTTTTAGATATTTATGTTTTTGATTTGCTGATTGTAGATATTATGATGCCACGTGTTACCGGCACGGAGTTTTTGCGCAATATCAGACATGAGGGCAACAATATTCCTGTTATTTTGCTAACGGCAATGGGCGATACGGAAGACCGGATAACAGGGCTGGAAACCGGCGCAGATGACTACGTGGCAAAACCCTTTGAACCAAGAGAGTTGGTCTTGCGTATCAATAATATCTTAAAAAGAACCGAAGAGAAAAAAGAACAAGCCAATAAGCTTACATTTTATCAAGTTTCCTATGATTTATCAAAAGGAGAGCTTATAAGCCAAACAGGCGAAGTGATACACATTACCCCCGTCGAAAGAACTTTGTTAAATCTATTGGGCAAAAAAACAGGCGAAGTTCATACACGTGAAGAATTGGCAGAGGTTTTAGGCAGCCCCGAGAGTTTGCGCACGGTTGATGTCCAAATCACACGTTTGCGCAAAAAAATTGAACAAGATACTAAAAATCCGCGCTACTTACAAACCATACGCGGCAAAGGATATATGTTAATTTCAGAATAAGGAGAAAAATAATGCATATTACACTTCCAGAAAAAGCAAACAGGTTACTGCAATACCTAAAATTAAAGTTATTGCCCAGTAAGCTCTTTTTCCGCACTATGCTATTGATTTTTATTCCATTGATTATGGTGCAAGTGGTATCTGTTGTGGCATTCTTTAACGGCAACTGGGAAAAGGTTGGTAAGAGATTGTCTAACAATTTGACCAATAATATTGTAAATGCGGTGGAATTAACAAGTGAACATCCGGATATGCTTTCTGAGATGCAAAAAATATACAACAATACTTATGGTATTGAGTTTGAAAAAATCACGGGTGACGAACAATTGGCTGTTAAAACCAGCACACATTATGGCAAAGATTATAAGATAGTAACGGGCTTTTTGGAAAAGTCATTGCATCAAAAGTTTCCGAATTCTATGACCTCAGTTTATTTGGAAAACGGGCGTGATGACCTTATTATCTTAATTGAAAGAAATGACGGGTTATATCGCTTTAAGACACCGACCAAAAATATCTTCAGCACATCTATTTTTGGCTTTGTGGCGTGGATGATTGGCACATCATTACTCTTATTTATTGTAGCAACGCTGTTTTTGCGCATACAAGTGCGTTCTATCGCTACGTTAGCGCAAGTGGCGGAAGATTTTGGTAAAGGTATTGATTCGCCTTTTAAGCCCTATGGTTCGTCGGAAGTGCGTAAGGCCGGTATTGCTTTTATTAAGATGAAAGAGCGTATCTTGAAGCAAATCTCTGAGCGCACACAGATGTTAGCCGGTGTTTCGCATGACCTACGCACTCCTTTAACAAGGATGAAATTGCAACTGGCAATGTTGCCGGAAAATCCGGAAAACAAAGAGTTTATTGATGATATCAGCGAAATGGAAAAAATGTTGGATGGTTATTTGGCATTTGTTTCCGGTGAGGGCGGGGAAAAGAACACCTTTGTTGATATGAATGAGTTGATCTTAAGTATCATTAATAAGTTCCGCAATGGCAAAGCCATGGTTCGTTATTCCACCAATGACCAAGTAAGTGCTATTCAAGGGCGTGAACAGGCCTTAAAACGTGCTGTAACAAATATTATTTCTAATGCCTTTAATTATGGCAAAGAGATTGCGGTGGCGCTTGAGAGCAATAATAATAAGCTGATAATAACCGTAGATGATGACGGACCGGGGATACCGGAAGAAAAGCGCGAAGATGTATTTAAGGCGTTTTATCGCATAGACGAGTCGCGCAATAAAGAAACCGGTGGTGTCGGTTTAGGTTTGTCTATTGCGCGCGACATTATAACTTCCCACGGTGGCAAAATTGAATTATCAGACAGTTCGTTAGGAGGCTTGAGGGTTCTCATTTCTATTCCCTTATAACTCGCACATACGAAAATATGTGTTCCGCTAAAAGAAATATGCGGAAAAATAAAAAGGAGGCAAATTAGCCTCCTTTTTACGTTAAAGGCACGTGTTTTTTGTCTACTATTTGCTTGAGAAAACATAAATTTTTAAAATAATTTAAATTTTTTGCATTTTTATATTGACAACAAAGATTTTTTTGTGTAATTTATGTCCATAAGCTAACAAACACAACATAAAAATTATAGTCATATTCTTGATATAGACCTTTTGAGATAGTTTTCATCATCTTATAAATCAGACTCATCATCTTCCCTCCCTCCCTAAAAAAAGATGATAACTATCTCTGCTCCCAAATAAACCGATTGATTGTCTTTTTCAATTCTCATCTCCCTTAATCACATAGATCGGTTTATTTCACCTAAATAAGCCGCTCGCTCATAATCTCAAACACATATCAGTCTCCCTCCCTAAAAATCAAAAAAGCGGCTTATTTCTATAAAAAACACCGTGAGATTTCTCGCGGTGTTTTTTTTGTTACAGTAATTGATGAAAAACACTATTTTTAAACAGTGCATTTAAATAAATCGTTATGGCTTACTTTCTCCTGGTGTTATAGAGAATACTATTCTTAAAAGGATAGAGAATGACACTATCTCCCCCTTGACGGGGGAGATGTCGCTGAAAGCGACAGAGAGGGTGAAAATTAAAACATCCGAAGCGTAGTTGACAAGCGCATAAAGTGCGAGCCTTACGGAGCAAGAATGTCACAGAATGTGACAGAGAGTGTGACAACTACCCATCATTTCAAGTCCTATCTCCCCTTGAGGGGTATATCACTCTAACAATCTCCTCCCCCTTGAGGGGGGGAGGATTAAGGTGGGGGTGAACCCATCTCCCCCCTTAAATGGAGGCTTGCCTCTTAAAGTCTCCTTCCCCTTGACGGGGCTATGAGGTATAAAAACTGTCCGGTGGACAGTTTTTACCGAAAGCTATTTCTCCCCCTTGACGGGGGAGATGTCGCTGAAAGCGACAGAGAGGGTGAAAATTAAAACATCCGAAGTGTAGTTGACAAGCACAACAAGCACGCCCTACGAGGCAAGTAAGGTGGTGTAACAAATCCCCCAAAAAACAGTCGTTTTTTATTAAGATTTTTTTCAAAAAAACACCGTGATAAGACACGGTGTTTTTTTGAAAACCCTCGCGCATACGCGATGCTTTTCCATAAAGAGGGCAAACGCCCTCTTTATCTTTTATAACTACCAGTCACTACCGGAGAAGTCTAACGTTACACCTCCGCAAGTCAATTCTTTTGAAGAACTTGATGCATATATCGTGCTGCTTCCGCAAGTAATACTATATAACTTACATCCACTTAGTGTGTTAGTCTTTCCACCGACCTGATTTCCAAAGGTAGTAGACGAATTTATCGTTGTCCAACTTTGCTCTCCGGATTTGCAAGTTAATTTCTTTGTGCCGTAATCAGTCCAAGTATCTGTGTCTGTATATGCTTGACCATTATGAGCCATGTCGCCCGGGAACCATTGTGTATAAGAACTACATTGCGCTGCAACGTAAACATCAACAGAATTCACATCGTTTGGTAACATACATTTTGCCACTATATAAGGGTCTGATGCATTACCATTGCGCTCTTGCACATCAATGTTCCCAGAAGCTGCTGAACAGCATATATATTTTGTTGGATTACCATACTTATCCCACTCATATACCGAACAAGGTTTACCTATTTGTAAGGTATCATGGTATGTAATATTGTGAGTTGGACAAGATAACCCCGACCATTTAACCGGTCTTAGACCACATCCTACCCATGTATTATGATAATACTGGAATTCATCACCATGCCATCCACCTGAGTGAATACCATCACCATATGCATCAGATATCCATGAGCCTTTTGCCTTACAATAGCATGTATTTCCACATTGCGTTTGCTCAGTCGCACATAAGCTATCACCAGGGCATCCTGATACAGATTTATCGAAGAATTCTGGGCAATCATCGTTGCAAGACTCTTTATAACAAGTCAAAGAACCATATCTACTCTTCATTGTTCCTTTCATTTCTTCAGATTTTGCACTTATCATACCTGCTGAGCTGTTATACCAACCATCAGCCTCGTTACAAGCTGCACCATAGTAGCATGAAGTACCGCAATAATCTGTATGCAATTCCTTAAACGCAGAGTTTGTGTTGCCACTGCTTGTGGGATATTTACTACAAACTGCTTTATAGTTGTTTAGATTAACACAGGTTTGTTTATCCCAATAGTAGTAAGCAGGAAGAGTACCTGTGCCTCCTGAACTATAGCAAGCACCTGTTTCTCTCTCTGCAGACTTCACGCAATTCTGAGCTGCGCTACAGCCGCTGAGGGATTCTCTTTTTATGTTCTTAAAGTAAGAACCGCATCCTGTGCCATATTTACAACCGGTTGCCTTATAAACAGTTCCGTATCCGGTACAGCTTACGCCGCTATCCCAGTTGAAGTAACTATTTTTATTTTCCGTTGACTGGTAGCATCCGCCTTTTGCTGATGCAGACTTAAAGCATGAAGTGCCGTAATAGGTACCGGTATAATAAGACGTAAAGTATGTCGTATTGCATCCAGGGTCACTCTTCACACATGTAGCTTTACCGCACCAACCTTCTTGCCATTTTGCTTCCTCTACAGTTACATAGTCTTTATCTGAACTACTTGGTTTCTGACTGCTAAATGCTAGTTTATTTGGATATAGGCAAATCTTAGGTCTCAGATGGTACGGACTACCCGGTTTTACATAGCAACGAGTTACTGCGCTACATCCTTGTAATGCTTGCGGAATGGCCTTACTATCCGGATCAAAGTATTCTGCTTGCTCTGCATTAGGCGCATCCGATGTTGTTCCCTCCGCACACCCCGTAATTCGTGTGGAATACATAATCCCGCATCCGTCGGTTGCATTCGTATAGGCTTGTGCATATGTGAAGTAGGCCGTATCTATGTCTGGTGCGTTACTGCTGCTGCAATAGTTACTTACAGAACTTGTCGCATAGTGACATTTCTGTCCTCCTACATTTGCTTCTGCTGTTACAAAGTAATCAGTTCGTGTTTCATCATATTTACACCCTGTTGAATAGTAACATGGTCCGACTCCATCTGCTGTCCTATCTGTTACATTAAATATACAGTGTGGCCCGCTATCTCTTGTGTGTACGCAACTACTTGCTTTATATGACCATTTCGTCGCACAACCCGTTCCATACGCATCTGTTGACGCTTGGTCATAATAGAAGTAATTACTACTTTGTCCTGCATCTGCCAGATGATACCCACTTACCGCTCCATTCGCATAATTACATGTCGCACCGCCGTTATTAACTGATGTAGTCGTAAAGTATCCCGTCGGTATGTTCTTACTTGCTGTTGTGCAATCCGTCGAATAGCTACATTCATAACCACTTGCCTCTTGTTTGGTTGTGCCAGTAAATATGCATAATCTACTATCACTTCCTGCTAAATACCGACAGCTATCCGCTCGATAACATATGCTCGAACTTTGTTCCTTCGAACTCGTATTAAAGTATGTCGTGCTTGGTGCTGTTACATATGCACCACTGGCGCACGATGTCCCACGATAACAGGTAATTCCGCTCGCTTCCTTATCCCCGTAATTGAAGTAACTCGGATAACTATTGCTGTTATATGCACCGGCTGCCTTGTTACATGCTGTTGCTCGATAACAGGTAAATCCTGTTACGGTATGACTATTCGTATAGAAATATGATGTATCCGGACTATAACTATACGCTCCTTCACCACATATGCTAGGACCTTCTGCACGACGATAACATGTCCTTCCTGATGCTTTTGAGTGGATTAAATTAAAGTAGTCTGTTGGTATCGTCCCTGATTCATATGCCCCTGATGAACATTGATTTCCTCTGTAACAATGCAACCCACTGCTGTATGAATCTGTCGTTACAAAGAAGTATGTGTTCGGGCTTGCACTATATGCTCCTCTTGCGCCATTACATGAATCTGACCGGTAACATGTCGATTGGGACAATGATTTACTGCTTGTTACAAAGAAGTCGATGTTTGGTGATGCTGAATAGGCTCCAGCCGCTAAACGACATGCTGTCGCACGGTAACAGGTTGAACTTGAACCATACGATACTACTGTTAAGAAGTATGAGGTATCCGGTGTTATTGTTGCTTGCCCAGAACACCTTGTTGCACGATAACAAGTGCTGGATGATAATGTCTTTTCCGATACGGCAAAGAAATCTGTATTTGGTGATGCAACATATGCACCGGCCGCTAAACGACATGCTGTCGCACGGTAACACGTTGAACTTGAACCATACGATACTACTGTTAAGAAGTATGAGGTATCCGGTGTTATTGTTGCTACTGCCGTATTACAACTTGTAGTTCTGTAGCAAGTCGTAGATGTCCGGTTTTTCTCTGCTACATAGAAGAATGATGTGTTCGGTGATGCCGAATATGCACCGGCAGGAATGTTACATGCGGTTGCACGATAACATGTAATTGACGCTGAGGAATAGTTGCTGACAAAGTACTCACTTTCAAGTGAACTATATGCACCAGCTTTGATATGACAACCGGTTGCACGGTAGCAGTCACTTTCTGAATGGCTTATCATATTCGTCAAGAAGAATGATGTATTCGGTGATGAACTGTATGCACCTAATCTAATGTTACAAGAAGTTGCGCGATAACATCTTATGCCTGTTGCTGTTGAACTTATGTTATTAAAATACAAAGCTTGCGCATCAGTGGTTGCATACGGATAATTATCTATACCTCTTGCTGTATTCGGTCTGATAGCACAGCCTGTTGCACGGTAGCAATCACTGCTTGACATTGTTTTCATATTTGTATTAAAGAACGATGTATTTGGCGTTGAGCTATATGCACCATTACCAAAGGCACATTGATCTGTACGATAACAGGTTGTTACTGTCGCGTGTGATGTTATTACATTAAAGTAGTTAGCATCCAGTGTACTTGAGTATGCACCGGCCTCAACACGACAATCTGTGCCACGGTAGCACTTGCTACCACTGGATAATGAGTGGATAGTGTTGAAGAATGAGGTGTTCGGACTAGAGCTATATGCAACGGAAGCACATTCACCACTACGATAACATGTCGAGTCATTTGCCGCATTTTGTGAGGTTAAGATAGCAAAGAAATCTGCGTTTGGTGATACCGAATATGCACCGGCAGAAATATTACATGCTGTTGACCGATAACATGTCGAACCAGAGGCCAGAGAATAAGTATATCCAAAGAATGATGTATTCAGAGCTGTTAACGGAACAGAACTACTTGCACATTTTTGACCGCGATAGCAGGTTGAACCGGATGCATAAGAGGTAGCCACGTTAAAGAAGGCTACGTTTGGTGTTGTGGTATATCCGCCAGCTTCAGGGTTATAGTCATATGCACGATATACTGTCGTTCCGGAAGCTTCAGAGCTGATTGTCTTAAAGAATGATGTATTCGGACTAGAGCCATATGCACCGGCAGGAATATGCGGATTATCACCACGGTAGGCTGTTGAACCGGAAGCTAAACTCATTGCCGGCGCAAAGAACGACGTGTTCGGTGAGCTAGTGTATGCACCGCCAGGGCCGTTATAATCTACCGCACGATAAGCTGTTTTACCAGACGCTTTTGAATATACGGTGATAAAGAACTTCTCATTTGGCTTGGATTTATACGCACCTGAAGCGTAATTGTATTTATCACCACGATACGCAGTTGAACCTGAGCCAAGAGACATATTGGTGATAAAGAATGATGTATTAGGCGCACTGGTATATGCACCGGCTTCAAAATGTGCTCTATCCGTACGATAAGATATAGAACCACCGGACACAGATTTAATCATATGGAAGAATGATGTGTTTGGTGCTGAACTATATGCACCAGCCGCGATATGAGTGCCTAAACCACGATATGCTATTGAACCGGAAGCTAATGATGCCCCTACAATAAAGAATGATGTATTCGGACTCTCCTCATTTGCATCATCTGCTCTTCTATCTGCACGGTATGATATTGAACCTGAAGCATAAGACTTAATCACATTGAAGAATAACTCATTCGGGGATGAAGTATACGCACCGGCAGGAATGCGCGCTTCATTTGCGCGATATGAAGTTGAACCGGATGCTTTTGAACTTATGGTGTAGAAGAACGATGTGTTCGGGCTAGAGGTATATGCGCCGGCAGGAATATGCTCTAAATCGGCACGATAAGACTTAGAACCGGAAGATAATGAGGATATAACTCTAAAGAACGATGTGTTCGGGCTAGAGGTATATGCACCCATTTCTTCTGCAAATCTGTCTGCACGATAGGCTATTGAGCCGGATGCCTTAGAATTGATTACATTGAAGAACAATGAGTTCGGAGCACTGGAATATGCGCCGGCAGGAATATGCTCTAAATCGGCACGATAAGATTTAGAACCGGAAGATAATGAGGATATAACTCTAAAGAACGATGTGTTCGGGCTAGAGGTATATGCACCGGCAGGAATATGACTATTTATTGAGCGATAGCCTATTGAACCTGACGCCTTAGAACTAATGGTTATAAAGAACGAAGTATTTGGTTCTGATGTATATGCACCGCAATCCTCACATACCCAATCTGCACGATAGGCTATTGAACCAGATGCTTTAGAACTAATTGTATGGAAGAACATTGTGTTCGGCGCGCTGGAATATGCACCGGCAGGAATATGCTCTTTATCAGCACGGTAAGACTTAGAACCGGAAGATAATGAGTATATAACTCTAAAGAACGATGTGTTCGGGCTAGAGGTATATGCACCGGCAGGAATGTGAATATCTGTTGAACGATATGATGTTGACCCGGACGCTACAGAACTTATGGTTATAAAGAACGATGTATTCGGGCTAGAACTATATGCACCAGCAGCTATTTGACAGCCTTCACCACGATAACATGTGGAATCTGATTCTGCATTTGTTGCACTCTTTACAATAAAGAACGATGTATTTGGGCTAGAACTATATGCGCCACTGGCGAAGTTACAAGCAGAAGAGCGGTAACATACTGTTCCAGATGCTGTGGAATTAACAAATACAAAGAAGCTCGTGTCTGGGTTGATGTTTGAAGTTCCTGCGCAATCCGCACCACGATAACAAGTAGATCCGGATGCAAGGGATTTATGAACAGCAAAGAATACAGTATTCGGCGTTGAGCTATATGCACCAGCTTCCGTATTTAACCTATCTGCACGATATGATAACATACCTGAAGCTTGAGACGAAATAGTGTGGAAGAAAGATGTATTCGGGCTAAAACTATATGCGCCGGCAACTATATGTCTGTTTTGTGCGCGATAGGATGTTGAACCGGTAGCTAAGGAGCTTATAGTAAAGAAGAATGATGTATTAGGTGTAGAACTATAGGCACCAACGGAAATATTGGCACTGGTTGCACGATACCCCGTGTTTCCTGAGGCATACGAAACTATCGTGGAGAAGAATAGTGTATTTGGAACATTAGGTGAGTTACAATAAGCACCTAATTCTATTGCACATCTGTCAGCACGGTAGGCTGTTGAGCCAGATGCCTTAGAACTAATTGTATGGAAGAACATTGTGTTCGGAGCTGATGTATAAGCACCAACTTCAAAGTGAGCTCTATCCGCACGATATGCTATAGAACCAGAGGACTCAGAACTAATTACATGGAAGAAATCTGTATTAGGTGTTGAGCTATATGCACCGGCTTTAATATGTGCATTTGTTGAACGATAAGCCTTAGAACCTGATGCATATGAGTATACACCTAAGAAGAATGATGTATTCGGTTCTCTTGAATATGCTGTGTCTGCAGCTCTATCAGCACGATAGGCTATTGATCCTGAGGCATGAGATGTAATAACATGGAAGAACCAAGTATTAGGTGTTGAACTATATGCGCCGCCTACAACGGTAATTTCTTGTGCACGATACGCAATTGATCCTGAAGCAAGTGACGAAATAGTTATAAAGAATGATGTATTCGGACTAGAGCTATATGCACCACAACCCACACACTCTAAATCAGCACGATAGGCTTT
>Ga0247608_10007763_pt1 | contig 10941 bp, 7 predicted proteins | sample 176DNAGHGlowgp2_FD_193490 | JGI IMG/M metagenome (GOLD analysis project Ga0247608, IMG submission 193490) | Sheep rumen microbial communities from Palmerston North, Manawatu-Wanganui, New Zealand - 1766 DNA GHGlow gp2 | ecosystem: Host-associated > Mammals > Digestive system > Stomach > Rumen ... | reverse complement strand
AGATAATTTCTACTTCATAATTAGAAGCTTTTCATTTTTTTAAAGTGTGTTTCATTAATTTATTTACTGAAAAATAAAATACTTAAATCATTAATTTATGATAGATAAACGGTCAAGAAATTCAAGTTGTATTTTTCTATATATAGCCAATAATTATTAGCTGATGAATTGAATAATCAGTGCAATAATCATATCTCTTTCTGATGAATTACTTGTCGCAACCAGCAAAGTTAGAGCAATTAAAGTATCATTATCAATAACTTTGGTTCAATCAGATTTTTCTAAAAGGTTATTTTTACCCAAAAAGATGAGAAACAAAAATGCTCAAATCTTTTTATTTCAATCAATAAAAGGATGGTCTTTGATGGTAAAATACATTAAAGCTGCTGCTTTCTCTTGGATTGATGGATATAAATCTTGTCAGTCAAAAGTCTGATATACTTGGTCTAAAATTCATTTTAATCAATCGTTTCTCTCTTCTCAAAAAGTATCTGAAACTTCATTTTTTGGTAAAAGTTCATTTTTCATTCAATTTATAGCATCCATAGCTTCTTCATAGGTTAATAATTCAGCCTTTTTAACTAATAAATTATTAGTATTTAATGATCATTCATCATATTTCTGTAAAATTATCCAACTATGAGCATACTCTGTAATAACTGACAACATTCATTTTATTTCTTGATTTCTGAGTGAATTAGTTTCAATATTTTTCTTGATTAAAGCTACAGCTTTTTCAAAGCGGTTAAATCCTACTTCTTTAATTCTCTTTTGATTTAGGGCATATCATTTAATTAAATATTCTTTCAAAACGGTTGTAGCCCAGATTCTAAATGCAGTAGCATTTTTGCTATTAACACGGTATCATACAGAAATAATTGCATCCAAATTATAAAAATTCACAGTTCTTTTTACCTGTCTTTTTCATTCAATTTGAACTATCTGGTTTTTCCGGATAGTTGAAATTTCACTTAATTCTCATGATTTATAAATGTTTACCAAGTGTTCGTTGATTGTTTTTATACTTACATCAAAAAGTTCAGCAATCTGATTTTGATTTAATCGGATTGTATCTCCATCTAGTCTGACATTAATTTCGGTGGTTCAATCTGGTTTCTTGTAAAGTACAATTTTTTCTTCATTATTCATTTTTCACTAAAAAAATATAAATGTTCAATATTTATATATTGATTCAGATTTTGTTGTCAAATGGTTTTTTGACAAAATAATAAATACTATTTCAACAATCCTTTTAAATTCTGAATATGAACTTTGATTTCATTATCAGATTTTTCTATATCTTCAAGGATTTCTTTAGGTTCTCTCAAAACTTCTTCTTTATTCTTATTTGGATTTTTAGCTGATAAATCGTAGTCTTTGATATCTTCCACTTTAACAATCCATGAATTTTCTCAGATTTCTCTGTTTTTATAAGATTCAATCATTCATTGTAATTCTTCAAAAGTTATCGGTTTATTTTTCGTGAGTTTACGACCTAAATCTACTTCATAATAATAAATTTCCTCAGTTGGTTTAGTTTTTTCAAAAAAGATAACATTAGTTTTTACTCATGCATATGGCAAAAATATTCATGAAGGTAAACTAACAATCGTATGGAGATTATAATTTTCCAAAAGTTCTCTTTTTACTCACTGAAAGGCATTTGAAGTATTGAACAATACTCATTCTGGAACGATAATCGCTGCCCTACCTCATGATTTCAGCTTTTTCATAAAATGCTCGAGGAACAATATTTCAGTAGCATTTGATTTTATCGGAAAGTTGGCTTGGATTTCTTCTTTTTCTTTTCATCAGAATGGAGGATTTGCGAGAATAATATTAAATCAATCTTTTTCCGTAAAATCTCTGATATTGTCAATCAGAGTATTTTTCTTGTTGATATTTGGATTCTCTACTCAATGAAGAATCATATTCATCACTCACATAATGTAAGCAATCGGAGTTTTTTCATTTCACCATAAAGCATCATGATTCAACCAATTCAAATCAGCCGTAGTTTTAGCTTTTTGACGTAAATGATTATAAGCTTCAATCAAAAATCCACAAGAACCTGCAGCTCAATCGTAAATAGTTTCTCAGATTTTTGGGTCTATACAATCTACCATAGCTTTAATCACAGCTCTTGGGGTATAGAATTCTCCACTATTTCATCAGTCATTTCACATTCATTGAAGCAAATCTTCATAAACTTTTGAAAGTTCAAAAAGGTCTTCACTGGACTGGAAATTCATTCAATCAATAATATCTATCACTTCTCTCAAAGTGTTTCAGTTTTCTATTCTATTTGAAATAAAGTGAAAAATCTCTCAAATCTTATATTTCATACTGTGATAATCAGTAGAATTATCACGGAATTTATCAAGATAGGGAAAAAGTTTTAGATTAACAAACTCTTTCAAATCATCTCAAACCATAGCAGATAACCTATCAATTTTTCAATCTTTCTTTGGTGCTGCCCAAGTGGACCGTTCAAATTCTGGAGAAATAAGTTTAGTATAAGTTTTTCCGTTTAGAGAAGCTTCTAATTCTTGAGCTTTTTCATAATCATCAAAGAATTTTAGAAAAAGAATCCATGAAATCTGTTCGGTATATTGCATAGCTCATGAGATTCCGTCATCTCTACGGAGAATGTCTGTAATACGATTAATTTCTGCTTTCATTTTTTAGATATTTAATTAATAAATCGTCCCATTCATTATAATTACGAATCCATTTATCCATTGTTAATCATTTCTCTCAATTTTTAAACTCAAATTTCTGTATTCATGTTAATCTAACTGCATTTTCAAACCAATAATGACATCAACTTATAATTGCACTTCTGGTAAGTGGTCAAACATATGCTCAATATCGGTTATATTCCTCAACCGGATTATCTATTTTACTATACCAATGTTGTTCTATTTTTTTGAGAGATAGTAAATTTAATGTAATATTACTAATCGTTACTATCAACATAATTAATAAATTTTCTATTTCTATATATTTTTTCTTATCAAATCATAATTTTGTATAATCCCAATTATGATGTGAATAACTTTCGCTCAAATATCAGTATAATTTATAAACTTCATTGGTTTCAAATATCATCGGTCATTCATCTGATTTTTTTGCTTTTATAATCCAATCTAATTTATTTTTACAATTAGTTTTTGATTTATCAATACAAAACATTTTTGTCCACTCCTCAAATGTTTTACGGAGATATATTCAACATGAATCATAATATCATATTTTTAGGAATCTTAATACTAATGAAAAGTTATCCAATAAATCTGTAATATCTCATCTATATCTTATCGCAGATTCTTTTTTATATTTTGATATAAATTCACAAAAGATTTGGAAATCATAGAATAAATAATCTAAATCTAGAAACATATGGTACATTTTTTCAAACTTCATTGTCTGTTTATATATTTCTTGCTCTTTCTTGTGCAATAATTTAGCCTGTTTATTCACTGTAATAAACTTATCCGCTGGACTTTCGCTTTTAAATAATTTCTCCAAAAATCACCACATTACTCCCCCATTTCTCATCTAAAAGCTTTATCCAACACACTCTTTTTCAATTCTTCCAAATTATCAAGCTGAGACTGATACTGAGATTTTAAGGCTTTCACTTCCTTTGATACTTGGTCTAAATGTTCAACGATTTTTTCTTGCTCTGAAAGTGGTGGAACTGGAATATTTAATGTTGAAATAACTTTTACAGATGCAACATTTTGAATTGCTGCTCATTGAGTATTCATTCATATTTGATCTTGAAAATCTTTACTATCCATCCAATTTTTTAAAAATTCTGCATTTATTGATTTACTTGGAGTTATTTTTAAAAGTGCTTGATTTATAATTCATTTTGGAGAATTTTCTGGCACAATAGAAACTTTCCCCATAGTTCATGAACAACTCATAATCAAATCTCATGGATAAACTTCAAATCTTTTCATTTCTAAGAATTTTTCGTCATTTATAAAATACCTAAAATCTGAAAATTGATTATAAATTGCATGCTGTTGCTCATATACTGCAAATCATTTTTTTACGAAAATCTCCTTCTTTAAACTTCATCAAAAAGGTCATCTAACAAATTTGCACACTTCTCCCAATTTCTTCATCTCCCAATCTCCCTGAAAAGCTTGATTCAAAGTTGACTTCCAAAGTTCGTCCGTATTATCTAAGTTCTTCTGAATTTCTGATTTAGTCTGGTCAAGTTCAGCAAAAATCTGGTCAAGTTTAGCGACTATAGCTTTTTGAGTTTCAAGCGGTGGAAGTGGAATTTCTATATTTTCAATTTGGCTACGATTTATTGAAGCGAATACAGACCCTCTATTTCATGTTAATTGTTCTTGAATTGATAGCAAAAAATTAAACAAATAATCAAGTTCTACTTTATTTGATGGTCTTATTGCACATAATCATCTTCATATACAAATTTTATCAAATCAATTTATATTTACTGGTCAAACTGGTGCACGAACACTCATCAAAATATCATTTTTTATAGATTCTTTTGTTGTATATTTTGTCCAAGTTTTAGGGGTTCAAATATATTTTTCCGTAAATTCAGTTTTTCATTGAAAAAATGGTAATCATTCTCCACTTTCATTGTAATATTTACTTTCAGGAGATTGTCATGAAATTACATCGCATATTTCTCAAAGTTTTATTGTTGGTCGCATTCTTAAAACATTTTTATAAATTTATTTTTGACTTATTGTTTTAACAATACCTTTCCCTACACTTTCTGCAAGTTTTGGCATCTTATCTAATGCTGTTCAATAAGGAGATTTTTCATTATTACTTTTACTTTCTAATGTTATACTCGGATTATAACTACTCATTTGTATAATAACATTAAACAAGTCTATTTGTAACTGATTAGCTGATTCGGAATCATTTATTTTTTCTATTTCTTTACGATATCATTCAAAAGACCTACAAAGTGATTCTTTATATGCATATTCTTGTTCTAACCTTTGATATTTATTCTGTTGCTTTCACGAAAATGATGCCAACCAAACACATGGAATTGTAATGGGAGCACGAATTAAAAACTTTATTATTCATCACCATCGTTCCTGAATTTCTACTCCTGGATTATACAATAAATATGATAAAATCATTCATCCTAATGCTAATACAAATATTATCGTCCATAATCGTTTTTGTCGCATAAATGTCTTTTTATGTTTTTCGTATGCATAAGCTAATCATGTGCTTGTTGCTCATGGCAATAATGATTCTATTTTATTTTTTAAAGCTGTATATTCTTGTTCTCTTTTCTCTATTTCATCTTTCAATCATCATTTACGATTTCATTCTTCATCTTCTTTACCAAAAACTTTATCGTAATATTCATTAAATTCATTAATTAATGGACTAACTTCATCCAACAATCATTCAATTTCTTCTTTCTTATTTTTAGCAATTTCATTGTGTTCGATTATTCAATTATCTCAATCAATCAAAGTGCTATATTTTTCTTGTATATCTTTTAATTTTCAATTAGCATCACCAAGTATTCATTGAATTTCTGCCTTTATTGAATCATTTTCCTCATTTCAATTAACTAAATCACTATAAAAATCGTTGATTTCTTTTATTTTACTTGATACTTCATTAATTTTACCTTCAATATTTTTTTTGAAATCTTCATATAAATTATCCATTTTTTCTGTTCAGTTTTTTATTATCTCATTTTTAATACGAGTAACATGACCTTGTTCTCATGGTTTTAATTTCAATTCTTCTGGCATATTTTTAAACATTATCTAATAAAAAACATTTTAAATCTTAAACAACTCCCCTTGAACATTTTTCCACATTTCCGTCAAAACTTCTGCTCATCATAATTCTTTCGTAAAATCCATAATACTCCATCTATCCTTTGAATACAGCTTTATCAAATCTCATAATTTTGACTGAACTATCTCTGTACTTCCATGCTCTGCATAATAACGAAGTAAATATTCTACGAAATTTCTCGCTGTTAAATTCTGGATAGATTCCACTGTTCATTGTCCTAATACATGTTGAGCTCTTTCTTCTTTAGTTTTCATTTCTTCTCCAAATGAAAGGTGTGTCAGAATATCAAACAAATCTGAATCCGGTGCACTAAACATTCTTTTCAAAACTTCAAAATGTTCTTTATCCAATCAGATTTTTTCTAATTCTTTTAATAAATCTTCTCTGGTTTTAGGGTCTGACCACAATTCTCTGAGTTGATTTTCATCTGCATAAAGTTCTGGCAATTTTCCTACCAACATTTCCAGATATTCTTTGGAACCCATTGGCTTTCCTGTTCAGTCAATATATCTCACATCTACATCTATAATTTTTAATTCTCTTGCATTATTCAATCTGACTACCAATTTTGGTTTAATTCATTCACTCTCATCATCAGGTTTTCAACCGCTATTTTTAACAGGTTTATTAGTCTGACTTTCTTCATCGTATCATCATTGACCTTCAACTACTTCTTCATCCATATTTGGTCCATCCCAATCTTCATCATAAAATAATTCTGAAGCTCAAGTAAAGTCTATAATCGTGAAATAATCTTTTCCATCAAAAACTCTGGTTCATCTTCCGATAATCTGCTTGAATTCTGTCATGCTTGTGATATTACGACAAAGCACGATATTTCTCACATTTCTCGCATCTACTCAAGTAGTTAGCATTTGAGAAGAAGTAACGATAGTCGGAATCGTTTTATCATTATCTTGGAATCTCTCTAAATACATTCTTCAGATTTCTCATTCATTGCTGGTAATTCTGACACAGTAATCATTATCTTTCACCTGTTTAAATTCATTGATTGCATCTCTCATTCCTGCTGCATGTTCTTGGTCCACACAGAAAACGATAGTTTTATCATCTTTACGAATCTGTTTTAATATCTCTTGTGCTACTAACTTTCTTCTTTCTGGAACTACGATTTCTCTATCAAAATCTTCTAATTTATAAAACTCTTTTTTTGCTTCTCATCTCACGACAGTTACATCACTATCAATTACAAGTTCATCTAAATTCGTTCTAATTCTTTTTACTTTATATGGGCTTAAAAATCAGTCATTGATTCATTCTTTGAGAGAATATTCATAAACAGGATTTCCAAAATATCGGTAAGTATTATTGTTATCTTGTCTTTTTGGAGTAGCTGTCATTCATAGTTGAACTGCACTACTGAAATATTTTAGGATTTCTCATCGGTTTCCGTCTTGTTTTGCTCATCATCTATGACATTCATCTATAATAACCAAATCAAAAAAATCTGGATCATATTGTTTGTAATATTCTGTGAATCAAGTTTCTTCCGTTATTCAACTATCAGAATCTTCATCACTTCATGAAATGATTGCCTGATATATCGCAAAGAAAACATTTCCATTTGTTGGCACTTGTCATAATGCTTTCTTGATTTCTACTCCCCTAATCCATTTACAATCTTTTTCTATAGGATTGAAGGTATTGATTGCCTGTTTTATCAAAACATTTCTATCTGCTAAAAAGAGAATGCGTGGTCTACGATTTGCTCATTCTTTATTCCATTTCGCTTGAAGTAATTTATATACGATCTGGAATGCTACATAAGTTTTTCCAGTTCCTGTCGCCATTGTTAGAAGTATTCTTTGCTTTCATTTTGCTATTGCTGATAATACTCTCTGAATCGCCAAATCCTGATAATAACGAGGTCTTTTATTACTATCTTGATAGTATGGAATTCCCAAAATTTGCTGCCTTAATATGGCGGATTCATCAGTATATCTTTCATATAATTCTGAAGGAGTTGGATATTTATCTATATATTTTCAGGTTCATTCGTTCATATCTCGTTCATAAATTTCATGTCCATTTGAAGTATAAACCCATCTCACTCCTAAACTCTTTCCATATCATTTTACTTGCTCCAATCATTCCGTTGGTGGTAAATCTTCCTTTTTCGCTTCAACTATCGCTAAATTTAGTCCATAATCTTTCAGTAAGTAATCTACATATTTTGGAGTTCATCTTTTCCCTCCTGGTAAAATTCTTCCATCAGTAAAAGAGTATTCTCTTTCTATTTGAGATTCATTTCGTCCCTGCTCATGTAATGCAGGATCTATAAGTTTAACTCTTGTATCAGATTCAGAATATCACATAAATTATTTAACGATAAAAACATGAAATGTTCATGCTTTAATTATATATAATCGCCAGTAAAAATCAAATTTTATCATTTAAAAAAGCTGAATTTCAAACAACTCTTTGTTTTCTCTTTTTATCCTTATCCTCTCCACCATATCTTTTTTGTCAAAAAAACTTGCATTTAATTTTTTTTTGGGTATAATGTAAGTGTTGGAGTAAATCCCCATACGTCGATCTCCGTAAAGGTGGTCCGTCCCGATTCATCGGGATCGCGGTACGTATGGGGTTTCCTTTTAATTGAAAATTTGTTTTTCTAGTATAATTTTATTTTTTATCACTGAATACAACTCTAAATCTCACTTTTCATATTTTTGTTCTATTGAAAAAGAAATGGCATCAACTACTTCTAATCATTTTATCTGATTTGGAGTTGAGATTTTAAAATCGAACTTAAATAATTCATACTTTTTTGATTTTAAGTATTCGATAAAATCACTATTTAATTGTTTATTAGTTTCTCTACGTGAAGCTATGAATATATGAGTTTCTCCTCTATTTAATAGTCATCTTTTTTGGCATATTTCCAATAATTCTCATACCATATAATTGTAAAACCTATGTATATTATTTCTGAATTTAGTTGGAATATTTTCTTTTTTTACCAAAAGAGCTACCGAAAAAATATCCCTACGAGAAGTCAGATCCAAAACTCTCTTTACTACATTCTTTGATGATTTGTGAGAGTGAAAAAATGTTCAATAGATTTTCATCTTACTTCAAACCGCTCGCTTACGAACATTTTTCATTATAATTTCCATGTCTTTTTCAGATTTGGATATTAAGAAAGTTATAATAAAATATTGAGAGCCTCAATTCTCATTAAATCCTAAATCTCCGCTTTCATCCATATAAATATAAGCCATAACCTCCTATTCTTGAAATAATTATGACTATATATTATCTTTTATTGTATATATTTCAATGTTTTTTTTGACAAAGATATAAAATCTGATTCTATTTCCAAAAAAGCTACCTTTTCGGACAGCTTTTTATTTTATGATAATTATTATTCAGATTTCTTTTCTTCTGGTTTTTCTACCACATCTTGTAATTCATAGAATTCAAGGATATCGTGTTCTTGAATCTTCTTTCCAGTCTTCACTTTCATTCCACAATCTTCTCATTCAATTACTTCTTTTACTTGATCTTTATTTCTCTGGAGTGATAGGATTTCTCAGTTACAGATAATATCTTCTCATCTGTGTACACGGAATCTAAGTTTATTTTTCACTCTTCATTCGATAACCATTCAACCGATAGTCATCTCTTTGCTCTGAGTAAAGAATATTCCAAGCACATCAAGTTTTCCAACTGTAACTTCCTGTTTCTCCACCTCAACCATTCATTGAAGTAAGTTTAGTAAGTAGTCAGTTAATTCGTATATAATATCAAATGATTTAATTTCTACTTTTTGCTGTTCTGCTTTCTTTTTGAGAATTGCATTGATTGAAACATTAAATCAGATTAGCAAAGCTTTAGAAACCTGACCTAATGAAACATCAGATTCAGAGAATTGTCATACATCAGCATGAATTACTTTTATTGTAACATTCTTTGGTAATTCTAATCATTGAACAGCTTGCTGTAAAGCCTCAAGACTTGATGCTCATTCAGCTTTAAGAATAAGTCTAAGTTCCGAAACTTTATTATTAGCTCATCATGCTTTAAGTTGAGCAAGGAATTCTTGAACAGCTCATTCATTTTTGTGTGAAGCTTCCTGTTCTTGAATCACTGAAACTTTATGTTGTGCTTCCTTTTCATTGTTAACTATTTCTACAATTCTTCATGCTTCTGGTAGTTCAGTAAATCAAAGAATCTGAACAGGCTCTCATCATGTAGCTTTTTGAATTGGAGCTCATTTCCAGTTCTGCATTCTTTTGATTTTTCCATAAGTATTGTATGCCATGATAATATTTCCAACCTGTAATGTTCCAGTCAGAACGATTATACTTGCGATAACTCATTGTTTTGCATCTTTGTATGAATCCAAAACTACTCAAACTGCACTACGGTTTGGATTGTATTTCAATTCAAGCATTTCTGCCTGTAATAGAATATTCTCTAATAATTTATCAATTCATTCTCCTGTCTTTGAAGAAACTCCGATTACTGGCACATCTCCTCACCATTCTTCTGGAGTAAGTCATTGAGCAGCAATATCTGCAATAATCTGATCACGTTTATGTCCTGGTTTATCTATCTTTGTAATAGCTATAATGATAGGTACTCATGCTGCTTTTGCGTGATTAATAGATTCAATAGTCTGAGGCATCACAGAGTCATCTGCAGCGATAACGATTACAGCAATATTTGTAAGTTTAGCTCATCTAGCTCTAAGAGATGTGAATAATTCGTGTCCTGGAGTATCGATGAATGTGATTTTCTTTCCGTTATAATCTACTACAGAAGCTCAGATAGACTGAGTAATTCATCCAGCTTCTCATTCAGCCATAGATGTTTTACGCAAGTAGTCTAGTAATGAAGTCTTTCAGTGATCTACGTGTCCCATAACTGTAACTACTGGAGCTCTTTCCAAACGAACTGGAGCTTCTTTATCCAAATCAAGGATTTTTTGAAGATCTCAGCTCATAAAGCTTTCCATATCTAGTTGTGCTTCATTTTTCTTTACTTCTACTCCAAATTCTGCTCCTATCAATGATGCAGTATCAAAATCAAGTGAAGAATTGATTCATGTCATGATTTTATTTTCCATGAGTTTCTTCATAATCT
>Ga0247608_10007762_pt1 | contig 10942 bp, 14 predicted proteins | sample 176DNAGHGlowgp2_FD_193490 | JGI IMG/M metagenome (GOLD analysis project Ga0247608, IMG submission 193490) | Sheep rumen microbial communities from Palmerston North, Manawatu-Wanganui, New Zealand - 1766 DNA GHGlow gp2 | ecosystem: Host-associated > Mammals > Digestive system > Stomach > Rumen ... | reverse complement strand
TTTTGGGTTGTGATGTCTTGGTTTCTAGTCAATTCCATTATACCACATCCGAGAGGAGATATTTTATTTTAGAAGCAAAAAAATCCCGTAATTATGCGGGTTTTGGCGTTTCGCAAACGCCTAAATTATAAGAAAGTAAGAGAGGAGTTTTGGACAAATGGGTACAATTAATGATGATGAAAAACAGTATACAAATCAGGAAAATACGGAGTTGATTTTACAAAGTATGGAGAAAATATATCCGTAGCGGAAGCTATCCTTACAGAAGAAGAATTATATGAAGTTCAATTGAAGGAATACAAGGCATCCCAACAAGCGGCACAGAATAAGGAAGTGATACAGGGACAGATTGAGGAATTGACTGCAATAGTGAAATGACGCAGGGGCGGATAGATGAGATGATTACTCAAGGAAAAGTCAGTAGTTCTTTAGAAAGAAAAGGAGGATGGCTATGAGGAATAAAAAAAAGATAGTTAGATTTTTTTTATTATTTTTTTTCACCATTATTGTGGTCATTTGTTTTGGATGTAATAAACCCATGACAACTGAAAGTAAAAAGCAAAGAATGAAAGAACTGCTTAAAAACAAGTATGGTGAGGAGTTCGAGGTTAGAGAGTTATATGACACTGGAAGAATTGAAGCATGGTGTTATCCAATTAACAACCAATCAATTATATTTGAGGCGCATTCAGAAACAGATATGGAAGTATTAGGAAACGATGATTATCTTCAAACTGTAGTGGGAAAACAAATTGATGAGAAATTTCAGATTCCCGCAGAAAAAGCATTTGGACCTTGTATTGTTTCTACAAATATAGCGTTAGGTGGAACGAAGGACATATCATCAGCTAGTGCGGATACTGTAACTTTTGATACATTATTAAATTATGAGAAAGAAAAAGGACTTGGTAACACTATTTATATAAATGTTTATATTGAAAACGATTCAAATGCTTCTAGTGAACCAAATGAATATTATTTTATTAGAGAAGTAGGTGGTTTTATGGAAAGATATGAATTAAGAGATTCGGTTCTTATTTTATACTTTGGAGACGGCCATTTCATAAAAGATGTTAAAAATGCACTGGCAGAGTTTGGATGGTCAACTTCTGCAAGTGGTTTTAGTGATCGAGATAATATAACAAAAGTAGAGCGTGATAAAAAAAGGATAAGGATATATTTTAAGGGGAGTATCCCTGTAGATAACACAGTGGATTCAAACAACTATAATGAATTGGATTTAAAAAAATATATTGAATTAAAAGCGGAGGTATTAAGATAATGGGAAACCTAAAAGAAAAACAGGAATCCTGTATGAAGAAAATAAGGTGACGCGCTTAAACCTTTGTGGGAAATATGGAATCTTCAATTTCCAGCATCAGCCGATGTTTTCCGACTTGGAAGGCGGATGCGGACCGAAAGAAAAGAATCTCTTGGTAATGCAAAAGAAATTTGAATATTCTTTCATTGATACTTCAATCAAAAGCATGCTGTCATTTGGAGAACGAGCAGGAATGGAGTTGGACGAGAGACAAGCAACTTGAAAAGAAAAGGGATTATGAAATAAAAATGGAAAGAATACTAAAGTCTTAGAAGGGGAAGGAGAATTGGTCCTTTGTTGTGTAAAAAAAGATATGAGGAGTTGCATACGATGAGAGTAAAGAAAAAATGTTATGTTTGCTTGTTTGTAGTAGTATTTATTATGACAGTTATGAACGCTGGATGTAGAAAAGCAATGACTACAGCTAATAAAAAAGAGAGAATAAAAGAGCTTCTCAAAGAAAAATATGGCGAAGAGTTTGAGGTAAGAAATTTATACTATTCAGGAGCGGTACATGCATGGTGCTATCCAATAAATGATTCTTCTATGATTTTTATGGCAGATACAAGTGAAAAAATGGAAGAAATTCAAGATGATCAATATATCCAAAAAATAGTTTGTACTCAATTAGATAACTCATTAAACCCAGAATTTGATAGTATTTTTTCGGATTGTTTTGTTTCAACAAATATTTTTTCGGGAGGGACAGATAAATTTCTTTCGATTTATGATAAAAAAGAGATTTGTTTTAAAACACTGATGCAATTTTTTCGTAGCCAAGGAATATCAGACGATATTGTTGTTAATGTTTTTATCAACAAAGATTTGAGTACGACGAATAATACATTAGTGGAATATAATTCTATTGTTGAAATTGCCGGCAGAATCCAAGAGGAGGGCGAATATCCTTATGTGTCCATTCATTTGTATTTTTGTGATTTATCACAAATAATAAATGTTCGGAAAGCAATAGAAAACTATAATTGGGAGGACAGTGAAAGCTCGGATCAGGATATTTATGATGTAATAAAAGATATTCCTAAAATAAAAATGTTATTTGATAAGAAGGGGGACAGCTTTATTATAAGCGAAGGAGAGAGAACGGAATTAGACTATACAACATATAATAAACAAAGAGGATATTGCAATGAGAAATAAGCTTCTTATAAGGATATTTATAGTAATTCTCATAACAAGTATACCAGTCCTGTCTATGGGATGTGGAACCATGTCAAAAGGACAGAGAGAAAAGCGATTAAAGGAATTGTTGAGAGAGAAATATGGAGAGGAGTTTGAAGTCAGAGAATTGTATGATACAGGAGCTATACACGCATGGTGTTATCCGATAAAGAATCAAAACATGATTTTTATGGCAGATACAAAAGAGGAAATGGATAGACTAATAAGTGACTATTATCTTCAAAAGATAGTGTGTAATCAAATTGACATGGAGTTAACAGAGGAATTTCAACAAGTATATAAATCCTTTTTTATTTCATCATATTTTTCATCTAGAAGAACCGATAACTACTTTACTTATTATAAAAAAAGCGAAATAAGTTTAAAAACATTGGTTCATTATTTTCGCATTGAAAACTTGGACGACAGTATTACTATAAATATTTTTATTGATAGAGAAGCTGTGGACAATTCCCTAATGACGTTTGAATACGAAAAGATAATTGACGGTATAAGAAAAGAACAAGGAATAGGAGATAATCCAACTGTTTTTGTCTATTTATATTTTTGTGATGACATCGAAATGCAAAGTGCTAAGGAGGCTATAGGAAAATATGATTGGAGGGACAGTGAAAATTCCGAAACTGACATATATGATGTGCGGGAGAATATCCCTAGAATAGAATTATTGTTTGATGAAAATGGAAGACAATATATGTTTATCGATGATGAGAAAGTTGAATTAAATGTGAGTAATTATATAAAGCAAAGGGAAAATCTATAAATGGAAAGCGTATCAGAGTCTCGCTAGAGTTCTTTCATTGATACTTCAATCAAACGCATGCTGTCATTTGGAGAACTAGCAGGAATGGAGTTGGACGCGAAAAAAGCTACTTGAAAAGAAGCTGGATTATGAAATAAAAATGTACAAAATATTGCAAAATATAAAGAAAGGTAAGAAAAGATGAAGAAAAAAAAGAGGTGGAGAATTGCTCTTTATGTAATAATACTTATTCTGCTATGTATCTCTACAGGATGCTTAGGAGTAGAGACTTCCAAGGAAAAAATAGCAAAAAAAGGATTAAAAGAGAAATACAATGAGGATTTTGAAGTATATGAAATAAATGGATCTGGGCTTGATTGGAGTGCAACGGTGTCACCCAAAAATCGCCCGGATATAGTGTTTAATGCAACATTTCTTCAAGACGGGACTGTTGAAAAAGACGAGTATTATCAAGCATATGTTGGCAATTTAATAGAATCATTGCTAAGGCAAGACTTAATAAAGTTCTTCCCGGATTCATTTATTAGAGTGGATAGTGTTGGTCTTCTATGGAATGGAAACGGATTGCAAGATTTTAGAAATATGTCGCTAGAGGAAGTGTTAATTAATTCTATTGAATATGAGGGGGCGTATTCAGGGTGTTTCGTAGATATTTACATTAATAAAGAGGCAAATACAATAGGCGATTATGAAGGCGAGTACAATTATTTTACTAACACTGTGAATAAATATATTGATGAAAAAAAGATGATTCCGTTGAAAGTAACCTTTTATAAAATAGATAAAGATACACTAAATAAGATAGAGGATTATTTTTTAAAAGATTTGGATGAGGACTCGGAATATGAAAAAATTTTAGGAATAGATAAATATAGATTAGGAATATATAGGAAAGACACAAATGATTTAGGAAGTCCACCGAACATAACTGCATGTTTTGATGAGAAGGCAGGAGGGTATATAGGTGATTATGACGAATATGAAAGAAGAAGAAAGGAGTTAGACAATGTTAAATAATAAATACACAGATCAAGAAATGCAGTGGGGTGCACAAATAGGATATCTAGATTTTTCAAAAGCAGAGATTGAAACATATTAGGATTTTGTGGATAATGATAGTTATCCTACGCTACAGTACATCTTAACTAAAAAACTTCAAAATTCAGAGTTTGAAAAAGGTAATGTCTTTAATATATATTGCCATCACAAAACGGATCTCTCCTTTGTAGGAGTTATATTTCCTGCGACGATGCACCTTTACAACCAGTCCTTCTTCTCGCATGATGCGGCGTACTACTTTTTCCGACAGGGTGGTATCCTCACGCTTGAGAAGAGCATATATTTTACGGTAGCCAAAGGTATGTATCGGAACTTATACCGATGTTGTAAAATGGAATGAATACATACCAGATGATAATTCTAGAGAAGCGTATATAGAAAGTAATGCAAGGCTTGGAGCGATGAAGGCAGTCGATAAGGCTTGGGCATTAGATAAGAGTAGATAGAGGGAACGACATTGTATTTTCTAAATAATAAAAGAATGTTTATCATATTGGGAGTGATTTTAGTTGCGATATCGATATCATCTTTCTTAATAGGTATCCGAATAGTACCATTAATAATTGTAGAAGGTGTTCTTCTTTTGAGTTGTGTAATTGGATTTTTTGTAAGCTGTTTAAACAAAAATTCCGTCTATAAACGCACATATGGAAACATGAGTTTCGTATTAGTGTGTTTTTGTGTCATTTATGTCTTATTTATTATGATTACTTATCCTAATTATATTCCATACTGTGGAAAAATCTTTTACTCGTCTATTTGTAAGGAATATGTTGATGATTTTCTCCCAAAAGAACTCCCAGCGAATGCAAAAGGGGTATACTGGAGAAGTTTTCCGGGTATTTTTCAAATTCATCCATATTATGTTTTGTCCTTTTATACTGACGAGATCTTTCTAAAAAAGGAATTGGAACGAATGGATAACTACGACATTTATGTTCCAAAGGAAGAATCGTACATGGAAGCATACAATATATATTCATGGGGTTTATTGGTGGAAGAATATCAAGGCCCCTATTTGAGTTATGATAAAATTAGGCAATATTATAATCAAGGAAGTATTTCACGTTATACCAATAAGATTTCTCCAGAAAAAATACCTAAAACAGAATACGCACATACTATAGTATACTACACAGATGATTATTCATATATAGCGTATTCTTTTGAAAGTGGTATGATTATGTACTATTATAATGGGGATATGTTTGCAAATCGATAGATTTTATGATAAATGGGCGAATGAATACAGAGAATTTGGCTTGTTTATGATGACAAAGAAAATGAAAAGGTTGTTTTTATATTTTATGGCGGAACGTCCAATGCGTCCAGAATTGTTTCTTATAAATCAGTCATTAATCAAAAGTTCCAAAACTATGTGATGACGTCTGGAATATAGAACCTTTAAAACTTGATCCACTAATTTTTGTGGTCATCGGAAGTTCCGGAAGAATGCTAAAAATTGCGTCCCACCTGATTATCTGCGGATTTTAATGGGGAGTAGATTGTTTGATGCTTACTATTAGAATAGAATAAACTCCAAATAGCAAAAAACTTTGAACAATATGTTGATCAGCTGATTCATATGCTGCTAATAGGAGAGTTGAGAATTTAGAATATGAATAATAGCGATTTTTGTTTAGGAAATAACTCATTTGTTATTAAGAGCAGAAAGGAAAACAGATGAGTAAAAAAAGGAAAAAATATATATTAATAATTATGTGCATTTGCATTTGCTTCTTTGCTGGAATTGGATGTTCATTTTCAAAAGAAGCCAAAGTAGAAAAGGGGTTAGAAAAAAAGTATAATGAGAAATTTATTATACACGAAATAGATGGTAACAAATATGATGTTGAGGCAATCGTATCTCCAAAAAGTAATCCTCAATTGGTTTTTAAGGCAAAATTCCTTCCTGACTGGAGCGTTGAGAGCGATGGTTATTATCATGCGTATATTGCTCAACTAATGGAAAAAAAATTACAGGAAGATTTAAAATGTTTCTTCCCTAATTCTTATATTCGCATGGATAAAGTGAGTATGCGGTGGGGAGAAAACAATTTACAGGATTTTAGAACAATGAGTATTGAGGAAATAATGGATAATTCCGTAGTCTATGATGGACCTTATGCTGGATGTTTTTTAAGTATTTATTATTGTAAAGATACGGAATCTAAGAGTGATATCAAAGGGGAATATAATTATTTCACCAACATGATTGACAAATATGTTGAAGAAAAAAAATGTTACCATTAACCGTTACTTTATATCAGGTTAAACCAGAGAGCATAAGAAGACTAAAAGACTATTTTTCAAAAGACTTGGATGAAGATTCGTTTTATGAAGAAGCTTTAGGTGTGGATCATTTCGAATTGGGAATTTGTGGGGAAGGAGAACAGAATGTAGGTAATCCACCCAATATTTCTGCCTGCTTTGACAAGCGAGCAGAGAGATATATAGGGGACTATTATGAATATGAAAGAAGAAGAAAGGAGTTAGAGAATGAATAATAATATGTATTCTGATAGGGAAATGCAGTGGGGAGCGCAAATTGGTTATTGCAATTTTACTGATTCAGATATGAGCAAACGAGGATACGGGATTATATGTAGTAGCAATTGAAACCGGAAATTATACCAAGAATGGTGTTGATAATGGTGTGGTTCTTGCAATTAGAGGTTCAGAAGCACAAGATGAACAGATGGCATTGGACTGGTTAGTGGCAGATGCTAATTTTGCAAATAGTGACCTTACGTTGCAGGAAAAAACACTGAATAAATATGTTGATGAAGAGTTAACAGATTTAATCCGGGAAAAAGGATATTCAAATCTTGCAATTTCAGGGCATAAATTCCTTTAAAATCATTGCATTTTAAATTATCACATGCTACTATAATTGTACGAGGGCTGGTCGAAAGACCCGGGTCCACCAAACGGCGGGTAAGACACCCGCTATTTTTTTGAGGATTTTTAATATGAGAGAATTAAGTGTGTTTGTAGATGAATCCGGTGATTTTGGCGATTATGATTTTCATTCGCCTTATTATATTATTTCGCTTGTTTTCCATGACCAGACATTTAGTATAGAAGAGGATTTGAAAAAACTTGAAACAGAAATGCAGCATATTGGCTGGCCGAATCATTGTGTGCATGCCGGTCCGGTAATTCGTTCGGAACAGGAGTATAAAGGGTACAGTCTGGAAGAACGACAACGGATTCTGAAGCGAATTATGACTTTTACAAGAAATGTAAACGTTCAGTACAAATCGATTTATATTGAGAAAAAGAACATTGCTGATTCAGTTGAGGCAACAGGTAAACTTAGTAAGCAGTTGGCTGGATTTATACGTAATCATTTAGATTATTTTCTTGGATTTGATTTAATAAAAGTATATTACGATAATGGTCAAACAGAAGTTACGAAAATTCTGTCTTCTGTTTTTAATACACTGTTAGATAATGTTGAATTCAGAAAAGTAATTCCGTCCGATTATCGTTTATTCCAAGTTGCTGACTTAATATGCACGTTGAAGTTGACAGAACTCAAAATGAATAATCATCTTCTTTCCAAATCGGAAAGGTATTTCTTTAAAGACGAGAGAACACTCGTTAAGAATTACTTAAAACCATTAGGGAAAAAAGAGTTATAATTTAACTTGGGATTACATATTATCCGGCTCTTCATTATAACCTTGTTAAACGATTGGATTTAAAAGGGTTACGTGCTATTATGGATTATATAAGGGCTGGTCGAAAGACCCGGGTCCAACGGTATGGTGTGGGTGTCCCACACCTTTTTTGTCATAAAAGGCTCATGGGTTTTGCCCATGTGCCTTTTTAAAAATGCACATAATTTTTTTGAATCTTTTTTCAATAAAAATAGCTTGAAAAAACAAAAAAAGAAAACCCACCTTGAAATAACACGTTTCAAAGATGGGTTTGTCTGTAGTCTGAAGCCCCATCAAACGATGGGGCTTTGCATCCAGACGCATCTTTGCAGTTGCAAAAAACGTAATTCTACACACTTAAGAGAGCACTATTTACTCTCCAAAAGTTTCCTCCGATAGATAAACTCCTGTTTCTTGATTACATCTGCCTTATCATCCGGCACAAATCTTGCATTTACGCAGGGCGGATTTCCAATCTCTCCCGTTTCGTAGTCCCGGGAGCGCCAATCCTGTTCAAATCCCCACACCTCCCGGTCAAGATCATCTCCGACGGCGAACGGTTTCTTCTTTACGAACTCTTTGGCTCTTTCAATCGTCCCCTCATCCACCCAGTAGTATTCCACATTTCTACAACGAAGCATTTCTCCGTTTTTTGCCATATTTGAAAGTGTCTCGGTAAAATACCGATACTCGTCTTCGTACTTTCCGGTACTTCCTTTATTCTTGTCAAGAAATACCGTCACTTCAAAATAGTACTCGCCGGACATTATTTTGTTTCGATCCATTATCTTCAAATTATCTTGCAGTCCGGTATTTTTAAAATCATACCCTTCTTCATAAGGAACGTAGATAGTATCTATATAAAGAAAGGCGTTCGGATATAGCTCTCCTAAGTCTTCCCGGATCTGATTCTGCACCAGACGTGCCATGTATGCTCTGTAATAATAATTTCCATTCCTCCAGATTTTGGAAGCATCTTCTCCGGAAAATACGAGTTCCGGATCTTCTTTGGGTGCCACGAACTCATCACTGACCATAATGAATTTCTCATGATATCTGTCTTCCAGCGCAAAAAGAACAGAATCCTTTTCCGATAAATGCGTGTTTCTGAAAAACAGCCGTAAACAGCATAAAAGTACAAGCAGGACCATCCAAACGGCAGGAATAAGACTATATAACATCAACGATAAGGAGGCTATGACTTTTCCTTTGTCCTTCTTATTTCCCCGTGCTTTTCCCACAGTTAATGCAAGAATGCTTAATACAAGAACGGCAATTGGCAAAAGAACGGCAAAAACCGTAAGCAGAAGTTCCGGGTGCCTCTTCCACATATTTAAAACAAACAATATTATCCCAAGAATTGTCCAGATCGATGCCGAGACAATCCCGGTCACCAGCGCCCATCCGGCTAATTTTTTCTTTTTCTTCTCCCGAATCTCTTTGATATTTATCGTCTGATCGGCAGTTTTTGAAGTACGATCCGCAAAGTCACCGGAAGTACCACCATTCAAGGCATCCGTCAAATCAGCAGAGACATTGTTTCTCATAGCATTTTTCGCCAAAGAAGATAACCGGATTTGTTTCCGTATTCTTACGGCCGTTACAATATACATTGCAACGGAAAGAATGATGAAAACAAGCAACACAATATCATATACAGTAAATAATGCCTGCGGATTTCTCAACCCCAATACATCACCGAGCAGATCGTTTTCGTCCTGCCTGAGGACAAGCATATAGATATAATAGTACGGAATGCAAAGCAATCCATCCCCGATGATATTTATCAATGCGATAACAGAGAAGATATGAATGAATTTTTCTTTTTTTCTTTCCCCTTTTATTGCAATCGCAAGTATGGAAAATACAATTTCAAGAAAACACAAAGATTCGTCAAGCAGAATCGGAATGCAGGCGAGCACCTGAAACCCTGCCGTAAGGGGAGCGGCAAAAATGTAAAGCGGCCAGTACTCATTATTGTGAATTTCATAATGCGCAAAGGCAACCACCTGTACAAGGCATAGCGCAATAAGAACAGATATCGCAAGCATTCGCACTCCCGAGAAAACGATTACCGGCACCGCATTTTCGCGTCTTGCCAACTGCAATCTTCTTTTCTGTTTCTCTATCGCCTTTTTTGATCCATTCATTTCTGCCTGTTTATCCTGTTCAAGTAGTATCTTAAATCAGCGCATTTCATATTTCAACAATTATAAATCATTTTAAAATTTGCCATTTTGTTTTGTCAATATATCCCGATGGCTTCTTAAATTGACTTCGCCTCTTCACCGCCAGCAAAATAAGCTCCGTCAGAGTGACGAGGCTTGCAGACTGAAGACAAAGTCCACGGTTTATCCGTGGATTTTTCTTTACAAAGTGCCTTCAAATCCGCACAAATACAGGGTTTGTGGTATAATAATAATATGGAAGAACATGCCTATGATGACTCAAAACGCAGATAAAAAACGAGAACAGATTCAGATGTTAAGTATGGATGATCTGGTTCCCAAACGACATTTGAAGATAGATTTCTTTCGTTGATGCTTCAGTCAAAAGCATGTTGTCATTTGGAGGACGAGCAGGAATGGAGTTGGACGCGAGAAAAACAACTTGAAAGAAAAAAGGACTACGAAAAGAAAATGGACAGAATAATGAAAAGTCTTAGGAAAGGGGAAGGAGAATGAAACGAATACGAAAACTAATACTAATAGGATTGATAGGAGGATTATTGATTATGAGTGGATGCATTAGTTCAAGCGACAGTATCATTAAGGAGTCATTAAAAAATAAATATGGAGAAGATTTTATTATTCATGAAACTAAAACTCTACCGGGAGGATTTGATGCTACCGTCTCTCCGGTTAGTAATCCTGAATTATTGTTTGTAGCAAGGATTCAATCCGACGGAACTTATTCATTTGATGATTATGATAA
>Ga0247608_10007760_pt1 | contig 10943 bp, 1 predicted proteins | sample 176DNAGHGlowgp2_FD_193490 | JGI IMG/M metagenome (GOLD analysis project Ga0247608, IMG submission 193490) | Sheep rumen microbial communities from Palmerston North, Manawatu-Wanganui, New Zealand - 1766 DNA GHGlow gp2 | ecosystem: Host-associated > Mammals > Digestive system > Stomach > Rumen ... | reverse complement strand
CCCCAATCCCCATAAATATTTTATATTTTAAAAAATTTAATAGTTAAATATTTAAATTAAAATTTAATTTTTAATTTAATAAAAAAAATTAATCTATATTTATATTAACGTATTTTTAAAATTTTAAATAAAATTAATTAATTTTATTTTTTGAAATCTAAACAAATAAAATATGAATGAATATGAAGTTCACCAAAAAATAAAATATGGAGATATTATCTACATAGAAATTACAAATCCTAAAAAAAGAATTCGTAATATATTAACAGCAGGAAATTTTAAAAAAAAAGGAAAATTTGATGTGGAAATTAAAAGACTAAATTTATCTAATGATTCAATTTATTTAAAAGATTTCGAAAACAACTTATTTATCATTTTTCCTAAAATGAAAGATGAATTTATGAATAATAAGGCATCTGTAAATAATGGTTTATCGATGCTGAAAGAAAGAATAAATACATCAAAAAAATTAATATATGATCAGGAATTTAAAAACGATATAACAAAAGTAATTCAAGCATTTCAAGAAACAAAGCAAAATGTATATTCTGAAAACGAAAAATTTATGAAATATATAGGAACACCAATAAATTATGAAGATGATTTTATTTTAATTCATTTTAAATCACAATCATTTGTAAAAAGGAATGAAAATAAAATAAGTAATAGGTCAAGTTCATTAACTCTTACTTCAAACTATTCTGAAGATTGCATTTTTTTTTTTTCAAATTATAATTATCTAAGTTTAAATGTGAAAAATATTTTTTCTAACCAAAATGTCCTGATTTGTAAAAGAGAAAAAAATGTTTGGATTAATACTCATTTTTTAATTGCAAGGGAAATTAATGCTGAAAAAAATAAAAAAGAATTTAGTAATAATAATCCAAAGATTAACAATATAGAATCTGCTAAAAATGAAACTACCGAAAATTCGCCAAAATCAAATTTAAATATTACTAATCTAGTATTGGACTTTAACGAAGGTCAAGGACAAGCTTTTCAAATAAAAGTTTGTTCTAATTACATCGATCCTTCTTCAAGCAATTTATCTTTTGCTACTCCTGTATGGTTGGTTCTTCAAAGTGTAGATAAATATTTAAATATAACTACAATAACCAGAGGAGAAAATGTTAATACTGAGTTTGAGCCAATGCATCATTATGGGAGAACTTCTATAAATAGTGTAAATAATGTTAATATAAATAATAATGATATAATGACAAATGGTCTAAATAGGCTTCATTATAATATCAATTCTGCTGGCAATTATTCAATTATAACTCGTTCAAATCATCCATTAAATATTTTGAATGATAATGAAAACAATACAACTAATATTAATAACAATCAAACAAATGAGCAAAATAATGCCAATCCTAATAATTTTCCAAATGATAATCAAAATAATAACCAAAATAATAATCCGAATAATAATCCAAATAATAATCAAAATAATAACCAAAATAATAATCAAAATAATAATCCAAATAATAATCCAGACAATAATCAGGAAAATAATCCAAATCTACGTAGGCATATAACTGCCATGACAAACTTATCAAATAATAATATGTTCTCTCATTTTCGTCGTCAGAGCAGTTATATCCATAAAAAGCAATCAGTTAATAATATTTATTCAAGTCCTTTCAAAATATCTTTCGATACCACAGACAAAGAAAAATCCATAAACAGTATTAATGGACTATTTTATATTGAACAATATGAAGAATCAGCATATATTAAATCATATACAGATGAATATCTAAAACAAAAAATGCAATTAAAAATGGAGTTAAAAATGCCTTCATATGTAGAATTTCATAAAATAGTTAGATTTCGGCATATTACAACTAAAAAATATTTAGGTTTTGAAGAAAAAATAATTGATAACATAAAATTAGATCCTAATGATAAAAATAAAGATGAGCATAAAGGAAAAACAATTGGAAGTTTAATATTATTGGATGTTCCTAATGATTATTGTAATTTTATGCTTTTGGAAAGTTATAAACTATTAGAGAGTAAACAATATTTAAAATCAAAAATAAATGGGATAAAAACTTTGGAAGATGAAAATAAGGAAAAAGAAGAGGTCGAAGCAGAAAATGAAGAAGAAGAAGAAGAAGAAAAAGAGGAAAAAGAAGAGGAAGAAGAAGAAAATAAAGAAAATGAAAATAGCGAAAATATTCATATTAAAAACACAATCGAAGATAAAAAGGAAGTAACTCATAAAATTAAGAATAATGAAATTTTGAGAATTTTCCATATAAAAACACAAAAATTTTTATGTTTTGATGATGTGAATAATAAATTTGGAGATAAAATGCAAAATAATACATTTATAGGTGATGATTTGTATCGTCCTAAAGCAGAAAAAAAAATTTATGTGCATAATTTAACTTTGAGTAAGGTACCATATGATTCTGACCTGATAAGATTAATTCCATCTGATACAAACCAAGCTATGGAGATTTCAATTGTGCTACATTTTAAAAAGCAATTATCTGAGCAAATTGATTATCTTATCAAAAAAGATTTCAAAAAAATATTAGGAATACAAAATAATAATTCACTAAGAGCAAGTATTGAGCCTAATACAAATCTAAATGCAAATAATGACAACAATAATATTCCTAAAAGCAATAACGTAAATAACGACAACAATAATCCTATTAGTAATAATATAAATAGTAATAATAACCAGATTGAACTAAAAAATAAAACATTTAAAAGTGTCAGTCTTAATTATAACTATAATAATACTACCACTCCAAATAATGTAAATAATAATATAAATCGTGGAAGCTTAAATGCAAATTATGGCAGGAGTCAAGATTATAAAAATAAGAAAACTCTAATTAATGAGCTTAAAGCAATAAATAACAAAACATTAAAATTATTAGATTCATTTAAGGACATCACTGATTATTGTCTAAATAATTATTCAAAAAAATATGACATAAATATATCACCAGGAAAACCATTATTTTATAGGCAGCAGTTTCTATATGATCAAGGTCTCTTGAAAAAAACTTTTAAATATCTGGAAAATACCAAAAGCTTAAATGATATATATAGGGATTATGCTGAATATGAAAAGAAAAAAATGGACAAAGAAGATGAAACAGAGAAAATAAGAAAAACATTGATTATTCATGATAAAAAGAATTATAAAACATTAAAATCTTTTGAGAAAAAAAATGTCTTTGATCTTAATAATAACCCTGATTTTATAATATTGGAAATATTCAAAAATATAAATGAATCAATTCGATTAGGGTTTGATTTCATTTATGCAATGTGCAAAAATAATTCAATTAATAAAAAAATTGCTTTTAATCACAAAAATTTATTTTTATATTTTTTTTTGGAATATGAAGAAGCCTCCAAGTGTTTCATGGATTTATTAAAAGAAAATGAAAATATAATGAACCTGGTAAATAAAAGTGATAATGAAGATAATAAATTCCTCGGAAATAATCTAGATAGTGACTCGGAGGAGTATGAGAATAATATAATTGACAAAATATTATTATATCTAAATAAGTCCAAAGTATATGAAACTAAAAATTTGTCTTTATTATCTAAATTTTTAATTATTGGTGATTCAGGTATAACATCGAATCAGCAATATATTTTTGAGGAACTATTCTTTAAAGGAAAAGACCGGTTCTTAATAAAGATAAAGCCTTTATACAATGATATAGAGTTTAGGGTAGTATACAAAGACCAACATAGAAATTATAGCGAAAAAAACTTGGAAGAATTTTGCAACAATAGAATTTTGGCAGAAGAAGGAGTAATAAAGTATTTAGCTGAGCAATTAAATTTATATGCTAATTTGTGCTATGGAAGGAACTATGTTTGCATTGAAAAAATCAGAAAAATATTTCCTTTGGACCACCTCATTTACCACATAAGTAAAATTGAACTCAATCAAGAAATTTTAGCTGGTCTAATTAATATATTAAATTATGTATATATTGATATTGAGCCGCATATTATGAATGTGTCTCCTTCATTAATTAAGAGAGTAGCACTCAATTTACGTATAGAAAGAATTAGTAAAGATAAAGTTAAGACTTATATACCATTAAACAAATTAAATTTAATTTTATGTATATCACTATTTCTTTTAAATAACATTAAATATGGAACTGTATTAGTGAATGCCGCTAATATTAATATGATATATAATATAATTAAATTTCATTTGTATGAAAATGTGGTATATTCCCCTATGAATATAAGTGAAGTAATAAACAACAATTTAGACCAGAGATTGCATAACTTGAAAGACGAAGTCAAATATAATGTGATTTATGGCGAGGAATTATTAAACAACAGAAAAACAGAAAAAAAGAAAAATAATAAAAAGTCAATTAATAATAATGAAGTAATGGATGAAATCTCAGACCTGATTGATGAAGAAGACCATCGGCCTATGAATGAAATATATGATGAGGACTGGGAAAGCTCGAGTGAAAAGACTGTTTTAGGTAATATTAATTCTTTTTATAATAAATTCGGATATAAATTCATTGATTATAATTTCGACTCACCCCTAGGGGAAGAATATATTTTATTTGTTTTGGATAGAATAAATGATTTTTTTTTGCATAGTTTAATACTTAACAATACTGATAATAACACTGAGAATAAAAATATAATTTCACAAAATTTTAAAAGTGTAAGCAGTAATGATATATTGACTCAATCTAATATTAATTATTTGATGGAGACATTAATAGAGATCAAAAATATATTAACTAAAGAAAATAATGAATTGGATAATACTTATATATTAATAATGAAACAAATTGAGAAGGTCATAAATTATATATTAGATATAAAATCGGAAGACATGAGTGTATATTTATTGGAAAATTTGCTAAAAATTAATTATCAAATAATTGATTCTACAATTAGAGAAAAAGAAAATTCGGACTTAGAAAGTGATGTTCTTTTTTCTAATTTAAGAGAAAAATTATTTAATATACCTAATATAAAAGAAATTTTGATGGATAATGAATTCTACTATTATCAATTATTTAATAAAATAAATTATTATGATGAAATTCCTAAATTTTTTTCAAATTCTGTGAATATAAATGATAATGAAATTTTAAGTGCTCTTTTAAAAAGAGATAAAAGCCAAGAAGAAAATAGAAGATTACTCAATAATAGCTTATTTGATGAAGAGTCTTCTTTAATAGAAAATAATTATTCAAGATATAAAGATATACAAGAATTAACTAATAATTATTTTTCTGCCAATTCTAACTTAGTAAATGAAGGTTATCATGATAGTGAATATTATTATAATTTAAAAATGCCAACTCTTGAAATAAACTTCGAAAATTTTTTTATGAATTCAGTCATATTTAAAAATTTAATGGAATTAATTATAAGAATATTAGAAATGAATGTGAATGCCAAGATGACAAAAATTTTATTAAGAATATATAAAAGATTAATCTCACAAAGAAAAGAATTATTTGAATGTATAAAAAATGTCTTATTATTATACAAAAATGAAGATTTACAAAAATATTATTTGTGCAATACATCAATTAAGGAACTTGCACTATTGGCTGAGAAAACAGAGAAATGGATGACCGAAGATCATGTCCCAAAGGAGATTCAATTGATTAAAAGCCCCTCAGATTTGAATTTGAACGAATTGGAAGATGATAAAAAAGATTTTTTTTTGGTATATTCTACAATATATAGATATTTATCTATGATAATTGATAGTGAAACAAATACATATTATCAGGACGATGAAGTCAAATTAATTCAAAAAATATTTTATTCATTTCAAATGGAGAATATTCTATCTTCTTTAATGAAAGAAATCATACAAGAATATCCATATAAAGAATACAATAGCAACACCCTTGAAATTTTAAAGAATAATGTGACGGTTACTAAGAGTTATAACTCGAAAGCTTCTGTCAGAAATTTTTTGAAAAAGCAGAAAACTAAAAAAAGTAAAATTATTGAAGATAAAAAAGAAAAAGAAATAATATATAAAATAGCTTTAGAAAAATTAATCAAAATAATTTTTAAATTATTTCTTGCTCTAATTCATAATACTTCTCCAAATATAAATAAACAGATAATAGAACTAGTAGACTTCTCCAGAGAATATAAATATTTACTTAATTTTGGCCTTTTAAAACTAATTGTGGAATTATCTTCAGATGAAAAATATGTGTTATATAATACAAATTATTTACTTGATTTAATCAATGACCAAATAAATATAGAATATATAAAATCAATAAAAGACCATTTTTATGATTATAATACCTGCTTCCAAAATGATAATTATCCTTCCTCACAAAGAGGCAATCTTTCTGTAAGTTCAAAAAGAAGTTTTCAAAAAGTATTAAAACGTTACTCATTTTTGCTTAAATTAATGAAAAATGTAATAACAATATTATCTGACGAGAAACATCTTGGAATATTGTTACAAAAATTTGTGGAAATTATTACGGAGTTTGGCCTATTAGTTATACCTATAAGTCAAATAAATAATTTAAATATAAGATCAACAATGATTCCAAAGGATTCTAGAAATGATTTGAGAAAAACTTTATTACCCACTAAAACAATTAAAAGTATTGGTACTATTGATATAAAAAGTAATAATAATCAAAGTACTACTGATATAAATTGCAAAATTGGTTATTATAAAATGTCCTTTATTTATTACTTAATTAAAGCTTCATGCGAACTAAGCAAAAAAAATCAACAATTAAAGCAGTATATATTAAACCTATTTAGTATAAGGCATTTAATTAAATTTATTTTTGAGTTATATCCTCCTTTTTCAGAGGAACAAATCAATTATATAATAGAATCTTATCAATATAAGGAAACTAAATTATTTCTGAAAATACAAAATTATTTTAAAGTCAAATACATAGGATGCACTTTGATTTTATCTTTGTCGAAAAATTTAAAATATAATAGGAAATATATTTCAAAGAATATTGAAAAATATTATTCAAGATTAAAAGATGATTTAGATTATGCCTTTTATTTTAGTAACCAAATTGAAAATTTTGCAAAATTCAACGAAAAAACTTCAAATTACTATTTTGTATATGAAAAATATAGAAGAAATATGTATAAATATTTTTTTAAAGGAATTTTCCCTTTGATAAATTACCATTTATCAACATTCAGTGAAAAATTATTCAAAAATAATGAAGACTACCAAAGAACCAAAAAAAATTACATAAAAATTAATAATAAATGGTCAAAACTCTATATAGAATTATATAATGAAAAAAATCAAAAGGCATTTAAAAAATTATATATATACATTGGACATAGAAAAAAAGATTTCCAAAATGTATTTAATTTAACAGATTCTATTACAAATTATAATCAAATTAAATTAGAAACAAGAACTACTAATTATATTCAGAATTTAAAAAGAAATTTAGTCGGCCCAGAAAAAAATAAGTTATATACTTTATTGCAAGACCCTAAAAATCATGAGAATTTAATATTTGAAATAACAATAAATTTTGTTAATGATATAATTAATGAAATAGAAGATAACGAAATTGTTAATAAATGCATAATTAAAGAAAAAAAGATAATGGCAAGACATTTGAAAGCCAAAATAAATTTCCATTCAATACTTAAAAGATATGTAGAAAATGAAACTATAGTTCAAACAGAATATCAAATTGAGCATGAAGCGGAGATACACTTAGTAAACGTCTTCCTAAAATTTATTCAAGAAAATGCAGATAATAAAAAGTATTTCCATGTAATCAGGGAACTTATTGAATTAATGGCTTATATTGTCTTGGTTACACCTGAAATACTCAAAAGAGAATATAAAGTAAAGAAAAATAATTTAAATTATTTTGATCAAAAAGTTTTGGAATTTAAAGAAAACTTTATTACTGAATGCCAAAAATCATTTTTAAATAATGGAGCAATAGAAATATTTTTAAAAATAGCATGCCAAGGTGGTAAATATTTTCATCAAAAAACTTTTGATATGATAATATATTTTTTCAATTCAATACTAGAAGGAGGAAATACAGAAGTTCAAAAAAAATTTATACAACTATTTCAATTATTACCTAATAGTAGTAATTTTTTTAGAAGCATATATCAAAGTTTTAATAAAGATATATTCGACAATTTAAACGATGATCCTTTTATTGAAGAAATAAATACAGATAATAAAAAACTTATAATGGTTACAGATAAATTAAGGTTCCTTCAACTATTAGCAGAAAATCACAATTCTTTTTTACAAAATTATTTAAGAGAGCAAACTAACAACAGAATGTCTTACAATTTCATAAATATATTAATAGAATACTTGAGTATGTTATTAGAAAAATTAGGAAATTTAAATGATAAATATAATACATTGCCTAGATATTGCACAGAGTTATATTATAAAAGATTACTTTTTTTACTAGACACAATATGCGAGTTCTTACAAGGGCCTTGTAAACAAAACCAAGAGAATTTAATAGACACTAAAGTTGTAGAATTATTTAATAAAATAATGGATGAAACATGTATAATAACAGTTGATGAAGATAAAAAGGAAGAAATAAGCAATGATGATAATTTCGTTGATCAAAATACAGTATTTACAAATTCAAATAAAAAATATAATCCAGATTCATTTTTTTCTGAAACTATTACATATACTCACAATAATAATAGCGGATCTGACGAAAAAATCTATTATGGTGACAATAATATGAAACAAAATAAAATTTTTTCTTCATTGAGTGACTTCGACAAATCAATGCTTCTATTTAAAATTAGCTTAGTTCTGCTATCTATCATTGAAGGTAGAAGAAAAAAGGATTCTGTTATTAAAAAAATTTTAAGAGATATAAACTACAAATTAGTTTTTGAAAAATGTGGAGAAATATATGATAAATTAAAAAATGAAATGTACTTCTTTTTATATACTGAAGAAAATACTAAAGATATTGAAGACTTAGAAGACAAGATTGTATCTGAAGCAGGCTTCAATTTATATTTCCTGATGGAGATGCTTATCTCTTTGGAAAATGAAGAAACTGAATTAAAGGTAAATTCCTCATTGCTTTTAGAGCCTGAAAATAAGAGCGATAAATTGCAGAAAGAAAAACTACAAGAAATTTTTAGAAATTCAGAAACTATTATAGATGCAATTGAATTCTATACTGAAAATTCTCTGAGCATTGAAATATTAAAAGATGATGAAATTTTTAAAGTTTTTTGTCCAAAGTTGCAATTTTTTAATGCTTTTGATGAAAAAATGAGAAAAGATTTTGATGATAATGCGGACAGATCTTCCATTCAGACCAAGTTAATGTCATTAATTAATAAAAAAGAGCAAATTTATATGACTCTAAGACAAATTAATAATTTGGAATCAAAATATAAAAAATTTTGGCCTCTTAAATATTTATTAATGTATCCTAATAAAGTTCAATTAATAGGACTTATTCTAATTATATGCATGAACTTTTTAATTTTTGTTGGATACAATGCAGAAAAAGACAAAGATCAGCATGATGTTATTTATAATGTTAAAATTTTTGAATTAAATGAAACTGAAAGTAAAGTATTTTTGCAAATTTTTGGAGTTATTATATTATGTTTTATAATACTTATGTTTATAGAATTTATGACAAAAGACGCAATTCTTATATATAAAAATTTGTATACAAATTTTCTGAAAAATTCATATGAAAAAAAGATTACACATATAGATGATTTGGAAATACGTAGAGTGCATAATTTTCTTAAATCAAGTGGCTCAGCGGCTTTTTGTAATAAGTTACTCATTTATTTAAAATTATTATGCAATTTTAGGGTTTTATATTCAATATGTTTTATGTTTTTTGCCATCTTAGGAATAGTCGTTCACAACTTTTTTTTTGCTTTCCATTTAATTGAATTTATTAAAAATCACCCAATATTGCAATATGTATTTCTGGCATTTATTGAACCTTTAGCAGAATTCCTTTATACTTATATATTTTTTTTCATTCTTATATATTTTTATTCGCTATTAATTTTTTATCATTATTATTATGAAATGCCTGATAATACTTGTGATAGTCCATTAATATGTATGATGTATATATATTCTAATACATTTACTTCTGGAGGAAACTTAGGTAACTTCATAGATACAAAAGAAGAAAGTATGAATGTCAATGGAGATATGAAAAGATATCTTTTGGATATTTCTTATACAATTATTATGGTATGGTTAGTTTGGCAAATGGTCACAGGGTTAATTGTCGATACCTTCGATAGTTTAAGAGGAGATAGAGAAGAAATAGAAGAAGATATGGATACTATTTGCTTTATCTGTGGATTAAATAGAGAAAAAATCGAAAAATATTATATTGGAAAAGAAGGATTTGAAAAGCATTTACAAGATCATAATATTGATAATTATTTTTTTTATATGTTCTACTTAGAAGAAAAAGATCCTAATGAATATTCAGGATTAGAATCTTATGTAAAGGAGCATGTTGATAAAGAATCTATAGTATGGTTTCCAATAGGAAGATCACTTAAAATTGAAGATTGGGAGATGAAGCATAAATCTTAAAATTTGATTTTTTTTGCATATAAGAATTATTTTTTGTTTTGATATAAAAACTATTGATTATAGTTTTAATCATCAATATTTTTTGGAAAAAAATATTTTTAAAGATGTAGTTATATTTATTTTTATTTTTTAATGAAAATTCATTATAAATATATATAATTTATATTTAATAAATATTATAATTTAATTATATTATTTATTAATTATTTTTCTTTTTTAACAATGGGGATTGGGGATTGGGGATTGGGGATTGGGGATTGGGGAGTGGGCCCAATCCCCAATCCCCAATCCCCCATCCCCCATCCCCAATCCCCCATCCCCAAAATAGGAT
>Ga0247608_10007756_pt1 | contig 10946 bp, 13 predicted proteins | sample 176DNAGHGlowgp2_FD_193490 | JGI IMG/M metagenome (GOLD analysis project Ga0247608, IMG submission 193490) | Sheep rumen microbial communities from Palmerston North, Manawatu-Wanganui, New Zealand - 1766 DNA GHGlow gp2 | ecosystem: Host-associated > Mammals > Digestive system > Stomach > Rumen ... | reverse complement strand
AGAACGGACTACAATATTTCCTGAACCTGATTGATGTCCAATATTGTTACCAATATCAAACTTATCAACATTAAAAGGTATAGCAGTATTAGCAGTAACAGTTATATCCTTAGAATAAGTTCTTAGCATAATATTCTCCTTTCTATACTACACCAGATACTCCATATCCATAACCATATCCATAATAAGGACCATATAAGCTTGTATATGGGCTTGATACAATATAAGATGGAGTAGGATATGGTCTCAAAGTATTAGTTAAGTTTGCTGTTTGGTCAATTTGAGAAATTTGGAATCTTGCTGTTTGAAGTTCTCTATCTCTATCTGCTAGCTTATCACGTAAGTTGTCAATTTGATTTTGACATAAAGCATCTAAGATTTTTTGAGTATTAGCAACTCCTTCTTCTCTTAAAGTGCAGCAACAACTAGCTAATTGCATTTGATTTGTTAATGCATTATTTGATGCTTGCATTTGTGCTTCTAGAGCATTATTACTTAACTGCATTTGAGTTCTTAGAGCATCTGTTGACATTTGTCCTTGTAACTGATTTGTTTGTAAAGCGTTATTAAATCTGTTTTCTAAAACCTCTTTAGTTGTTCCAAATGAAGTTTCTAGTACATCACGATTTACTTGATTTACAGCATCATGATTTTGTGTAGCTAGAAATTTATCATTTTGATTACTAAATTGATTTGCTACAAATTCTGTAGAAGCATTATCATTGTTGTTTCCAAAGAAGCCTCCATTTCCGCCAAACATCCCAGCAATTATAAAGAATATTATAATCCACCAGAAATAACCTCCTCCCATATTATCATAGTCATGGTCGTGATTATTAGTTAAAGCTAGTACATCTGCGGCTGTTAAGCCTGAATTTGCATTGTCCATAGATGGACCTCCTTTCCAATAAACTATTTATGTAATGTTGCAACTATTACCTAGAATTTCTATAGGCTCTTTCTAATTGGTCTCTTGTAATACCATTTCTATTACATATATCTGCAATTTTCTGAGCTCTTTCTTCATCGTTATTACTATTCGCTAGATTTGAAAAGATTCCCTTTAGATTTTGGTTTGGTAACATGTTCATCGCCATTGTTAACGGATTTTGGCTCATCGATAATTGGCTGATTAGATTTTGTATATTCATTGTTCATTCTAACCTCCATTTCTCTTAATTTTCTTTCTAGATTTTCAATTTTTAAATCTTTTTCATCTTTAGGTAATACTATAAAATATTCTTTTAATTCTCCATCTGTTTCCTTTATTGATAATTTTCCATTCTTTAAATCAATAAAAGCAGTTTTGTTTTGTACATAAATGTCTGATGGATTCTCTGTTGTGAATTTTGCCTCGAATATAGGCTGATTATTAGTAGTTGGAGTAGTTATAATGTTATTAATCGGTTGAGGCATATTTTGATAGTTTGCTTTAAGTCTTTGTAAATCCTCAATTTGTCTATCAATTCTACTCAATTCCATTGGATTATACATAATCATTCCTCCTATTTAATTTTTATAGTTAGATTATATTTAAATAGAAATTAAAATGTCATTCTGAATACATTAAAAAATTGCATAAAAATAGAGAGTATATTTTCATATACTCTCATCATTTAAATATTCAATTAAAATTTACAGTATATTCTGACTGCAAATGCAACCTTATCTAATTTTTCAGCAACTCTAGGACCATCTAATTCTAATAAATCAGATATTTCTCCAAAAGTCTTATGGTCTTTAAACCTATATTTATAGATAAGATATTCTATGGTATTACTTTCTTTTAATTTCTTCTCAAATTCTATAAGTCTATCATCAAATTCATTATATTTAATAAAATCTATAATGTCTTGATATTTGCTAGGCTCACCATGATTTTTCCATAAATATAAACAAGTAATATCAGACCTTCCAGTCATTATAAGTGCTCCAAATATTGCGAATAAAATTGATATAACTAAATCTACTTTCAATATTACAAATATACTTAGCATTATTAATGTACTCCAAATAAGACATCTATACCAAGTTTTAAAATGTAATGCTTTTCCAAACATACCTCTACTAATTAAGAAAGTTAACATTAACATTATAATAAACTTATATTCTAATTTTAATGCTAAGCCTACAAGAAAAATAACTATGGTTTCAGCAATATTAAAAATAATACCTTTAATATTCTTTCTAAACCATTTCATAATTATTCTCCTTCTATTTCATCAAATATCCATAACCAACTTGGCCATCCACCCATATTAAACACCTCCATTCATTAAAATAAATACCAAACAACAATTTATAATGAAGAACATAAAGTTGAATGTAACAACATTTAATGCTCTAAAAGTAGCTGATTTCATTTTCTTCTTTATTTTATCATTTCTATTCCAAAGTTTCTTATATAAATCTTGAATTTTATATAATTTATCTTTAAATACTAATATAAATGAAAACATTAAAATTCTTGATAATATAACTGTTATCATATAAATTTCTACAGTCTTCCAAATTACTAAATAAGATACTATGCTAATTATCATTAATATTATACTAGCTATTCCAAAAGTGAATATATCTATTATCTGTGATTTCTCTTTATATAATACCTTTAATAATAAATATGTCATTATAAATACAAATAAATGAGCATAAATATTAAATCTTAAAGTTTCCATTATCAATGTATATTCAATAATCATTAGTATTATAAATTTAAATCTGTGTTCTTTTAATCTTTTGGTATAAATCATAAATAGTGCAAAATAAATTGCTTCAGGAATTTGTCCTAATAATATTTCTGGTAAATAATTCAATAAATTCATTCTATATAATCTCCTTTAAAATTAATTTTTAATATCCTGTAGTCCAACCTGCTGCTATAAAATCAGCATAATTAGATAAAGACTGACATGTAGTAGCTTGCTCTTGTGTTAACCCTATATATCTTAATGTTTTATTAGATACTATTTTTGTTGCATTTATACACATTGCTAATATATTATTTAAACTTTCATCTGTTAAATTTGGACAATAAAACATTGATTGCATATTAGTAACACTAGATGTATTTAATAGTGGTAATGTTGTTAAACTAGTACAATGGCTGAACATATAAGACATATTAGTAACTTTACCAGTATCTAATAAAGGTATAGCAGTTAAAGACTTACATTCATTAAATGTATCACGCATATTAGTAACATTACTTGTATCTAATAAAGGTATAGATTCTAATTTAGTACAACAGCTAAACATATAAGACATATTAGTAATTTTACTAGTATCTAATAAAGGTATAGTGGTTAACTTAATACAATTTTGAAATATTGTATTTATAGCAGTAACATTACTAGTATTTAATGGTGGTATAGTGGTTAAATTAGCACATCCATTAAACATATAAGACATATCAGTAACTTTATTGGTATCTAATAATGGTATACTTTCTAAGTTAATACAATATTGAAACATACCCTGCATACTGGTAACTTTACCAGTGTCTAATAAAGGTATAGTAGTTAAAGTTTTACATCCATTAAACATATTAGACATAGTAGTAACATTACTAGTATTTAATGGCGATACAGAAGTTAATGCATAACAATTTTTAAACATATTACTCATAATAGTAATATTAGATGTATCTAATGGTGGTATATTTTTTAAATTAACACAATCTTCAAACATATTTTGCATAGTAATAACCTTACTATCAACCTCAATACTTTGTGGTAATTCCATAATCATATAACGTATTCCTGGAGCACTATAAGTAGTCATATCATATCTAGTTTTAATAATTGGTTCTATTATTGCATTATATTCACTACTACCCTCTTCTAATGTACCAGTTACATCAAAAATAGTAACACCTTTTTTAATATTTTCAGGTATTATATATTCATCTTTTTGTCTTTTTATTTCATTAAGATTATCTATTAAAGCCATTTATAAACTCCTTTCTTTATTCTTCCAAATGATTTTCAGATGAAGATAAAATTTCATCTGTAATATCCTCAGCATTATTAATCTCATCTTCTAAATCTGTTATAATTTGTTGCTGTTCAGATACTGTACTTGATAATTCTTCTACTCTTTTTCGTAATTCTTCTACTTGTTTTCCTCCTCCAGAAAATTCTTTCATAGAAGTTTTATAATTATTATAAGCTGATTCTGCTTCTTCTAAAGTATCATAAGCTTCTTTTAAAGTTTCTCCATTTTTTCTATAAAAAATTAATTCTTTATTATTTTCAGGATTTATTACTAAATTTTGGATATAATAAAGATTAATTAATTTATTATTTTTATCTTTAATAAATATAGCCATTAGTATTCTCCTTTCTATAATGATAATAAAGTTGCATATATTGATTCTTTTACTGTGTTTGCATCTTCTTCTGTATTATAAACTCCTTCTTTTATCACTTCTCCATTAGCTTGAAGATACCCTATTGAAAAAGTATTATCTTCATTATTTACTACAATTACATCTTGCAAAAGCATTATATTTTGTAATCTACCATTTATTGTTTCTATAAACATAATGAAATCTCCTTTCACTTAATCTAATATAATATATAATTATAAAGAAAATAAAGTATATATGATAAGATATATACTTTATAATTAGTCATTAGAATACATTTTTAGGAAGAATATTCTAATTATAGATATTTTATTTTAAATCATTATCAGCATCTATTTTAATAGTATTTGAATAAGAATAATAATTATCTTTCTTACCTCTTATTTGAATATATCTCTTATAATTAACTGCTGGTATTTGATAAATATTAGTTTTATCTAATTCAATTTTTTCCCAGTCATTACTATTAATTTTTATTTCTAAAAAATCTGGAGTTATAGTATTTTTTATATATAAATCATAATGATAATAAATTATATCTTCTCTATTAAAAATTCCGTTTATATAATCTGGATATTTTTTTAATTCAGATTTTGTAAGTTCAATAAATAATTTATTAATTTTTATAGGAGTTAATACTAAATTGGATTTAATTGTAGTATTTTTTAAATATTCTGATTCATCATTATTAATAATTAAATCTCCATAATAATTCATCAATAATGTTTGTTCATTAGATATTTCATATTGATATTCAACTAATGTTATATTATTTATATTATCTGACATAAAATCAATAGGAACTGATTTCTTAATTAAAACTTTATCCGCAACTCTTATTTGTGCTGTTACTTGATTTTCTTTTAAATTAACTAGTCTATTCATATCAGAATCTAATACATTTTTATTTCTAGTAATTCTAAGTCTTAAAGATATTTTATGCTTGTCTTTTATAATTTCATGATTAATTCTAAGAAATAAAGTTAAATATTGACTTAGCTTACCAGAACATTTAATTGATTCTTCTTTATAATCTACTAACATAATTTATCCCTTTCTTTCAAAAGTTTTTCTAAAGAATATAATTATTTTTTGTATAATAGTTCTAGCAAAATTCATACAAGGTGTAGTTACAGATTCTTCTGAATGTCTTTCAGTTGTTGTTACTCCCCAAGCTTCTCTTATTCTATATTCATAAGGAAGAATAGCATAACCATTATCTCCCCAGTTTTTACCCCAAGAATTTTGAATAATAAAACCAAGTTCATTCCATCCTACTATAAGCAATGCATGACCAGCATTAGGGTATTCACTAGGAATTTTAATTATATTATCTTTATCTAATTTTAAATCTTCAGTCTCTACTGCTATAGGAACAGCTATATTATGAACAAACATCCATGATTTGATTTCTTTCTCATTAAATAATCTAGCGTATGAAGTTATATGATAATCATTAGCTAAAGCTTCTAATTTATCAATATTTTTATCTACTAAATCTTTAGCTTTTATCATTTCTATATTATAATCAAAATCATCTTTTTTAACAGCACCTTTTTTAAGAAGAGTATTTAAAGCTTCTCTAGGATACATCCCCTCTCCTTGATAATATCCATCAGGTCTATATCCATAAATCCATCCTGTAGAAAATTTCCACCCTGATTTTTCTAGCATAGATGATAATGCGTGAGCTACACAAGAATTCACATTTCCTTGGTCTTTAATATCATAATCTTCTAATCTAAATTCAGAAGGTAATTCTACATTAGTTACTGAACTAGATACTCTAAAATCTCTTAAATCACTAGGTGATGGTAAACAACCATTAATTTTATGTTCCATTAATTAGTACCTCCTAATTCTGTGGTATTGGTGGGTTTGTACCGCAAAATACTGAATTTCCTTCAAGACATATAGCAAATGAGCCATAGAAACATTCTATCATTTTAACTGTACAGTGTGCACCACTTTGACTTCCACGATAATAATTCTCAAATTCTTCACACATATAAATAATATTTTTAGAAATTGCAGTACTATCTATTGGATTATTAATATCTGTAATTAATAATATGTCACCAAGTTTAAGAGAATTAAATGTATCTACTGAAACACTAGAAGTTATATCATCTCCACTATTTACATTTCCATCAATTATATCATTTAATATATCAAAACTATAAGAATTAGCTGAACTAACAGACGCTCCTGAATTAGAAAGTACTCCTACTGTTGTAAAATATGTTCCTGTATAAACTATATTATATACTTGTCCAGCTTTAATCCATGAGTGTTGTGGTGATACTGGAGTACTAGAATCATAATAAAGTTTTAAATCTACAGGGTCTAAACCATTAATTATTATTGAGGTAGCTCCTGAAACACCATCTGCATAAGATTTAATAGGGATTACATTTCCAGTAAGTTCACCAATTCTTTTAATACCTGGTACTGTAATATATCTTTGAGTAGAAGTTGTAGTATTTTCCTCTTCTATATAAGTTTCAAAAAGTCTTTTTTCTCCTTTAAAAATTTGCATTATACAGTTTCTCCTTTCTGAATAATTAAGAAAGCATCTAAATTAACAGTTGGTTTAACCTTCGTCATTATTTTAATAGAACCAACTGATTGTGCTCCACTAGGTAATGCTACTACATCAGCTTTTAAATCTTGAGTATTTCTAATAACTAAATCTATAATATAAGGTTCTGCTTTAATATTTACATTTTCAATAGTATATTCATAAAATCCTGAATATGAATTAGAAGCAACCCAATTAGAAGCATTTATTGTTACTGGTATGTGTAGATTTGGTACATATAAAGCAATAGCTTTTGAAGCTCTTGCTCTTGCAACATAATCTATAAAATCAGAACTTTCCTGGTCTACATATATATTTCTCCTATCTATTATAATAGTTTCGTCATCATCATTAATTGATGATATTCCAGATTTAACTAATAATATTGCAAGCGGAATATAGATAGTTTTACCCCAAGGAGCCGGATAAGGTAATAAACTAGTTCCTTCTGCAGCATCTTCAAAAGAATCATAAACAGTATCTCCATATTGCATTATTAAACAATTATCATAAATATCCCATAAAATTCTTTGAAGAGTAAATTTACCTTCTGGAACATCATATAAAGCTCCTGTATCGTATGAAATTTCATTTAAGTCATCTTGTATTTCCTGTAACACATCTTCTAATGGTAAATCATAAACTTCTATACTTATATGTTTTATATAAGAAGCTATATTTATTATAGCCAATACTTGAATATTAGTAATAGCAGTTTCTATAGCTGAACCTTTTAAATAAGTATCCATAAAATCATTAATATCATTTTTATTTGTTAATAAATCAGCTCTTCTTACAGATGATAATGTAATATCTCCTAACATATTATAAAGATTATCAACTTGAGTATAAATACCATCTATATAATTTGTAAATGATTTTACTATTAAAGTTAAGTCACTTAAATCTCCTCCAGATAATATTGCAGTATTTAACTCATTAGATACGTTGTTACATATCTTTTGAATTCCATAATACATATTTTGTATATCTTGAATTTTCTGTTCTGCTTCAATTTTTAATTTTTTATTCATATTATAAGTCATATATTTATCTGTTATAACATTATATGTAATTGGTTGTGTATAATCTATCTCATTATAAATATTTACATATCTTAATGGAACTCTTTCAGATGATAAATTATAAAATTTTTTATAATCTGGTGATAATTTATCAGTAAATTCTATACCACTTCTTTTAACTGAACCTGATGTTTGAGATAATTCTAATCCACCTGGAGATTTAACAAATAATCCATTAACGTTATAAAATTCTTCTGCTGCATCATATTCTGGAGTTCCAGCTCTTGGAGCCATAATGTATAATTGATTCCAAGTACCATCTGTATTAATAACAAATCTTGCTAATAATAATTCATCAGCTCCACCAAACATATAATCAGATACTCTATAAGATAAATCAGGTTTAATAAATAAGAAATGAATTTTATTATCTAGATAAGATAACAAATCTATAGGAAACTGGTCTAATTCTACAATAATATTATTATCTCTGAAATATAATTTAAAATTGTCAAATATTGTATTTGAATTAACTATACCAGATAAAGTAACATTTTCTAATGGATATATCTTTTGACCATCTACTGTTTCATTTCCTTCAAACATTACTCCATTACATAATATAGTACCAGTAATATTATCTATAAAATTAGAACTATCAGTATTTTTATTTATTTTATCTACTAATTCTCTAAAAGTATTTGTATATTCGACATATTCCCAAGTTCTCATTATTTTCTCCTTTCTAAGAATATTAAAAATCAAGTAAAATTAAAATTGTTTCTTGTTGGTCTTCCATTCTAGATAAAGGTTGTCTATTATCTACTACTTCCAACATTCCTTTATCAGAAGTTAGTTTAGCATCCCATTCAGCTCTTGTAATTCCATATTTTATTTCATCCGGAGTTGCTTGAACTCCAACATATAAACCTACTTGTCTAAATGTTATATCTATAGGAATTGCTTCTATAGTATCTCTATCTAATACTACTTCGCACATTATAGATGTATATCCATCTTGAAGAGCTATTTCACTATCTTGTGTTACAGAATAATACAAACCTTTATAATATACTCCAGTTCTTTTCTGTAAAGTTGTTGGATTAGGTATTACTTTTGCGTATTTATAAGAATCAATTCTTTGTAAACCTATAAGTTCTGTAATTTCAGTCATATTTTCATCAGGTACAGGTGGATTATTCTCATCTTCCCAAGGTGAAGTTTTTCCTATCGCTATAAATCTATATGCTAAATCTGAATTCATCCAATCTTGCATTCTACGTTGTCTACTTGCTAATGTAACTATACCAGGCATAATAATTCTCCTTTCATTTTAATTATTATTACTATTTTCCTCTTCATCATCTTTATCTTCTTCAGTATCATCTACTATATACAAACCATTATAATTAATAGTTTCTAAATTATCATACTCATCTAAAGACATCATATAAATTCCAAGTTGTTCTCTAGTTACTTGATGAGGATTATCTATATCTTCAGTATGATTTTGCAAACCAGCAGATATTGGAGTTGTGTAATTTTCTATTGTCTCTTCTAAATTTTCTTCTAAATTATCAACTTTAGAAGAAGCATCATCTGCTATACTAGAAATATTATTTAATAATCTTATTAAATCAGGTTGATTTTGAATATCACCTGTTATATCTCCCCAAGAAACTATACCTGCAGTAGATACTGGTCTCCAAGTACTTCCATCAGTAGTATATTCTAATGTTCCTGAAGTTTCTCTAATAATTTGAACATTTGAAGATGATATTTTATTTCTAAGAGTTGTATCTATATTGTCTAATCTTATAAGAATACCATTAGTTCCAGAAACTTCCGAAATTAAATTAGATACTTCTGTTGATAAATTATCTACATTTGAACTCATTATAGTAATTGTATTTCCCATTAAACTAACATCATCTTTTAATCTATCCAAATCAATTTGACTTGCTTTATTTTTTAGAGCATTTTGTAAATCTTCTTGTTTAGATATATCACCTGCGATTTTACCCCAACTACTAGTTAATGAATTCCAAGTTTCTCCATCTGAAGTATAATAAACAATTCCATTTTCAAGTTTTAATTGTTTTATATCAGAAGATACTATTCTTAAATTAAGAGCATTATTATGAGCTAAAAATTGAGCATCTGTAGCTTCCCAGTTAGCATTCATCTTATCTACCATTTTTTGTCCAGACATTCCAATATATAAATAAGAATAATGCATTCCATAATCAGAAGTACTTCCAATAACTTCATCATTAATATCATCTAAATAATTAGATATAAGTAATAAATCTATAGCTTTATTCTCTTCTATTGAAGAAGACACAGCTTTTGAAATTAAATCATTTTTATTTTTTGAAGCCATCTTAATCTCCTTTCTATAATTATATATAAAATCATTACCTTACTAAGCGTAGATAACATGGTCTGATTCTACTGTAGGGTCTTGTTCTATAAAACCTCTATAATTAGTTAAACCTGGAGTATTAAGAATAAACCCATTAGTCCAAGGTTCTTTATAATATGTTAATATTTGACAACTTGCTATAGGTTTTCCATTAATTATAGGATGACATAATTGGTCAGTTAATACTCTGTCTATTGTGGTATCTAATAACCAAGTTCCATAAGTATCTATTGTAGGGTCATATCCTTGTGTTAATATACTTACCCACATATCTATTTTATAATAAAAATCTTCATACATTTTTAAATGAAATATTCCAATAAAAATCATATAAACGAATATTAATCTAGTACCAGCAAGTTTAGTATCAAAAATACTATCTCTAAGTATCTTACTCATATCAGGAATTAATATTTTTATATCACCAGGGAACATATTTGGTTCTAAAGTTTCTACTCCACCTGAACCATATTCTACTATCTCAATATTTCTTAAATCTGCAGTTGAATAAAAAGCTTTAGAATCTTGCCCGAAAGCTCTAATTAA
>Ga0247608_10007750_pt1 | contig 10948 bp, 9 predicted proteins | sample 176DNAGHGlowgp2_FD_193490 | JGI IMG/M metagenome (GOLD analysis project Ga0247608, IMG submission 193490) | Sheep rumen microbial communities from Palmerston North, Manawatu-Wanganui, New Zealand - 1766 DNA GHGlow gp2 | ecosystem: Host-associated > Mammals > Digestive system > Stomach > Rumen ... | reverse complement strand
TAGCTTCGGTTATCAGCTCATCCGACTCCCTCACATATACAAAGCCTCTGGATACGATATCCGGACCTGCAACTATGGTAGCCGACTCTTTTTCTATGGTGAGGACCACTATGACTATGCCGTCCTCCGCCAGGTGCTGTCTATCCCTTAAGACTATGTTTCCCACATCGCCTACACCCAGACCGTCCACAAAGACACTGCCGGTTAACACCTTGCCGGTAACCTTGGCAAATTCTTTTTTGCCCCCGTTTAACTCCAGCACGTCACCGCTGCTTAACATGAACACATTCTGCTTAGGGATTCCCAGGTCGATGGCCAGATTGGCCTGTGCCTTTCTGTGCTTAAACTCGCCGTGTATGGGAATGGCGTACTTAGGGCGAACCAGAGAATAGATGAGCTTTATCTCCTCCTGGCAGGCGTGGCCCGATACGTGGGTATCCTGGAATATTACCTCGGCCCCCTTCATGGCCAGCTCGTTTATGACCTTTGTCACAGCCTTTTCATTACCCGGTATGGGATTTGATGAAAAGATAATGGTATCTCCGGGCTCGATGGATATCTTGCGGTGAAGGTTTGAAGCTATCCTGGAAAGCGCCGCCATGGACTCACCCTGGGAGCCTGTGGTTATTATGGTCATCTTTTCATTGGGATAATTCTTTATCTGATCTATGTCTATGAGCGTATTCTCAGGTATATTTATATATCCCAGCTCTGAGGCTATCTCCATGACATTCACCATGGAACGGCCCTCCAGTATGACCTTACGCCCGTATTTATACGCTGAGTCTATTATCTGCTGGACTCTGTCCACATTGGAAGCAAAGGTAGCGATTATGATCCTGGTACCCTTATGCTCCGCAAATATATTGTCAAAGGTCCTGCCCACGGTCCTCTCGGAATTGGTGAAACCGGGGCGTTCCGCATTGGTGGAATCACACATGAGCGCCAACACTCCTGCCTTGCCTATCTCGGCAAATCTCTGCAGATCTATGGCGTCACCGAAGACCGGCGTATAATCCACCTTAAAGTCTCCCGTATGCACTACCACGCCGGCCGGAGAATATATGGCCAGCGCCGATGCGTCCACTATGCTGTGATTCGTCTTTATAAATTCAACCCTGAACTTACCCAGTGTGATCATCTGTCCATGGGCTATAATCTTTTTCTTCACGGAATCTTTCATCCCGTGTTCCTCCAACTTATGATCGATAAGCGCGATGGTAAGTCTGGTGGAATAAATGGGGGCATGTATCTCTTTTAAGATATAAGGGATCGCTCCGATGTGATCCTCATGACCATGGGTTATGACAAACCCCTTTATCTTTTTCTCATTTTCCTTGAGATATGTTACATCAGGAATGACCATGTCTATTCCCAGCATATCGTCCTCAGGAAAAGCCAGCCCGCAATCAACTACTATTATACTGTCCTCGAATTCGAATGCAGTCATGTTTAAACCAATCTGTTCCAATCCGCCCAGGGGGATTATCTTCAGATTTGAGGCAGTACGCATATTAAATTTACTCAAAAAAACTCCTTTCTTTACGGAGAATCTACCTTTCTATACTTAGTTCCGTATCTTCTTCGAAAATCTTTGCCACGATGTCCAGTTCAGTCTCGTCCTCCAGAATGATGTATGTACTCTCCGCTTCCTCATCCCCGGAAGTTTCTTTCATAATGCAGACTTCACACTCTTCATCGTCGGGTCTGTCCGTTACAAGCAGGTAATTCCTGCCGTTAATTCTCGTATCGGCGATGATGGTAAAGAGTATCTCCTCACCATCGTCACCCGTAAATATAAGACTGTCCGCTCTGTCTTTTTCGCTCATGATCTTTGCTTCCTTTTATATCTGTCATTTTTAAGATCCTTCGTCACTTCGTTCCTCAGGATGACATTTGATCTATATTTCCGGATGACATGCAATCTATGTTTCCGGATAACATGCGATCTATGTTTCCGTATGACATCTGATCTATGTTTCCGGATAACATGCGATCTATGTTTCCGTATGACATGTGATCTATGCGTCTGAATGACATCTGACTCATGTTTCAGGATGGCATTGAGTTCCTCTGCCGATCAAGATAACTTTGCAGTATCAGCACCGCGGCCACCTCGTCCACATACTCGCCGTGCTTTTCACTCTTTACGCCCATCTCGTCAAGACTCCTGTGAGCCTGAATGGTGGTGAGGCGCTCATCCTGCAAAATGACAGGAAGACCCGTACGCCGCTCCAGGTCCTCTTTAAACGCCAGGGTAGCCTTGACTCTTTCGCCCTCTTTTCCGGACAAAAGCACAGGGTAGCCCAATACTATGGATTTGACATCGTATTTTTCGATCAGTTCTTCAATGGCCGAATATGTCTTTCGAAGCTTGTTCTCACGCTCCCTGCGGATGATGGTGATACCCTGGGCGGTGATGCCTAAGGGATCGCTGATGGCCACGCCTACAGTCTTTGAGCCAAAATCCAGGCCCATCATACGTCCTTCTGCCCCCGATTTCATATCGGGGGAGCCCGTCGCGGCTTTGAGCGACTTCAAAACTTCTCCGTCAGGAGAAGTTACCTTGTCTTCTGCCCCCGATTTCATATCAATTCCATCCATTGATATCGATATACTCCACCAAAAGCTCTTCTACCAGCTCATCCCTCTCGACTCTCATGATAAGGGAACGGGCATTGTTATGACTGGTGATATATGTGGGATCTCCCGACATGATATATCCCACGATCTGGTTTATGGGATTATATCCCTTTTCCACCAGAGCCTCATAAACAGTCTCCAGTACTTCCTTTACACCCACCTCAGGCTCTGTGTCCACCTCAAAAAATTTAGTATTTCCGAAATCGTTCATCTTTACCCTCTTCTTTAGATCAACCTTATTTGTTTACCCGGCGTATAAAACCACAACATATGGCAGCCGGAGGAATATCTTATGTCAACGCATAGATAGTTTATTTTACCTCAAATTCGTCCATAATGCAAATCTGTCTGCCATTTTCAAAAATATCGGACAGAGCGATGTGCCCTATAAGGATCTTTCCCCTAAGATCCTCATCTGACTTTACTCCGCAGCGGATATATTCTGCGGTATAGCCCACCTGTAATTTTTGTCCTTCTATCACAGTCTCCTCCTCTATCAGAAGAGTGGGCATATAAGCCTTTTCGCCGATGATGCCTTCGATATATTCCGTCCGCTTTTTTTCATTCATGGCAATGAGGACACTGCTTCGCTGCGCCTTAACCCTGTCTGTAAGCTGCCCCTTCATCTTTGCCGCTATCGTCCCCTGCCTCTTTGAATATTTGAATATGTGGGTTTCAAAAAATCCGATGCTCTCCACAAAGCTCCTGCTTTGTTCAAAATCCTCATCACTTTCCCCGGGGAATCCGGTTATCACGTCGGTGGTGATGGCAGGGTAAGCCCCTCTTTTTTCATAAAAGGCATCCCTTAAGTATTTAACTGACGCGGCATATTCCTCGGGAGTATAGTGCCGGTTCATCCGCTTCAGTGTATCGGCACAGCCCGATTGGAGAGACAGATGAAAATGAGGGCAGAGTTTGGGGAGTGCAGCCAGTTCTCCGGCCAGTTGCGGGGTGATGATCCCCATTTCAAGGGAGCTTAGACGTATCCGATGGATGCCTTCGACTTCATGAACAGCCTTGATCACGGAGAGCAGCGTTAGCTTTCCTTTATCCTCATACCACACAGTTCTTCCATCTTCAGACTTTATTTCTTCTTCATACGACATTTTATCCGTATCAGTATCCGAAGATTTTTTCGTGTCCGCCACAAGGTCCTTTCCGTAGGAGCTCACATGGATCCCCGTGAGCACCACTTCCCTGAAGCCTGCCTTTGCAAGATTTTTGGCCTCATCCACTATTTCCTTAAGATCACGGCTTTTGATACGGCCTCTCACATACGGAATGATGCAGTATGTACAGAACTGGTTGCAGCCATCCTGGATCTTGATGTATGCCCTGGTGTGTTCACTGGCCGGCAGCTGCTGCAAAACATAATCCTGACATTCCGGATTGTCTGCCTCCGACAACCGTATATTTTTAAAATATTCTGTCAGAATCCCGGCGATGCGCTCCTTATCCTCATTTCCTATGAGCACATCCACCCCGTCGGAAAGTATCTCATCCTGCTCTCTGCTTTGTACATAGCAGCCCGCCGCCACTATGACCGCATCCGGGTTCATCTTTTTGGCCCTGTGCAGGATCTGCCTCGATTTCCTGTCCGCTATGTTGGTGACCGAACAGGTATTTACTATATAAATATCCGCCTTATCCTCAAAATCCACAGGCTCAAAACCCGCATCTATAAGGCATCCAGCCATCCTGTCACTCTCATAGGAATTCACCTTGCACCCCAGGGTATGGATGGCAAAGCGCAGCCTGCCTTTGGCCTTGCTCTTTTTCTCATTATCAGCACCTGTTTTATAAGTAACACTTGACATTTTTCACCTGTACCTTTAGTATATTAGTTGTATATGCGGATAAAAAGGTCCGAATAAATACATCAAATAATGATGAGGAGGAAATTATTATGAAGACTGTTACCATTTCATTAAACTCAATCGATAAGGTTAAAAGCTTCGTTAACGACATTACCAAGTTCGAATATGATTTCGATCTTGTATCCGGCAGATACGTGATCGACGCTAAGTCCATCATGGGTATCTTCTCTCTGGATCTTTCTAAGCCCATCGAGCTTAACATCCATGCAGAAGATGACGCCACTGAGGTTCTTGAGGTTATCAAGCCTTATCAGGTATGATCGGATTTCACCTTCGGTGATTTTAAAAGGCCGCTCTTTATGGGCGGTCTTTTATATTGCTCCGACATAATAAAGCCACTACATTTAATGATCAAAACAATGTTGCCCTCTCATCTAAAACTGATCTCATCCAGGTCCTCAGCCTTTAATTCCTCCAGTTCCTCTATCTCATTTTTCACCCCAAACACACACTTCCTGGTCTTATAAAAATGAAGTCCCGTATCTTTGAACCGCTCATAAGTCTCACGATCCAGCACATATATCTTCCCGGGGTCCGCCTCACCTGCCATTATCCCGGCAGTATATCCATCCCTGGTCTCATTTATCTTTTCATCTATATCCCTGGCAAAATAAAATGAATTCACCGTCAGCTCATGACGCATAGCAAAATATGCGGTACCCATGTTAAAGCTCGTGTCATCTTCATAGTTTACGAAGCCGTCATATCTGCTCCACACCTCATCCGGAAGTGAAAGTTCATCCCACACCGTGCGATAAGTCTTCTGGGCCATGTAATATTTCCCCTGCTTTTCCATGATCCAGCCGGAGAAATCCACAGCCTGCAGCGTAAGGCAGACCAGCAGCAACACGCTCACCGCCTTCACAGTTTTCGTACTCTGACCCAAAGAACCATCCCCCGCTTTGAGAGACAATAAAGCACCTCCTTTGCCCAGAATATTCTCCGTACATTTTGCCAGCGCAAAGATCAAAAGATATAGAACCGGCCAGATAAAACGGCCGTTGGATCTGAATATTCCCAGGATACGGCTTAGAACCACGGGATATGGCAGGGAAAAGATCAGTCTGTCGCCAAAGGCAAATACGGGACTCACCGAGCTCAACACCAAAATGAGTGCCAACAGGACAAAGGAAAAACGCAAAGGATGCGCTTTCATAAACCTTATAATGAAGTTTTCATCCCTGTACACACTGTCAGCCGCTGCTCCCGATCTCTGATCAAAAGAGCCCGTCCCGGCTTTGAGGAACTTCAAAACAGTCCACACCAGGCAGAATACAGTAAGCACCAGCACCCCCAGTCCCGGATATATGGCACCCTCAAACTGCATGGAAGTATAAAGGGGCAGGGAGGGCAAAAAAGCGCTGTGTCCCAGAGGGTTGATCAGGGAATTCAGGTTCATTGTGAAGTCTCCCACCCAGTAATTACCGTTTCCCGAGGGGAAATTGAAAGCGCCCATGATCCAGAGCACTGCGACTGCACCCATGGCCATGGAAAACAGCGAAGCCAGGGCTCCTTTAAGGATCTGCTTTTTCTTTGAAGGTGCAGCTATCATCTCCCTTACATATCCTGCCAGTATGATGATAGCAGCCATGGGAAGAAAGTATAAATGTATGCCTGCGCACAGTTCTCCCATGGTAAGGGCTCTCCTCGTCTGTTTCCTGATGCTCTCACCGGACAGACCCGACAGAACCATATAAAAACACATGAGTATCAGCCACTGGGATGAAAGGGAGGTGTGATAAAAGGTCCGAAACAGCAGCGGGTAAGACAATACGCAGAAAAACGTGCACACTTCTATGACCAGTGTATTTTTGACCAGCTTTGACAGACAGGCTCCCGCATAGGCTCCCGTCAGCGCATAGCATAAAAGCGCATACCATCCGAAATACTGAAAGGGTCTGGGCAGATAGGGCGACAGGCACTTACACGCAAACGCCAGCAGCGGAATGGAATCCGTGTAAACTATTGACATTTCATGAGGATAGGACAGTTTGTCCGTCATCCCCACGGGAAAAGAATAGGAGCTGTCCCTGTAAGCCATCCAGCCGAGGTAATGCTGCCTTAAGTCCACGTCGGATTTAAATATCCAGCCGTCGGCCATCACATCCAGAACAGCCACGCCGTAGATGATCAAAAAGGCCACGATCCCCATCAGCAGACCGTGTATAAATGATCGATTGTTTCGAAGTTCACTTGCTCGCATATTTTTTACGCCGGATAAATTCTCATGTTCACAATGTCATTAACTTAAGATTGACTCATTGCCTGCAACGGCGGCAGACTTTTACGTTCAGACAGAAAACCAACTCACTCCAAAGTCTGCCTGCCTGCGCGGAATATACCTTATGCAAGACTTAAGTTAATGACATTGCTCATGCTTCTCATCCTACCTCGATGATCTCATCAGTCTCAATAGCCATAGCCACCAGCTCGTCTATCCTTTCAGCGAGCCGCTTCTCGCTCTTTTCCATGGCCGCTACCGAAGGCTTGGTCACAGGGTGCTTGGCCACAAAGATGGTGCAGCAGTCCTCATAGGGCAGGATGGAGGTCTCGTATGAGCCTATCTGCTGGGATCTGTCGATGATCTCCTGCTTGTCCATGCCTATGCAGGGACGGTATACCGGGATGGTGCACACCGCATTCGTAGCCATGAGGGAATGCATGGTCTGTGACGCCACCTGGGCTATGCTCTCGCCTGTGATAAGGCCCAGACATCCACCATCCTCAGCCAGCTTCTGTGCGATGCGCATCATGTAACGCCTCATGATTATGGTCAGCTGATCATGGGGACAGGTCTCATATATATACATCTGAATGTCGGTAAAATTGATCACATGCAGTTTGATCCGGCCCGTGTACTGCGCCACTATGGCTGCCAGATCCACCACCTTCTGCTTGGCGCGGTCCGATGTATAGGGCGGTGCATGGAAATACACAGCTTCCAGATCCACGCCTCTTTTTCCTATCATATATCCCGCAACAGGCGAATCTATGCCGCCGGATAAAAGCAGCATGGCCTTGCCCGCCGTACCTGAGGGCATACCGCCGGGACCGGGTATGATCTCGGAATATACGTAAATCTTATCCCTTATCTCGACGAACACTTCCACCTGAGGTTCATGCACATCCACGGAAAGTGTAGGCAGGGCCTTAAGTATCAGTTCTCCCAGATCCATGTTTATGGCAGGAGAGGTGCGGGGGAAGTTCTTGTCTATCCTGCGGGTCTTCACCTTAAAGGTAAAACTCTTCCCTTCATATTTGTCCTTCATATAGGAGACCACATCCGATTTTAACGTGTCATAGTCACTGACCTCAAACACCTTCACGGGACAGATCCCCACTATGCCGAACACCTTTTTAAGGGCGGCCACCACCTCGTCCTGGTCAAAGCCCGAGGCGTCCACCATGATCCTGCCCTGGGACTTATACACCTCAAAATTGCCGGTGAGCCCATAGAGCACCTGCCTGATACGTTTTACCAGCGCATCCTCAAACTTATATCTGTTCTTTCCTTTTACGCCGATCTCGGCGTATTTGATCAAAAATGAATTCGTTTCCATCCTGTTCCTGCTTACACTTTCCATAATAATTTCTTACACTGTCTAATTTCATCAAAGCCGGACCGGTCCACGATACCCTCCCTAAAAACGGCTGCCGGCCTCAATCTGTATATTATATCAAAAAAGCGCTTTTTTGTGAAATGATTCCGTTTTTGTACTTTGCAGGATTCCATGTTTTCCTGTATAATGGTTGAGTTGTTCCCATAAGTCTTATAAAGTATACCCCGCGCAGGCAAAGAGCGGGTAAAAAAGGAAAACATCAACATGATATATCTTGACAATTCCGCCACCACCATGGTGATGGACGAAGCAGCAAATAAAGCTCTCACCCTTATGAAAAGCAAATACGGAAATCCCAGTTCCATGCACTCCTTCGGTTTTGAAGCCGAAAAGGAAGTTCGGGAAGCAGCCGGAATATTCGCGCAGATATGGCACTGCGATAAAGATGAAGTATTCTTTACCTCCGGTGGCACGGAAGCAGACAATCTCGCCATCCTAGGCGGCGCTTCGGCGCAAAAAAGAAAGGGCAATCACCTCATCACCACAAAGATAGAACACCCCGCCGTACTGGAGCCCTTTAAATATCTGGAAAAGGAAGGCTTTGAGGTCACATACTTGGGAACCGATGAAAACGGGATCATCTCCCTTGACGAACTGCAAGATGCCATAAGGGACGACACCATCCTGGTCTCCATAATGCATGTAAACAACGAGATCGGCTCCGTCCAGCCGGTGGAAGAAGCGGCAAAGATCATTAAAGAAAAAAATCCCGCCTGCCTTTTTCATGTGGACGACATCCAGGGCTTCGGCAAACTGACCCTGCTTCCGAAAGCCTCCGAAATAGACATGATCAGCGTATCCGGGCACAAGATCCACGCCCCCAAAGGAACGGGCGTCCTCTACGTAAACAAAAACATACGCATAAACCCCATCATCTTAGGGGGCGGACAACAAAGCGGCATGCGCTCCGGCACGGAAAATGTCCCGGGAATTGCAGCCATGGCTGTGGCTGCGGACATTCTGAATAAAAACATCGGGGAAAACTTAAAGTATCTGTATGAGTTAAGACGCCACTTCATCGATCAAATAAGGGATATCGAGGGACTGAAGGTAAACGGAGCCGGCGGATTTAACTATTATAAAGACTCCGGCAGTGATGACATTTCAGGTGATTACATTTCAAGTGATCCCCGGACCGCTTCGGACAAAGCAGTGAGAAATTTTGCGCCCCACATAATCTCCCTCTCAGTTTCCGGTGTCAGGGCCGAAGTACTGCTCCATGCTCTGGAGGATCGCGAAATCTATATTTCCGCAGGCTCTGCCTGCTCCTCCCATAAGCGAGCCCACAGCGCCACACTTTTATCCATCGGTCTTGAAAAAGATCTGCTGGATAGCACCGTCAGATTTTCATTCTGCGAGAAAAATACAAAGGAAGAGATAGATAAAACGGCAGAAGTCCTTAGAGAACTCCTGCCGATGCTGAGGCGGTTTAAGAGAAGATAAAACATCTCATCCGATCATTGAGTTTTATGGATTGATCATCCTTTCTTTACAGATACAGGGACAACCACGACATGACGGTAATGGGGGCGGTTTCCGTGCGAAGGATCCGCCTTCCCAAAGTGATGGGGATAAAGCCCGCTGTCATGCACTGCTCTATCTCCTTTTCGTCAAAGCCCCCCTCGGGGCCTATAAAGAAGGCAACGGATTCTCCGGCCTTCAGATTTTCTAGAATATTTCTGGTTTCTTTTATATCATCGGTACAAAGCTCATAAGGTATCAGTTTTGTACTGCAATTCTTCTGGGCATATTCCAGAGCCTCTTTCATGCTCATGGGCGCCTGTACTTTGGGAATCAGGCTACGGTGTGACTGCTCTGCCGCGCCTTTGGCGATCTGCTGCCATCTCTCATGCTTCTTTCCCGCCTTTTTGTCATCCAGTTTTACTACGGATCTTTGGCAGCTGACGGGTATTACTTCATATACCCCCAGTTCCACACATTTTTGTATCACAAGCTCCAGCTTGTCGCCCTTGGGCAGTCCCTGGAACAGGTATACCTTTGATGAAAGCTCGCTGTCGGAACGCTTGACAAATCTGATCCTGCAGATAACCTCATCAGAAGTCACCTCTTCGATGATGCAGTTGTAATCATTTTCCAGATGAGAATACTCGTTACAGGTATCATCCGTCAGATCATCGGCTGTATCGAAAAAAGCACCTGATCCCGATGTGCCGGCAGTATCTTTTCCGGCCTCTGTATCCTTAAGGCAGACCAGCAGTTCATCCCCTACCTTCATCCTGAGTACATTTTTGATATGATTCACATCAGGACCTGTGAGGCTGATCAAATGCTCTTCTTCATTTATGGAATCACTGTCCGCAAAGAACCGGTGCATTACAAAAGTCTCCCCGTGACACATCTCCACTCGCCGTCGCATTCACACTTTATATCCGAAAGACCGGTGACCTTCATGGCCTCCATCACATCACCTTCACGGCCCTCGATTATGCCGGAAGTAATAAAGGTGCCGCCCTTTTTAAGAGCAGCCACCGCCATGGGAGTCATGGGGATCAGAATATCAGCCAGGATATTGGCCACCACCACATCATAGCAGTCATAGCCCACCATATCCTGAACCGACTTATCGTCGATTATATTTCCTATTATCAAGGAGAAATCCTGCTCAGTCAGGTTATTTCTGGCAAAATTATCCTCGCAGGCATCGATGGCCGCCACATCCAGATCGGTAGCCATGATACTTTTTGCACCAAATTTAAAAGCAAGAAGGGAAAGGATGCCCGAGCCCGTACCCAGGTCGAGAAGTTTCATACCTGCTCCCGATCTCTGATCGGGAGAGCCCGTCCCGGC
>Ga0247608_10007747_pt1 | contig 10949 bp, 10 predicted proteins | sample 176DNAGHGlowgp2_FD_193490 | JGI IMG/M metagenome (GOLD analysis project Ga0247608, IMG submission 193490) | Sheep rumen microbial communities from Palmerston North, Manawatu-Wanganui, New Zealand - 1766 DNA GHGlow gp2 | ecosystem: Host-associated > Mammals > Digestive system > Stomach > Rumen ... | reverse complement strand
CGCCTGAAGAACAGACATTATTCGATTAGAGGGGGCTTACTTTTCTGAAAATAAAAACGCAATGCCTGTTTAAGGGCATTGCGGAAGATAATTTTTTGCTCATTTGAGTTTTAGCGGACAGCAATAAAATTCTATAAAAGCATGGGCATGCAGGTGCAGAAGACCGGCATGGAAACGATTCTGTAGCAGCCGGGACACTGTGGCTTGCAGAAAAAGAAAAATCTCTGAAACACTTGTAAACCGTGTTTCAGAGATTTTTTTTGTAGCGAGAAAGTGATGAAACAGCGACCAGATTTATCAAATTGAACAAAACCAGCCGGATCAACGATAGTCAGCATTTTCAAACCCTCATCCAAATCCATCGGTACCAAATAATCACCGTCTTTGCCGTCTGGAACTGCTGGTTCTTAAATTTCAGTGTCAATTTCTTAGCCATAGTAACACTTGGATTAGATGACACGAACATTATTCTTTACCTATTCGTCATCCAATCGTCTCAATCGGAACGTGTCGAAGGCAACCCACGAGAGGGTGTTGGGACGCATGCTGAGCAGATGCACACCGATTCGCACACTATCGCAGTCTTTAACCGTAAATTCTAGGGTGTTGCGGTAATGCCCTTTCATGAAATAGTATTCAGCACCAGGAATAAACATCGGAGACCATTGTTCGTGGGTTTCCTCACGATACAAATTTTCATCAGCAGGCAATGGTTCCGTTCCACATTCTGAGGCCCAATTCTTCAGACGCACGCTGACCGTATCGGCATAGAGTTCTGCCATCGAATACACCGTTCCGTTTTCCTTATCCTCAGCTTCTTGATACTCCAATTCAGCACGACCTGGTCCGTCAGGACGATGGAACCCATAGACGCTGAGTTCGTAACGCCCAGGTTTGATACCATGGAGCACTTGGTAGATGTCAAACGTCTCAAGATAGTAATCGGGAGTGCTACCTGTTGGATAGAATCGAGGTCCACGACCTTCAGGACAAATCCAACCATTGACTCGTCCGCCATAAAAGTCTGGATTCTCAATCAGTAAAGTCGGTTCTTCGCCCGGTTTTAAATCTTTGGGTATATAAGGCATGAACGGCTCATCCCAAATGAGAATCTTGTTCTTAATCAGGATAAAGACAGAGGCACCAAATAACAAGAAGCAAACCAATGCTGTCAAACCCATGATAGTCCAGAGGTGTCTTCTGCCTGATTTCCTTTTTTGTTCAATACGCTCGAACTCAGTCTCCACCTCCGACATGTCGTGATAACGCTTGCCAATAGGTTTGAGACAGCGTTTGACAATCTTGTTCATGCTGTTGCCCAACTCCATCTGCTTGAGAATGAGGCCCAGCGAATAGATGTCGTTACGTACATCGGGCGAACCACCTTGTGCTTGCTCGGGCGACATATACTTTTCCGTACCTCCCGACTGTTTCAACACGGCAAAAGAGTCAGAGTCGGCAAGGCCGAAGTCGATGAGTTTCACCATCTGGCCGTTCGTTGTGACCATGATGTTAGAAGGCTTTAAATCACGATGAACGATATTCTTTTGGTGCAAGTACCCTAAAGCGCTAATCAGTTCGCCCGTCACCTTCCATCGTTGTTCCTTCGTTGGGGCACTTTGAAGGAAATCTTCCAGCGTCTGACCTTCCACCCATTCCATTACGATGCAAGGACCGATGCCCTCGACACGCTCCAGGTCGTAGGTACGAACGATGTTGGGATGCTGCAGTTGTACGAGAATCTCAAACTCCTTGCGCAGCATTTCTTGATAGACAGACAGGTCGGCCTCTTCGGGCAGCATCCCTTTCAATATCCACCATTGCCCATGTCGCATGGCTTTCACCAACACGTTATGAGACGTCCTTCTGACCTCGCTCATCTGAGTCCATTGGCTGTCAATACCCTCAAAGCCATCTGCTCTGAATCCAGATCCTTCTGATTGCACATTCATAACGATTACTGATTATTCGTTTTTCATTTGAATTCCGAAAAATGACGAATAGAAAAAATGTTTTTGCAGATTTCTTAATTTTCGAACATTTTCGGGATTATCTTACACTCGTATTTATTTATAACGTAAAAACACGGAAAAAGTATGAAACAACTCCATCTTTTTCCGTGTTTTTTTCTTTCAACCTTTCGATTGCGTGTAGGGGCATAGCTTGTCTATGCCCAAATCGTTAAAGGGTGTATAAGCTACGCTCCTACAAGTATTCGTGAATAATGCGTGAAAAGAAATATGCCAACATTTATATAATCCGCAAAATTCGTTGTCAAAGAAAATTCACGTTTACTCCTCAATCACTTCGAAGTGCACACCGCCCAGACGTCCAGCCACATAGGGGAGGGGCTTACTGTCGTTGTGTTGCAAGTTATCTAAATACAACGGTTCGTTTTCGATGATGATGGGACAGTCACAACAGTCGCCCACACTCAGTTTTGTCTTTTCCGCCTCCGTGATGATGAAAGAATGTGGTTGCCCTGTCTTCTTCATCACAATCCGACGGTCGGGTTTCCATCTTACCTCGACCATGATACCCACATCAAAGACCTTTGTATCCATATGGCGAGCCAATACCCGATTACTGCTTTCTTTTCCTTCTCGGTTCGCCTCTATCGCACATGAGAACGTCGCATAATCGCGGTAGCCCGCTAACTGAGACAGCACATCGAGTGTGCGCCTCGATGGTCTTACCTGCCGTTCCTCCGTCAGATAGCCCCACAATCGCTTCAACGTATTCAATGACACAACTTGGTGTGTTTGTTTCCACACCAGGTCCTCAAGCCATGCAAAGTCCTGCGACGACGTTACCTTCCGTCCTAACTTCTGCTCAATTGCTTCGCACAAATCTTTTTCGTTCATGATCTACTTGTGATACGAGTGATACGTGAATTCTAAAATTTTCGCAAAGATACAAATATATCTCGTCTTCTCCAACAAAGGAGCATCGAAACATCTCGCATGGACAAACATGGACAGGCCCACGCTAAAATCCCCTAAAAAACCTCAAAATTTACACCGCAGTGCGCCGACATTTGCACCACAGTACGCGCCAGCACGAACCACAGTACAAAATATTTTATACCGCAGTACAAAATCAATCTTAAGTCACTATAAATTCTTCCACTATCCAACCCACTCAAAAACAGTCCTTTATTCGCAATCCTACCGGATATAAAGTTGTCTCTCGTTGTCCTGGTTGTTTTTTTAATAATGATTTCCCAAAATTGACGTCAAGATTTCTGCAGATTGACGTGTCCAAAAGTCATCCTTTGTGTTTCTGTTTTTATATCACTCACGCGCGCACGCGTAAATTTAAATATGTATATGTCCTCCCACAACTATCTCAATTCGTAAAATTCGTGTCATTCGTAGTAGTGAATTCTATAAATCACATTGTGTTTCCACAGGCAATTTGTAGAAAAATTCAACATGGACAAACATGGATGAAAAATATTCGTTTTGTCCCATTGATGTTTACTAATTTTGCAAAAATTTGAAATATATTGTATTATGGGAACTTATAAAATCATCTGGGAGCCATCAGAAATTGAAAAAGCCTTTTCGATTTCGCATCATGACATAGATCAAGCAATGAGACTGTTTGGCAATCAAGCCATGGACAAGTTACGGGGTGATTTGTATTGCCCTGGATTGTTTGCAGTATCCAATCCACAATCATTGTTAAATATTTATGAGTATGGTGGCATTGACATACCTTGTTGGGTTTGCAATGAAGAGCAGAAAGCATCTTCAACTATTATGATAATAGGAGAGTCGCCATACCGTATTGATGATCAACCCCACAAAACAAAATATTTAACGTTAGGAACTCCATATGCTATTCAGTTTGTTGACTATCCTGACCAATGTTGGGTGTATAAACAGATATTCAAAAAATTGTTAGAAGAATATAGTCTGTATCTTACCGATGCATATAAATTATGGGTGAATAATAGAAACGCTAAACATGGGATAATGATTAAGACATATCCCCATGATAATTACCCAATCATAAAGAAAGAAATAGAACAAGTTAAGCCGGATATTATTGTGACCTTCGGTTCTGAAGCCAGGAATGTTGTCCAAAAACTGCTGAATAATGGTAGTAAAATTAGAGTTGTTCACCTTCTACATCCCAGTCAGAGGAATAACGGCCGATGGAAAAAAGTTTTTCATGTCGAGCCATGGGAAATTCCTGATTTTGTCGTTGATTTTATCAAACAAGACAAAGGAGATATGTTTAGCTTGCTAAAACAACAACCCTAATAACGGTTAACCCATCTTAAATCATTCTTTTCGAACAAACTTTTTGTTCCATCTCGTTTAGAATTTTCTATTAGTTAAATAAATAACATCTATGAAACGATTTTTTCTTTTAACAACCACGCTCCTGTGCCTCTGCGTGACACAGGTGCGAGCCTACGACTTCGTTGTTGGTGGCATTTATTATAACAAATTAACCACTAACACCGTAGCGGTAACTTATAAAGAGGAAAATATCCAGAGTTATTCTGGTAGTATTACCATTCCGTCAACAGTCGCGTATAACGGAGTAACCTACAGCGTGACGAGCATCGGAGATTATGCTTTCGATGGTTGCAGTAGCCTGACCTCCGTCACTATCCCCTCCAGCGTGACGAGCATCGGAAATAGGGCGTTCCAAGGCTGCAGCGGCCTGACCTCCGTCACCATCCCCAACAGCGTGACGAGCATAGGAAATAATACTTTCAGGAATTGCAGCGGCCTGACCTCTGTTAAAGTGGCATCTGGCAATCCTGTTTACGATTCGCGAGATAATTGTAATGCTATTATAGAAACCGCAACAAACACGCTGATTTCAGGTTGTAAGAGTACGGTCATCCCCAACAGCGTGACGAGCATCGGAAACGATGCTTTCAGTGCTTGCAGCGGCCTGACCTCCGTCACCATCCCCAACAACGTGACGAGCATAGGAATTTATGCGTTCTCTGGTTGCAGCAGCCTGACCTCCGTCACCATCCCCAACAGCGTGACGAGCATCGGAAGTGGGGCGTTCTCTGGTTGCAGCGGCCTGACGTCAGTTAGAATATCAGCTTTGGAGGCTTGGTGTAATATTGCTTTTAGCACTTCCGACGCCAATCCTCTTTCTTTTGCCCACCATCTTATTTTGAACGGAACTGAAGTGTCGAACTTAGTCATACCGAGCAGCCTAAACACCATCAAGGCTAATACTTTCTCCGGCTGCAGCGGCCTGACCTCCGTCAACATCCCCAACAGCGTGACGAGCATAGGAAGTGCTGCGTTCTCAGGTTGCAGCGGCCTGACCTACGTCACCATCCCAAACAGCGTGACGAGCATCGGAAGTGGGGCGTTCTCTGGTTGCAGCGGCCTGACCTCCGTCACTATCCCTAACAGCGTGACGAGCATCGGAAATTGGGCGTTCTCTCGTTGTATTTAGAGACCTCTAAACAACTATAAACAATGAAAAATATATAGAGATAAATCTTTGTATATCAACCACTTTTAGAATTTAACACTTCGGACTTGCTTTTTGGTGGTTCTCAAAAATCCGCTTATCTTTGCAACGCATTTCTACCGCGGAGAATTTTGAGGGCTTTTATTTTGCCATCTCGTGGACAAGGTTGACAAAGGTTTACAAGAGTGTACAACGGTTGACAGATTAACGAGAGGGAAAAGAACAAGGAAGTGACCTCATTTGAAGAACGTGACATCGTGGAATGAGTTGACAAGGATTGTCAATGGTTGACGAAAGTTCACTCCGTGGCGGTTTGCATGAAATTGATTGTAAAACCACATAAAAAGGAGTCAAATGAGAAAGACAAGAAAATGCGCCTTCTGCGGCAAGGATTTCACTTGTAACAGCGGCTCGCAGAGGTATTGTTCGGAACATTGTGCTGAGGCGGCAAAGGCTCAGCGCAAGAAGAGACAACAGGACTTTTTGAAGGCTGTCCAGCCTGTTATAGACATCGCCAGCCAGGAGTATCTTACATTCTCCAAGGCTGCCATCCTCATGGGATGCTCACGTCAATACGTTTACAAATTGGTAAACGAGGGTAAACTTCCTGCCTCACGAATCAGTAGCCGTATGGCTTTCATCCGCAAGGCAGACATTGAGAAGATGCTTGCTGGCAATCCTTATCATAGAGTGTTGCCAACACCCAAGTCAACGACTCCTTCTTCCCTTTCGTTGAAGAAAAGACAAGCTTCAAGTAAGCCTGCGAGAAAAGAGAATTCAGTTCAGAATATCGAACCACTTGAATACATCTCTGGCGAGGATGTTATGCGCATCTACAAGGTTAAGAAGTCTTGGCTCTATGTTTCTGCCAAGAGAAACAACATACCTATGTGTAAGATAGCTGGCAAGAACTATTATAGCCGGAAGCACATGGATGCGCTCTTCGGAGTTACTGCTGAGATAGAGACCTTGACAGACTGGCTGACAACGGATGAGGCAGAGGCACTCTATTCCACAACCAAGGAATCCCTACGCACCCAAGCCTACCGCCGCCATATTCCCACCAAGCGAGAATATGGCAGGACCTATTATTCAAAGATACATCTTGATGAAATCTTCCGTCCCGACCTGAAGGCAAGTGATGACTATTACACCACCGCCGAAGCTGCCGAGAAGTACGGCTTGACCAAGAGCAACATATGCGTTATTGTCAAGACGAACAACATCACCAAGGTGAAAGTCGGTGTACAGAACCTCATCGTCAAGGAGGAATTAGACCGAATAATGGCAAGCAGACTGGCACAATTCGGGGCTTATAGGCTCCAATAACGCCCAATAATAGGCATCAACTGCGTGAAAGTGCAGTTATCCATGAGTTATGAAAGGGTAAGTTGGTCACTCTTCCATCACACAGTTACTTTGCACCTGCTATGAGACGCATAGCCTTCGATTATTAACAAAACAAATTTCATACAAGTATGAGTAACATTTGCAAGACAGTAACCTTGCGTACACGTAAGATAAAGAGAGGTACGCAACTGAGCTTCTACCTTGACTACTATCCCGGCTACAGGGATGAGTCAACCATGAAGGTACAGCGACATGAGTCACTTGGCATCTACATCTTTGCCAAGCCCAGGAACCAGCGCGAGCGTGACTACAACGAGCGCATGACGGAGAAAGCCGAGGCACTGCGGTGCCGACGCTATGAGAGTATCGTGAACGAACGCTACGACTTCTTTGACCGAGAGAAGGAGAAAGGCAGCTTCCTCGCATGGTTCAAGAAGAAGGCCGATGCCAGAAACACCAAATGGCAAAACGTCTATAAGCATTTCGAAACCTTCTGCGAAGGGAAATGTACCTTCGGAGAGATAGACGTTGACCTGTGCAACAAGTTCAAGGAGTACCTTTATACTGCTCCACAGACTATCCACAAGAAGCAGAGGCTGCACACCAACACCATTGCAGGCTACTGGTCAACCTTCCGTGCCGTGCTCCACACAGCCTATCGTGATCACAAGATCAAGGAGAATCCAAATGGATTCCTTGAAAGGATAGACACCATCCCTACGGAGAAGGAACACCTCTCACAGCCGGAACTCGTAAAACTTGCCAACACCGACTGCAAAGAACCTGTGTTGAAGAAGGCTTTCCTCTTCTCCAGCCTGACTGGACTAAGAAAGAGCGACGTCAAGGCGCTTACATGGAAGAAGATTCAGCCATACGGTGATGGAGGTATGTATATCACTGTACGCATGCAGAAGACTCAGCAGCTTGTGAATAACCCGGTCAGCGAAGAGGCTCTTGAACTAATCGGCTTCTACGACGGAGAACATGAACCTGATGCAAAAGTGTTCCCGGACTTCAAGGACAAGATGACTGGCACCACCTTGAAGAACTGGCTGAAGGCAGCGGGCATCACCAAGCACATCACCTTCCATTGTGCCCGTCATACTTTCGGCTCTTTGCAGGTTGATGCAGGAACGGGTATCTACACCGTCCAGCACATGCTCGGGCATAAGAACGTGGAGACCACTCAGATTTATGCGAACATGGCAGATGAGAGCAAGCGTGAGAGCGTCAACCGCATCACGTTGAAGCCAAAGATAACTCCGCAGTTGAAAGTCGTCGGACAGGACTAAACCTATTTGTTGGTTCTATTTCTTCGAGAAATGAAACCAAAGATGCTTTTTCTAAGTTGAAAATATGGGAAATGAGAACCAAGCATAATTGGCTCTCATTTTTCGTTATACCTTTGTCGGGCAATCAAACAACTGCGAATAAGGAGGAAAAGGCCGAGTATGAAAATCATACTCACTTCAAGTATGATTCACAAATAAACATAAATCATTGGCCTACAGACGAAAAGTCTATACGTCATAAGCAAAATTCTTCTTAACTTTGCAGCGCGTTTTCTGAAATAACGGACAATAACACATAAAGACAATGAAAATAGATTCACCATCTTCAATCACTTCACGTGAGGCTTCCATCCGGCTCGAATGGATCTCCACAAGAATACTGCCGGGAGTTGCAGTACTTCTTCTTTCAATTCCACTTTGCCAGTGGGCAGACTCAAATCTTCCCGATGGCATCGTTCCTGTATCTATCATCTACTTGATGATTGTAATAATCCTATGGTCAATGTACATGGCTGTGCAGTATGCTTTCGTGGGAATAGCGCAGACGCGGAAAAACAAGACTCATGCTTGCAATAATCAAACTGCGACAAATGAGTCAACGGCACAGAAACCTGTTTTTCTTTTGGAGGCAATGCCTATGGTTGCTGAGTCAAATGGAACTGAGAGTGTCTGCAATGCTGAGGTGGTCGAGGAGATAGCTGAGAAGACAATAGCTACAGATTCCAAAGTCATATCGGAAGAAGCCAATCATCCCGACAATGAGGCATTCACTGTTTCGGCTGCTTCTGCCAGTTCGACCTACCAGCAAGGTATTGATGACTTTTATCAGAGTCAGGCAGAAAGCCAGAAGAAAAAACTGGACACCATTCATGAATACCTTCTATACATCATGTCTCCTTTTGTCTATGAGGAAGACATGGACGAGTTCTGTACAGACCTTTTGAGATTCGCAATGGATCACAACTACCGCCCTGAGGTTGAGTGGAAGAGATTCAAGACAAAGCTGAGCAGCTTCGATGTCCGTCATCTGGTATGGAGCATTGCCATAAGGTTGGGACTTGGCAAAGGCAAGGTTTACAGCAACGATGATTGTGCCTGTTATATCGAACGCCGTTTTGCTTCATTGTGCGTAACAGCCAGTGGGGAGCCATTGTCGCATAGCACACTCAGGAACCTGACAGTCACATCCAACAGCGACCAGATACATTGTGACATCCAGGGTGCAGACGGACTGTTATTCCATATTCCTTCACAACTGGGCGTGGAGAAAGACTGAAGATAATCTTTCTCACCTCTCTTATCACTATATAAACATCTCATATTGGAGCCACATCAGAAACCAAACTTTGGTGTGGTCCTGATATGCCTATGCCCTTTTGCACTGAAATCTTACCCCAAAAACAGCCGAAATCCCAATTGTCATTCATTATACTTATATGTTCGATATTGTCAAAATCCGCTTCAAAATCCTGTTTTATCCACGAATAACAGCCAAAAACAAGGCTCAACTGCGTGATTGTTTCGTGATGCACCAGTTATAAAACTGTGGCTTGCCCTCCGATTCATAACTGGGTTCCTTTGCAGCACGATTCCACTAAAGGATCGTGTTGTAAAATGACAAATAAGGAATTAACGTTCAATGACCTTCCGCAGGTCATCGCCGAACTTCGGGATGAAGTATCGGGCATGAAGGCGTTGCTGCAGAACCTTCAGAACAGACCAACTCAGCAGCGAGAGAACAGACACCGCCCTGTCACACCAGAGCAGGTTGCCGCGTACACCAACATTCCCCTTGCGACTATCTATCAGAAACTCGCGAACAGGGAAATCCCCGGCTCCAAACCCGGCAAGCGTTGGGTTATCTACCTTGACGAGATTGACAAGTGGTTGGAGGCGAACCGCAAGAATCCCATCCCTCTGACGGATGAGGAACAGAACGCAGCAATCCTTGCATCGCACAAGCGCAAGCCAAACAAGTCCAGTTGGAACGATGAAGGTTCAGCTCAACGAAGTCAACCTATTGTAAAACCATTTGACGGGGATAAAATCTAAAATCAAGCAAATATGTACGACCACAAAATTCATTACTGCTTCACGCTGTCCGAGGAACAGATGAAGTATCTACGCAGCAAGAAGTACAAGATGACGCACTTCTCACAGATTCCTTACTATAAGCCAGCAGGCAAACTGATCTTTTTTGAGAAGAGTGCCTTGCTTGACTGGGTGCGCAACGTGAAGGTGAAGTCCGAGGACGAGATAAGGGAGGAAGCTGCCTTGCACCTCTCTAGTCTCAGCGTTCCCCGTTCTGAGAGAACCCATGTATAACCATATAAACATGTATAACCATATAAATATGTATGCTTATGGAGAACTCTCATTCTGAAACACGGCTCATCTTGTCCCTGTCGCTTCATGACATTGACAATCTTGCCAAAGACCTGAAGCCAAGACAGAGGATGTTCCGCTTCTTCTCACTCCTCCGTCATGCCGCAGAAACCGACGGTACGCAGACAAAGCGTAGCATAGACTACAGCGTACAAACGGGACAGGTAGGTGCTTCGCATTCTGGGCTTGGCAAGGAATGGAGCTGCAACCGCAGTACGGTCACACGTTTCCTGAAGGAACTGGAATCTGACGGACTCGTCAAGGTCAGTACTGGCAATGTTTCGTCCGTGACAGACATCAAGTGTCTGCTTGGCTGGCAGCACGGAGAAAAGGTCACACCGAACCTGTCGAGTGACAACGAACTTGTTTATCAACTAATCATTTGAACAACTATGGGAAAGATTGTATTATACACAAACGTAAAAGGAGGCGTAGGCAAGACAACCCTTTGTGGTATCTTTG
>Ga0247608_10007745_pt1 | contig 10951 bp, 9 predicted proteins | sample 176DNAGHGlowgp2_FD_193490 | JGI IMG/M metagenome (GOLD analysis project Ga0247608, IMG submission 193490) | Sheep rumen microbial communities from Palmerston North, Manawatu-Wanganui, New Zealand - 1766 DNA GHGlow gp2 | ecosystem: Host-associated > Mammals > Digestive system > Stomach > Rumen ... | reverse complement strand
TACCATTCCATATTGCCGTGCATACGGTTTGAGTAGCCACAGCAGCGTTTCGCGGAGTGATTTTGCAGAGTCCTGTCCTTTGGCAGTACTCAGGTCGAGGTGGATGACGGGATACTGCCGCCACTCCTTCTCAAGCTGCGTAATCTTCAAGCCCTCGAAGAGTTCCTTCTCTCCTCGGAAATACGACTCCAGCGTAGTTGTCAGCAGCGACTTGCCGAACCGACGTGGACGGCTCATGAATATATATTTGGCATAGTGAGCCAGTTCCCACACCAAGTCAGTCTTATCTACATAGACGTAATTCCCTCGAATGATGTTCGAGAATGTCTGTATCCCTACGGGGTATCGTCTTGTCTCTTCCATGCGCGGTTCTTTTCTTTGATGCAAAGATAATGGAATTATTTCAGACTGCAAAATGTTTCCGCGTTTTTATTAGTATTTAAAGAAATAGGGGAGCACCAATTTGTGATGCTCCCCTATTAAATGTGTCGTTAACAGAATTACTTCACCATCATCTTCTTGCCGTTCTCGATGACGATGCCCTTGTAATTTACATGAGCCCATATTATTCTTCTCTTTTTATTTCTTTTATTAAGTAGTTATACACATATCCAGAACTTTGTGTATAAAGCTTCGAAGTCGGGCGCAATAACGCATCATATATATGTGAAGAATATACTTCTTTTACAGCATCAGGAAGTGAATACTGATTTCGGTCAATCAATAGTTGAACAAGATCGGAGGTTATACTTTCCGTCATAAACTTAAATTCCTGTTCGCTGATATTCATGGTGCTATAAGTTTATCGATGGCCTTCTGTGTACAAAAGGCGTACTGAAATGTTATCCCCTTCATATATTGAAGACGTCGAAGAAATTCTTTCTTGTCAATATTACCCAAGCGATAGTTACGTATTTGTAGCCCTACTCGGTCATTAGCAATCGGTCCATATACCACATCAAACGAATGCTTAAAAGGGGGAGATAGCGTTTCATCGCGATGCTTGTATATGAAATCTGCCCAATCCTCTGTATAAGCGTCGAAAGACAAATACTTGAGTGTGCCGTCATTTAATAGATTATCTTCAAAATAGTATGTATTGACAACAATATCTCCTCCGAAGATATCTACCCTTGCTTCCGCTACAGATAGAGCCTGATTTCGGTCTTTAGTCAAATAGAACGCTTGACCGAAATCCTTATATTGATTGCACTTAGAAAGGTCAATATTGGATATTCTAACGTTTGAGCCATGATAAAGTGTTATCATAAGTTGCCTCCCATTCTTCTGCAGTAAGCAGATATATCACGAATATTTGACTCGAATGACTGTGTATGCAAATAATTATACTGTCGATCAAACAAATCCAAAGCTTTGTATCGACTGAAGTAACGTACAGTTTCTACCGTCGATAGTCCATAGTGTGCTGCGAATTCAGCGATGAGTGCCACTATGTATTGTGCTTTATCAGATGCCATAGTCTATAACTTTTCTTAATGCAATGCAAAGATAGAAGAAATATTTGAAATTTCAAAATGTTTTAACGATTTTATTAGTATTTAAGTAAAAAGGGGAGTACTGCATTAGCGGTACTCCCCAATAATAATTGATGTTGGGAATTACTTCACCATCATCTTGAGCTTCGCTCTTGTTCATTCCTGTTCGGAAGAACACAAGCGAGCTTGGTTCTTCGCTCACTTAATCATGAACTTCTTGCCGTTCTCGATGACGATGCCCTTGTAGTTAGCATCAACCTTCTGACCGGCGAGGTTGTAGCGGATAGCATTCTTCTGAGCCTGAGCCTTTGCGTTCTGGATGCCAGTAGATCCGTTCTTAGCAGCATTGTAAGCAGCCTCTGAACCTAAGTAGATACCCTTGATGTTGATCTTAGAGGGCTTACCCTTATCCTGAGTGAATACTTGACGAGCATGCTTTGCATAGATGTCACCCTTGAACTCGCTGTCAGCACCACCAACACCCTTTTCGATAGTCTTAGTCTTCTCAATCTTGATGCCGACGATGCCTGCAGGCTCGGTCAAGTCAATCTGATCGGTATACCAAACTTCACCCCAAGACTCTGTCTTCTGCCACTCTGAGTAGAAGATGCCGAACTGGATAGCACCCTCAAAACCATCATAGTCAATCCAGAGGTAGTCATAAGAGGAAACATCCAAATCCATGGTCTCGTTCAGGTTCCACCAGTTACCTGCCCATGTGCCAGCGTAATCCATAGCACCTTCAGCTCCTGCAACCTTCAGTGTCTCAACGTCACCACCGGGCTGAGGCTCAGGATTATCTTCTGGCTCCTCGCCAACCTTATTGACCTTCATCTCAAGCTCCGTGGGGGAGAATACGAATCCGTCGATGGATACCTTCGAACCAGTGGCGTGCAGAAGATAGGTTTCAGCGTCTGCATACACAGGGAACTTGATGATACCAAGACCGTTCTTCTTCACGTCTGCAGCCTCTGCGCCAAGGACGATTTTCTCAGGCCAGCGGAGTGCTGTACCGTCTGTGTACTTGTCGGCATCTGCAGCACTTGCATCAAAATAGCCGTCGGCATCTGCTGGCAGAGTGTAGTTCAGCTCTGCTCCGATAGGAGTTGTCTCATCCAGCATGTGCATTGTAAGAGAATAGGCTACGAGGGCTTCGCCTTCTCCAGCCTTACCTTCCCATACATAGTACGGCTTGTTTGAACTGAGTTTGCAAATAGCATAGATGTATCCATCCTTCTTGACATCGAACTGGATAACGAAGCCGTTTGTGGATGCCTCAGTGATTGAAGCTGTAGGGTTCTGGTTACCTGTAACGCCCTTGGTGGCCTTATAGGTGACTCCACCGATAGTTACGGTCTTTGCATTGTCGTTTTCACCTGCAAGGGCAGTAATTTTGCCGTTTTCCTGATAGGCAATCTTCATGGTTACATTGTCAGAGGCGCAAAGAACGTGGCCTGCTTCAACGGGGTAACCACTCTGCTCTTTACCTTTGTCATCCGTCCACTTTGTTTCTTCAATGCCTGCGAAGACATTGTCAGCATCAATGAATGCACTCTCAACCTGTGCATTCATACTCATTGCTGCCATAAGAGCAGCTGCGCTAAGTAGAAATTTCTTCATAATTAAAACGTTTTAAATTAATAATGTTTATACAGAAAATCTGTTGTCCTTGATATGCCTGTGGATGTATTTCAATCCACAGGCAATTCTTTCCTTATTTTGTTCCTTCAAAAGAGTAGTAGTAAGTTGTTGTCTTACGTCCTACCTTTGTTGTCCTAGAGAAAGATGTGGAAATCTTTCCATTTATTATGCGACCTGCAAAAATTGTTCCCAGTTCATTAGCCTCGTTGTCATTTGTGACATTCTGGTTGAATACGAATCCGTCATTAGCCCACGCAATATTAGCAGGTGATGAAGCGTTCAACTCAAAATCCGCACAGGAGAATGACATATTTGTGGTATAGCCATTACTACCAGCTGCAAGAGTGATTGAGCCATTAGCGGATTCTGTTTCTGTTCCTTCCTGCCAGCGTAGCCATGTTCCAGTATAGGTCGCAGCTGAAGCTGTAGCGGCGTTAGCACTATGGTCGTAGCTGGGATCCGAATCATCACTGCTGCACGCTACAAAGGTACAACTTAATGTGAGAACGGCAAAGATTGAATATAATATTTTTTTCATTTTTGTTATTTTTTTAGTTAATTAACACCTTTGGGTATTAATATCCTGGATTCTGATCTTCATCATTGATGCCTTTATTGGCACTGATCTCATTGGTCGGAATCGGGCGGAGCCACTTGTACTCACCAGCGTTGTTGGCCATCTGAGATGCATTTGTGACATACTCGCTGAACTCCACATTGTAGCGAACCAACTGCTTTGTGCGGCGGAGGTCCATCCAGCGGTGGCCCTCAGCGTAGAGCTCGCGGGCACGCTCGTCAAGAATCAGGTCAATGTCCTTGATGGTGAATCTTGCACTTGTAGAATATTCTGGCTGATAGTCACTGAACGAAGCCAATGCAGAGAGACCGGCACGGCTGCGAACGGCATTAATCTTTTCCAGAGCCTGAGCAGTTTGACCAGCCATCAGGTAAGCCTCGGCTGCAATCAGGTACATATCGCTGACGTGGAAAAGTACGATGTCACGATAGTCGTTGTTCGTATCGGTGTATGTGGTATTCGGATCGTCGAATTTCTTCACGCAGGCACCATTATCCACCTGGTTGTTGTAGGTCGCGATGTCTACAGTACTCTTTACGAAATCAGTTTTTCCAGAGGCCAGTGTCCATTTTGTCACGTTAGGCAGTGTCAACAAAGAGATGATGACATTGTCGTTTGCATATTTGCTGTCAGCGATGAGCTTGCTCTTGTTTTGCTCAATGAATGTGTTCACATCTGCTTCGGTATAGTAATATGGGAAATAGATGCGAGTGTAAGGGAGATCTTTCTGCTTTCCCGTGTTGTAGTAAGCATAGTAACCCTCGTCTCCCCAATTGGCATGACCTGCGTCGTCCTTAGTGGCGGCATACATCATCATCATGTATGTAGCTTCGTAACGGTTATCACCTTTCTCAAAGAGGTACATGCTCTTCTGCGACTGCTGGTCGTCAGAGCCAACATTCTTGATGCCACTGGCTTGATAGTTGCCATAGTAGCCGCCGAAACCGTTTTGCATGGAGTGACCGCCACTGCTCTCATCGCCAGGAAAACCATTGCGCTCATACTGTACGGAGAAGATTTCCTCTGCATTGCCTTCGTTGTAAGGAGACCACTTGTCGGCGAACGACATCGTCAATCTTACGCCATTGATAGCCTTCTCTGCCCAAGAGGCTGCTTGGGTGAAGTTTGAGGTACTGCCTACGTTATAGGTGCCTTGGACGGCATCGTTCAGATTGGTGTCGAGATCCCAACCTGCTGCCAAATAGACCTTGGCGAGCAGAGCTGCAACAGCCTGCTTACTGGCACGGCCAGAATGGTCCTGGGGGTCCAGTGAAGAGTTGTTGTAAAGGTTAGTCAAATCCTCGATGAGGGCTGTGTAAATCTCATTAATAGGTGTACGTGGGAAGTCGTTATCAGCACTGTTGATGTAAGTGGTCAGGTAAGGCACAGCACCGAAATGCTGTGTCAAGAGATAGTAACCATATCCACGGAGGAATCGTGCTTCCTGACCAAGCTTAGAGTCCTCACCTGCATAGCTGATGACGCCGTTGGCCAGATTAATGGTCTTATAGACATTTGCATAGAAACTGCTGACAGTACCATCCGCAGGTGTTAGCGTGTATGCATCGAATACGGTAGCTGCATGACCACGAGTGTGGATATAGAGGTCTGTGCCCCTGCTGTAAATATCGGGTATGTAAGCAATAGACTTTAAACTTGCATAGGAAGCCGTGAGCAATGCTGTGGCATCGTTGCCGAAATAGCTATCTGCAGTCTGTCCTCCAGCACTCTTGTTCTCTGCCTCCAAGAAATCGCTGCAGGCTGTGAGCGTAAAGCCTGCGAAGAGTGCGGCAATCGCTGATAAATATATATTCTTTTTCATAATTGTCAATTATCAATTCTCAATTAAAACTTAATGCTGGCACCTATCTGATAGTTGATTGTGCTCGGACCGTCCTGCTTTACACCGGCGTTGGCCCACTCAGGATCGAAGCCCTTGTACTTGGTGATGACGAACGGGTTGGTAACTGTAGCATAGAGACGGAGGTGCTTGCATCCGAACTTGTTAATCCAAGTTTTGGGGAAGGTATAGCCCAGTGTGATGTTCTTTACCTTCAGGAAGGAAGCATTTGAGATACCTTTTGCCTGATCCCAATAGTCCTTGTGGAGGCCAACGCCGCTGTTTGAACCACCATTATTGGGGAAGGGATAGTCGCCGTAATGCGTTACTTCCTGATACTTCGGGTTGATGTATGTACCATCTGCATTTATACCATCTGCATCAATCAGAGTTCCTGCAGGTATGTACCAGTCCATATCTAGTTTCTGGCGGCCACGGTCGTTCAGACCGAGGATGTCGCTGGTGAGGAAGTTGGAGTAAACCTTGTAGCCCACCTTGGCATAGAGTGAGAACGAGAAGTCCCAGTTCTTCCAACTCAGGTTTGAGGTGAAGCTGCCAGTCCACTTCGGATCCATACTTTGGATGATGCGATCGTCGCTTGACTCAATCTTACCATCACCATTCTGGTCAACAACCCAAGGCTGACCTTCGGTCAGACCGTAAACCTTGTAGAAATAGTCGTACTCCTTCATGGTTGAACCCGGTGTCAGACCTGCGTTCTTGGCTGCAAGATTGTCAGGAACTGTCATGTCGCGGTCAGAAACGATGCCACCCCATTCGTAAGCGTAAGTGTTGTTGACGGAATAACCGATGAACCAGTTGTTTAACGGGTTTGTACCATTGAGTACGCGATCACCTGTACCATTGATTTCACGAACCTTGTTGTTGTTGGCTGCGAAAGTGAACACTGTCTCCCAATGCCAGTCTTTAGTCTCCACATTAACCGTGGTCAAGGCAATCTCAATACCTCTATTGCGTACAGAGCCAATGTTTGTCACCATTGTTCCACCTCCAGACTCCAAGGGAAGAGGGACCTGGAAGAGCAGATCCTTAGAGGTCTTCTGATAGATGTCGATGCTACCATTGATACGACCACCGAGGAATCCAAAATCGATACCGGCATTGTACTCAGTAGAGGTTTCCCATTTCAGGTCTCTGTTAACGATTTTGGATGCAGAATAGCCAGTAACGTATTTGTCACCGAACGGATAGTAAATGGGGTCAGACAAGGTCTGTTGAGTATCAAAGTTTCCGATACCTGTGTTGTTACCAGTCACACCATACGAGAGGCGGAGCTTTAAGTTGTTCAGCCAGCTAACTTTCTGCATGAACGGCTCTTCTGTGATACGCCATGCGAGGGCCACAGAGGGGAAGGTACCCCAGCGGTTTTCCTTAGTGAACTTTGAACTGCCGTCACGACGAACAGTAGCGGTCAACAGATATCTGCTCTTGTAACCGTAGTTCACACGGAAAGCGTATGAAATCATGCTGTTCTCAGTGTAAGAGGTAGATGATTCGGTTGCGTTAAACGTACCTGTAGCCATGTTCCACCACTCAGTGCCGTCCAACACACCATTAGCAGCCCAGAAAGTATTCTCAGTGTTGGACGCTTCTGAAGATAACAATCCCATCAGACTGAGGCTGTGATCCTCAGCAATTGTCGTATTGTAGTTGATGATGTTATCCCAAGTCCAAGAGAAACTGCGGTGATGTGTCAGCTCAGCACCTGTTTTCTCAAGACTGGAATCATAGAAGTTGCCTGTTTCAGGATTCCTGATGCCCTCGAAGTAACCATTACGATAGTTGCTGTAGCTTGGTGAGAAGGTGGTCTTGAAATCCAGACCTTTGATGATGTCGAATTTTACATAGAAGTTTCCTAATACGCGCCATGTCTCACGCTCCTTCTTGGTGTTCATCATGATGAGCAGGGGGTTGGCCTGGTCAGAGAACTGATAAGAAGAGGTCGTTCCAAGTGCCTGATAGTTACCTGGCTTCTCGTTGAGCACGCCCTCAGCATTATACGGTGTCATATAGGGGTTCATGCGGTAGGCATGCTGGATGGCGTTATCGTTGGCATATTCGTTGAGGGTTCTTGCACCATTGACACTGAATCCTGCGCTAATCACCTTATTGATTTTGGCATCCACGCTACCCTTGAAGTTGATGCGGTCCTGCTTATCGCCCTGATAGATACCCTTTTCGCCATTATAACCAACACCAAAATGGTAGTTGATGCTTTCGCCGCCACCGCTCACTGCGAGGTAGTGGTTCTGCTGACTACCGTTCTGGGTCACTAGGTCAGGCCAGTTGTAAGTGTTGCCGCTGGCCAGCATCTCCTTCATCTTGTAGTTTCCTGATCCTACATTCTCTCGTAAAAGAGCTTGTTCGAAAACTGTACTAATCTGGTAAACAGAATTCGCTGCGGGAGTAATAGCATATCTGCCAGCATAGCCGAGGAATTTCATGAAACGGTAGTTATAGAACGACTGTCCGTCCATGAAGTCTGGCATGCGTACCTTCTTAGACCACCCATAGTATCCGTCGTAACTGATAGTGGGCTTCTGGTCGCGCTTGACGGTCGTACCACCCTTAGTGGTCACCATCACTACACCAGCTGTAGCACGCGAACCATAGATGGCGGTAGAAGAGGCATCCTTCAGCACGTCGATACGCTCGATGTCCTGGGGGTTAAGCCAGTCGATATCATCACACATCACACCGTCGACCACGTAGAGCGGGTTGGTCTTAGAGTTGATGGACGACTTACCGCGGATCTCGATGCTGTAGCTGCCGCCACGACCTGATGACTGGGTGATGTTCACACCAGGGTTGCTACCCTGCAGGTTACCCAGCACAGAGGGAGCACCCTTGGCATTAAGCTGTTCGGTGTTCACTGAAGATACCGAACCGGTGAGGTCCTGCTTCTTCATGGTACCATAACCTACGACCACCACGTCCTGAAGGGTTGTTGCGTCTTCCTTCAGCACGACGTTGACCGATGTCTTACCGGCGACATTGACATCCTGCGACTGCATACCGATGTACGAGATCGTGATGACCTTGCCGCCCTGCATCTTGATGGTGAAGTTACCGTCGAAGTCCGTCACTGTGGCATTCTTGGTACCTTTCTCCATCACAGTAGCGCCGATGACGGGCTCGCCCGTTTCATCGACCACATTTCCGTTGACCGTCTGTGCCGATACCGTGCCTACAATCAGGCTTAGCACCAGCATCAGCGCGATGCGGAACGTTTTCAAATTACCTTGCATACTTAGTTATTATTAGTTATTAATTAAGATTTGTAATCCGTAGTTTGCACTTTAGGTTGCAAAGATACTAATAATCCTGCTAAAAACCGTTAAGATTTTAAGAATTATAAGTAAAATTAACACACCTCGGATGCCGTTTACGATGCAAAATTAGTGTGTTTTGATAAAAGAACCCTAAAATTTGATATAAAATTATACGTAAACGTTTGATTGAGTGTTAAAACTACAATATAGAAAAAGGGTGTGCCCGGAGGCACACCCTGATTATAGATAGTAAGCATCGAGAGATTATCGCTCGGGAGCATTGGCAGGCTGGTCGGTGACCTGCTCCTGAGGATCGTCAAGATTGACGTTTGCTCCTGAGTCAATAGGATTGTCTTCCTTGCTACATGCTGCCAGTGCCAGTGAGGCAATGGCAATGCATAAAATGAATTTCATTTTCTTCATGATAGAACTATTTATTTAATGATAACTTTTTTATTATTCTTGATGTACAGGCCCTTAGTGGGAGCGGCTACACGCTGGCCCTGCAGGTTGTAGTACTCTGCCTCTTCCTGACTTTCTGCAACCTTGGTGGTGATGGCCGTAGTGCCATTGCCTACGATATATCCACGTGTGGAAGCCAGAAGTACAGGGATAGCGAGCCATGCACGGTGGGCTTCAATCTCGAAAGCGGCACCATCCTCTGCACCCCAATACCAACCGAAGGCGTTGGCCTGGGCTGTGCCGGAGTGGCCGTAGGCGAGCTTGTAGTACAGGTTGGTTGCTATGTCGCCTGTCGTGGTGGTAGCCACATCGCTACCCTTGAGGAGGTTAGGACCGGCATAGTTGACATCGACATCGATAGGTATCAACTCATAGCTGCCGGCAGCCTTGTTGACAGCTTCGAGCATGACGGCTGTACCGGCGGGGATGACATCCAGCTCCTTGTATGTGAGTTCGCTGATGTTGCCATCGGTAACAACGTATGCCTTCAGGCCGCTGGGCAACTGATAGTTGTTTTCTGAGTCGTAGAAGGTGGCATAGCCGGCATTGGAAATAGCAACGGTAGTGGTGACAGCTGCCTCGCCGAGACCACCCATCTTGTTGGCACCGCGGACCTCAAACATGCCTGCTGCATTTTCAACGTCGTAGCTCGGGCTGTCGGTGATGCCCAGCAACTGGCCGTCCTGGAATACTGCCCAGCACTCAGTGCCGTCGTTGGCAGGTGTCCACGTGAGGGTGTTGCCGTCGAGCTTCAGGTTGGCGGGGGCAACAGACTGCATGGTGAGGGCTGCGGGATTCCAAGCCTTCTCAGCATTGGCAGAGAACATCTTCTGGTAGCTATAGTCGTCGGCCTGCTCGGCAGTGAAGATGGTCTGGAAGTCGCCGCCATACGACTTGATGACGTTGCTCTCCGGCGTGATGTTGTTGCCGGCAGCGTCCATCGTGTTGAACTCACCGAATACGACGGGATCCTTCGAGTTCATGCCCTTCTGCGTCCAGCGGCTGGCCACGAGCGTCTTCTGGGCGTTCTCGTCGAGCGTGGTGTTCAGGTAGACGGTGATGGGGTCGTTGTTCCAGGTGCGGCCGAGGTTCCAGTCGCCCTTGCCTTCGGCGAGGTCGACCACCTTACAGCCGTCGAACACGTAGCCGAACTTCACCGTGCCACGCGGAGCCACCACTGTGCGACCGCCGGTGCCATTGGTGTTGCGGGGCTCGAGTGAGATGGTGCAGTTCTGGAAGCGTACGTCGCCGCCACCGCAGATGAAGTCTACGGTTCCGTGTACGTCACAGTTCTCGAAGTATGACTGCATAGCGTCGTTAGAGCTGTAGTATGTATCCTGATAGGAGAGCATGCGCACATTCTTAAAGATGGTGCGGTCGCCGCGGTCCTGGATGACGGCAGCACGTCCGCCCACCTGTCCGCCACCGAGAGCACCATAGTAATCGAGTGCGTTCTGCAGCGTGATGTCCTGCATGTAGAGGTTGGTACCGCTGGCACTGAACATATCTGCAGAGCCAAGGCCCTCAATGCTCTTGTCCGGAGCAGTCTTGATGATGGTCTTGTCCATCGACTGTCCGATGATGGAGATGTTGTGTCCGCTGATGGCGGTCTTGACGGTCTCGTTCAGGTCGTAGATGCCGT
>Ga0247608_10007744_pt1 | contig 10951 bp, 7 predicted proteins | sample 176DNAGHGlowgp2_FD_193490 | JGI IMG/M metagenome (GOLD analysis project Ga0247608, IMG submission 193490) | Sheep rumen microbial communities from Palmerston North, Manawatu-Wanganui, New Zealand - 1766 DNA GHGlow gp2 | ecosystem: Host-associated > Mammals > Digestive system > Stomach > Rumen ... | reverse complement strand
GAACGTAGGTTTTGCTGAGGCGTGCGAATTCCTTGATGGTATCAAGAACCTCGGTTACCGTATGGCTTATCTGGCAGGTCTGTCATTTAACCTCGATGATATCATCATCCCGAAGGAGAAGGCAGAACTCATTAAGAAAGGTAATGATGAGGTACGTCAGATTACCGACAACTATAACATGGGATTCATCACCGACAACGAGCGTTACAATCAGGTGATTGATACCTGGACACATATTAATAATGATATTGGTAATGTACTGCTGAAGGAGATGACCGAGGCAGACCAGGGATTCAATGCCGTATTCATGATGCTCGACTCTGGTGCCCGTGGTTCTAAGGACCAGATCAAGCAGCTCTCTGGTATCCGTGGTCTGATGGCCAAGCCACAGAAGGCCGGTGCCGAGGGACGTGGTACGATTGAGAACCCGATCCTGTCGAACTTCAAGGAGGGTATGTCTGTGCTGGAGTACTTTATCTCTACCCACGGTGCCCGTAAGGGTCTTGCCGATACCGCCATGAAGACTGCCGATGCCGGTTATCTGACCCGTCGTCTGGTTGACGTCTCTCATGATGTGATCATTACTGAGGAAGACTGTGGTACGCTTCGTGGTCTGCAGTGCACTGCACTGAAGAGTGGCGATGAGGTGATCTCTAGTCTGGCAGAGCGCATCCTTGGCCGTGTGTCTGTTCATGATGTGATTAATCCTAAGACTGGCGATGTAATTGTCGAGGCAGGTGAGGAGATTACCGAACCTATTGCCGAGGCTATCGAGAAGGCTGAGATTGAGATGGTTGAGATCCGTTCAGTGCTCACCTGCGAGTCGAAGAAGGGTGTCTGCATGAAGTGTTATGGCCGCAACCTTGCTACCCGCCGTATGGTTCAGAAGGGTGAGGCTGTTGGTGTGATTGCCGCTCAGGCTATCGGTGAACCTGGTACACAGCTGACACTTCGTACGTTCCACGCCGGTGGTGTGGCTGGTAATGCAGCTGCAAATGCCAGCATCGTTTCAAAGTATGAGCATGCTCAGATCGAGATGGAGGAGGTGCGTACGGTTCCGTTCGATGAGGATGGCCGTGAGTGCGAGATGGTTGTCAGCCGTCTGGGTGAACTCCGTTTCATTGATCCGAACACGAAGATCGTGCTTTCTACGGTGAATGTGCCTTATGGCTCTTCTCTCTATTATGAGAATGGGGCAGAGGTCAATAAGGGTGACAAGATTGCTCAGTGGGATCCGTTCAATGCTGTCATTGTAACAGAATATGCCGGTACACTGAAGTTCAACGATGTCATCGAGGGTGTGACATTCCGCGCTGAGACCGATGAAACAACAGGTCTGACGGAGAAGATCGTCACTGAGTCGAAAGACAAGTCAAGGGTTCCTACCTGTCATATTGTTGATGCAAATGGTGAGGTGCTGGGTACATATAACTTCCCTGTGGGTGGACACGTTGTCGTTGAGGATGGCCAGACAGTTAAGACTGGTGAAACCCTCGTGAAGATTCCGCGTGCTGCTGCCAAGGGTGGTGATATCACTGGTGGTCTGCCACGTGTAACTGAGCTCTTTGAGGCTCGTAACCCGTCTAATCCCGCAGTCGTATCTGAAATCGACGGTGAGGTCACGATGGGTAAGGTAAAGCGTGGTAACCGTGAGATTGTCGTTACCTCGAAGACTGGTGAGCAGCGCCGTTATCTCGTATCTCTGTCTAAGCAGATCCTGGTACAGGAGCATGATGCCGTTCGTGCCGGTACACCGCTTTCTGACGGTGTTATCACACCTTCCGACATCTTGGCTATTAAGGGTCCGACCGCCGTTCAGGAGTATATCGTAAATGAGGTACAGGACGTTTATCGTCTGCAGGGTGTGAAGATCAACGACAAGCACTTTGAGATTATCGTCCGTCAGATGATGCGTAAGGTTCAGATTAATGAGCCTGGTGATACCTCATTCCTCGAGCAGGAGATTGTTGACAAACTCGACTTTGCAGAGGAGAACGATCGTATCTGGGGTAAGAAGGTGGTCATCGATGCCGGTGACTCAGAGAATCTGCAGAAGGGCCAGATCGTGACTGCCCGCAGACTGCGTGATGAGAATTCTGTTCTCCGCCGCCGTGACCTGCGACTGGTTCAGGTTCGTGATGCTGTGCCTGCTACATCTACCCAGATTCTGCAGGGTATCACACGTGCAGCACTCCAGACGAAGTCGTTCATGTCGGCCGCATCGTTCCAGGAGACCACAAAGGTCCTGAATGAGGCTGCTATCCGTGGTAAGGTTGACCACTTGGAGGGTATGAAGGAGAACGTGATCTGCGGTCACCTGATTCCTGCCGGTACTGGTCTGCGCGAGTTCGATAAGATTATTGTAGGTTCTAAGGAAGAGTATGAGCGTATTCAGGCAAACCGCAAGAACGTGCTCGACTTTGCTGAAGAGACAGTTCTCGATGAGAAATAATTAATTTTCTTTTTCTACTATAAGGAAGGGGCGTGGTATTGTGAATGCTACGCCCCTGACTAATCAAATCACCTTTATATTATTTATAGCAATGGACGAGAAGGATAATAAGCAGCAAGGACTGCAAATAGAGTTGCCACAGGAGGTGGCGCAGGGGGAGTATGCCAATTTTGCCATTATCACACATGGCTCAAGTGACTTTGTCGTTGACTTCGCACGCGTGCTGCCGGGTGTTCCCAAGGCAAGGGTATGCAGTAGGATTGTGCTGGCGCCTGAACATGCAAAGCGCTTGCTGGGTGCCCTTCAGGAAAATATCTTGCGATACGAAAAAGAGTTCGGCCCTATCCGTATTCCCAATCAAGAATCACGTACGATTGCACCATTTGACCTCCCAAAAGGAGAGGCTTGAGAGCAAAAAATGATTAATTATTGCAAAAAGTGTTATATCTTGTTAAATCAAAACGGATATAACGCTTTTTCTTTATTATATATTAGGTGGATTCGGAAAATAGTTGTACCTTTGCAGCCCGAAACGCCTTTGTGAAGGTGGATTGGCTGCGTAAAGTGCTGAATATAAACAAAATAACATATATAATAAATTAAAATTAAAGTATTATGCCTACAATTTCACAATTGGTAAGAAAGGGCAGAAAGGTGATTGTTGACAAGTCAAAGTCACCCGCGCTGGACAATTGTCCTCAGCGCCGTGGTGTCTGTGTACGTGTTTACACAACAACCCCGAAGAAGCCTAATTCGGCTATGCGTAAGGTAGCCCGTGTTCGTCTGACAAACCAGAAGGAAGTTAACTCTTACATCCCCGGAGAGGGCCACAACCTGCAGGAGCACTCAATCGTGCTGGTTCGTGGTGGTCGTGTTAAGGACCTTCCCGGTGTACGTTATCACATCGTTCGTGGTACACTCGATACCGCAGGTGTGGCAAATCGTCTGCAGCGCCGTTCTAAGTATGGTGCCAAGCGTCCAAAGGCTAAGAAGTAATGACCGGAGAAGGTCAGTCAGGCCGAAACAAAGTAAACAATTAAACAACGTTTTGCTGGAGATAGCCGATAGAATTCGGTAAATGTTAGAAGGTTGAGTAAATGCTCATGAGAGAGTGTTGAAGAACAAGTAAGAACAGCCCCCACGCAGAATTTAATCATTCAAAAACAAAATGAGAAAAGCAAAACCAAAGAAGCGTGTGATCCTGCCGGATCCCGTGTTTAACGACCAGAAGGTGTCTAAGTTTGTGAACCACCTGATGTATGACGGTAAGAAAACCAAGTCGTATGAGATTTTCTACAACGCACTGGAGACAGTGAAGGCAAAGATGCAGAACGAGGAGAAGTCTGCCCTTGAGATTTGGAAGCAGGCCCTCGACAACATCACACCTCAGGTGGAGGTAAAGAGCCGCCGTATCGGTGGTGCCACATTCCAGGTTCCGACGGAGATCCGTCCTGACCGTAAGGAGAGTGTGTCTATGAAGAATATGATCTCGTTCGCCCGCAAGCGTAGTGGTAAGTCAATGTCTGACAAACTTGCTGCTGAGATTATGGATGCCTACAACAACCAGGGTGGTGCCTTCAAGCGTAAGGAGGATATGCACCGTATGGCAGAGGCTAACCGCGCATTTGCCCACTTCAGATTCTAAGATAGGTGTTATAAGGTAAGGACGTTTTTAAAGGATAAACAAGACAATGGCAAATCGCGATTTACATTTGACGAGAAACATCGGTATCATGGCTCACATCGATGCTGGTAAGACTACCACTTCTGAGCGTATCCTGTTCTATACAGGTAAGACGCACAAGATTGGTGAGGTGCATGATGGTGCTGCTACGATGGACTGGATGGCTCAGGAACAGGAGCGTGGTATCACTATTACTTCTGCTGCTACGACCTGTAACTGGACATGGAACAACAAAACTTTCAAGATTAACCTGATTGATACTCCGGGACACGTGGACTTTACCGCAGAGGTAGAGCGTTCACTGCGTGTACTTGATGGAGCAGTTGCTACTTATTCTGCAGCTGACGGTGTACAGCCACAGTCTGAAACCGTTTGGCGTCAGGCAGATAAGTATAATGTGCCCCGTATCGGTTATGTTAATAAGATGGACCGCTCTGGTGCAGACTTCTTTGAGACTGTTCAGCAGATGCGTGACATCCTCGGTGCTAATCCTGTTGTGATTCAGGTTCCCATTGGTGCAGAGGAGAACTTCAAGGGTCTGGTTGACCTGATCAAGATGAAGGCCATCCTGTGGCACGATGAGACCATGGGTGCTGAATACGATGTTGAGGAAATCCCTGCTGACCTTCAGGCTGAGTGCGACGAGTGGCGTAACAAGCTGCTTGAGGCTGCCGCAGAGTATGATGAGGCTCTGATGGAGAAGTACTTCGATGATCCCGACTCTATCACAGAGGATGAGATTATCGCTGCTATCCGCAAGGGTACTATCTCTATGCAGTGCACGCCGATGCTGCTCGGTTCTTCTTATAAGAATAAGGGTGTACAGCCGTTGCTCGACTACGTATGTGCATTCCTGCCAGCTCCTGTAGACATCGATGTGATTAAGGGTACTAACCCCAACACAGATGAAGAAGAGGATCGCGAACCCTCTGAAGAGGCTCCTACCTCAGCTTTGGCTTTCAAGATCGCTACCGACCCGTATATGGGACGTCTGGTGTTCTTCCGTGTCTACTCTGGTAAGATTACTGCCGGAAGTTATGTTTACAATCCCCGCTCTGGCAAGAAGGAGCGTATCAGCCGTCTGTTCCAGATGAACTCTAACAAGGAGATTCCTATGGAGTCGATCGACGCTGGTGATATCGGCGCAGGTGTAGGTTTCAAGGATATCCGTACTGGTGATACCCTCTGCGCAGAGGATGCTCCTATCGTACTGGAGTCAATGACCTTCCCCGACACTGTGATTTCTATTGCCGTAGAGCCTAAGTCTCAGGCCGACGTTGCCAAGCTTGACAACGGTCTTGCTAAGCTGGCTGAGGAAGATCCTACATTCACCGTTCGTACTGACGAGCAGAGTGGTCAGACCATTATCTCCGGTATGGGTGAGCTTCACCTCGACATCATTATCGACCGTCTGAAGCGTGAGTTCAAGGTAGAGTGTAATCAGGGTAAGCCCCAGGTTAACTATAAGGAGGCTATCACGAAGACCGTTATGGGCTATCGTGAGGTTTACAAGAAGCAGTCTGGTGGTCGCGGTAAGTTCGCTGATATCATCGTAAACGTAGGTCCTGTTGATGAGGATTACGATATCAAGGAGAACGGACCTCTGCAGTTCATCAATGAGGTGAAGGGTGGTAACATCCCCAAGGAGTTCATCCCTGCTATCCAGAAGGGATTCGAGGGTGCACTTAAGAATGGTATTCTTGGTGGCTATCCTATGGATTCTCTGAAGGTGACTGTAGTCGACGGTTCATTCCACCCGGTAGACTCTGACCAGCTCTCATTCGAGATTGCTGCCCAGATGGCTTACAAGGCTGTATGTGCTCAGGCTAAGCCCGTACTGATGGAGCCCATCATGAAGCTCGAGGTGGTAACACCTGAGGAGAACATGGGTGACGTGATCGGTGACCTGAACAAGCGCCGTGGTCAGGTGGAAGGTATGGAAGAGGCTCGCAGTGGTGCTCGTGTCATTAAGGCTCAGGTTCCTCTGTCAGAGATGTTCGGTTATGTAACTGCCCTGCGTACCATCACTTCTGGTCGTGCTACCAGCTCAATGGAGTATGATCACCACGCTCCTCTCTCAAGTGCACTGGCTAAGGCTGTGCTCGAGGAGGTTAAGGGCCGTGCCGACTTGGTGTAAGCGCTTCGCGCAATGAAAAAATTGAAAATGGGGTCTGCCGCTGAGCAAATGACTCTTTAGTGACAGCCCCATTTTTTACATTATAAAATTATTAATTTTTATTTTTCAAAATGAGTCAGAAAATCCGTATTAAGCTGAAGAGCTACGACCACAAGTTGGTTGACAAGTCAGCAGAGAAAATCGTGAAGGCTGTCAAGGCCACAGGTGCTATCATCAGCGGTCCTATCCCCCTTCCCACACACAAGCGTATCTACACCGTGAACCGTTCTACCTTCGTTAACAAGAAGGCTCGTGAGCAGTTCCAGCTGTCAGACTACAAGCGTCTGATTGATATCTACAGCTCAACAGCCAAGACTGTTGACGCCCTGATGAAGCTCGAGCTTCCTAGCGGTGTTGAGGTAGAGATCAAGGTATAGTAATATCTTCTCTTAAATAAGGATATGGCGTGAGTTCGACTGAATTCACGCCATTTTTGTCATCACTCTGTGTGGCTATTTAAGCTTTTGTCAGATTCTTGTCGAATAATTTGGATAATTATTATTTTATGCTTACCTTTGTGGCGATATAGAATGCCAATAACATTACTAAAACATAAATACATGATGAAAAAGTTTATTATCGCAGTAGCCATTGCCTTCGTAAGTATGGCAAGTACGGCACAGAATTTCAGAGCGAACATGGATCCGAGTGTGAAACCTGGTGACGACTTTTGGCAGTATGCAGTAGGTGCGTGGCTGAAGAACAACCCGATTGACAAGGAGTACCCGATGAACGGTGCCTTCGTCGATCTGGAAAAGGCAAATGAGCTGCGCGTCAATGCGCTGATTATGAAGTATGCCAACGAGAAGAACCTGCCACAAGGCAGCGACGGACAGAAGATCGGTGCGCTCTACCGTCTCTACATGGATAGCGTGGCGCGTAACAAGATGGGCTATGAGCCTATCCTGCCCTACCTGAAGCAGGTACGCGCCGTCAAAACCCGTGAAGAGGCCTTGAAATTGATGATTGAGTTAGACGCCAAGGGCTTTAACACAGCCCCCTACGGTATCGGCCTTACCATGAACCCATTCAACTCGTCTGAGTATATCATATACGCAGGTCATGGCGGTGTATCACTGCCTCAGGAGTATTATGCTGAGCCCAACGAGCAGCAGAAGGCTTTCGTGGCTGCCATCAAGAGCCTGAACAAGGATTTCCTGAAGATGGTGGGCAACAGCGATGCCGATGCCGAGCGCATGATGGAGGCTGCCTGGGCTCTCGAGCACAGAATTGGCATCAAGACACTGAACCAGGTGGATAGGCGCGACCCGCTGAAGATCACTCATATTATGCCGTGGGAGCAGTTGCTGAACGACTTCAAGGGCATTGACTGGATAGCTTATCGGGATGCCATCGGTTATCCGAAAGATATCGACAAGGTGAATGTGAGCCAGCTTGAACCGCTGCACGAGGTGGAGAAGGTACTGGCTGAGACAAGTGTCGAGGATTTGAAAGCCTTTATGGAGATTAAGGTCATCAGGGCCTATGGCTATTACCTTAATGATGCCTTTACCGACCGTATGTTCGAGGCCAACAAAACCATCAGTGGCGTGCAGGAGCAGGAGCCACGCTGGAAGCGTGGAGTCGGTGTTATCAACGACCATCTGGGCGAAACCATCGGAAAGCTTTACGTGGCAGAATATTTCCCCGAGACCAGCAAGCAGCGCGTGTATCGCCTGGTGAAAGACCTGCAGCAGGCTTTCGAGGAGCGATTGAAGGAGAACACCTGGATGAGCGACTCCACCAAGTCCAAGGCACTGGAGAAGCTGCACGCCATGTATATCAATATAGGCTATCCCGACAAGTGGGAGGAGATGGAGAAATTCATTGATATCCGCGAGGATCAGAACCTCGTAGAGAACTTCATCCGCATCGAGCAGGAGACACGTGCCGCCGAATTACGTAAATACTGGCGTAAACCGGTAGATAAGACCAGAATGCCCTGCTCGCCTCAGACGGTGAACGCCTTCTATGCCCCGATGTTCAACAGCATCAACTTCCCCGCTGCCATCCTGCAGCCTCCATTCTTCGATCCTGAGGCCGACTATGTCAGCAACTATGGTGCCGTCGGAACGGTCATCGGCCACGAGATGAGCCACGGCTTTGACGATCAGGGTTGTCAGTACGACAAGGACGGTAATCTGATCAATTGGTGGGCAGCTGAAGACAAGGTCAAGTACGATGAGCGCACGAAGGTGCTCGCCGATTGGTTCTCAGAGCAGGAGGCACTGCCTGGGCTGAAGGTTAACGGCCAGAAGACCTTGGGCGAGAACATCGGTGACAACGGTGGACTCCAGGTGGCCTACCGTGCCTTTGAGGACCGCATGAAGCAGGAGCCGCTGAACACGATCGACGGCTTTACCCCTGCCCAGCGCTTCTATCTGGCCTACGCCCGTGTCTGGGCCAGCAACGTGACGCCTGAGTACATCGCCCTCATAGTGAACAGCGATGTTCATTCGCCGAATATTTTCCGTGTGAATGCTGCCCTGCCGATGATCGACAGCTGGTATGATGCCTTCAACATCCAGCCCACCGACAAGATGTTCATCCCAAAGGAGAAAAGAGCATTGGTGTGGTAACATTGTATAATAGTTTTGGAGGGATATCAATTAAAGATGAATTATGAAAAAGAAGATCCTTGCAATCTTAGCAATTGCGGTGCTCCTGTTAGGTATGAGTGCCTGCACAGACAGTGCTGACAACCCCGTAAGCCCCAGCCAGCAGGAGATGGAAGAGAGTCTCGTCGGCCTGTGGTATGAGGAGTTCGACTATGAGGACGTGACCGAGGACGGCAAACCCTTCAATCGTGCCTTGATTGCTGTGGAAACTAAAGCCGACCACACGGGCTATGTCGCATTGGCGGTATTTGATGACACCTTCAACGAGCCGCTCGAGATTTATGGAGGTCCGAAGGATGCACCGTTCACATGGCAGGTGACTGCCGAAGGGCAGGTCATCCTGACTGATCCAGCTACAGGCACGACTTTCTCGCCGGCTCGTACTCGCGGCGATGGGAATCACAACGACTTTGTCGATATTGGTCAGATAAAGATGAAAAGTGGCTCGGATAAAATTGCCTTCAGCAACGCATCCCATCAAGGTACACTTACCAAGGTCGGAGCGAGTAATAACGGTTTGATTAAGGAGTGGATGGCGAAGTCAACCCTTCCTAGAGCCTGTGTCGTCGACAGCATCCCTGTGGAGATTTTCCCCGATTATATGAACTACGTGTTCAACTACCCTTCGTTCGATCCCTTCGGCAATCCCTGCACACTCAGCGGTACCATCACGGTCGACAAGACGCTGATAAAGGACAATAAGCCCTACAATGGCATTCTGCTCTACAACCACTTCACGATCTATGCCACCACGCAGGCACCTTCGCGTGGAGCCGTCGAATTCCCGACGGGGGCAGCCTTCACCAACTTCATCGTTGTAGCCCCCGACTACTACGGCTTTGGCATCACCGAGAAGAAGCCGCAGGCCTACTGTATCTCACGGGCCAACGGCCGCGCCTCGCTCGATGCCTACCTCGCTGCCAAGCGCTTGATAGAAGACCTGAAAGTGAAGAAGGGCGACGACTTCGTCATCGCTGGCTATTCGGAAGGTGGGCAGACCACGATGAGCGTGTTGCGCGAAATCTCTGAACGTCATCCTGAGATCAAGGTGAAACGAGCCTTCGCCGGCGACGGTCCCTACGACATCAACTCGATGTATGACGCCATCACCAAAGGCACTACCGAGATGCCAAGCACCGTCTGCAACGTGCTCTATGCCTTCAACCACTTCTTCCGTCTGGGTTACGATATCCACGACTATCTGAAGGATCCCGTGGCCAAGAACTTCAATAAGTGGTTCCTCAGTAAGGAGAATAAGCGCAGGGCCCTTGACGAGGAGCTAATCAAGACTAAAAAGACGAGTGACATCTGCACAGATGCCGTTCTCAATACCAATAGCGCCCTGTCGCGCAAGTTTAAGGCAGCCTTCAGCCAGGATGCGCTTACTAGCGGCTGGACGCCCCGTAGAGACTTCGATGTGATGCTTTTCCACGACACGAAAGACGATGTCGTGCCAGTGGAGAACTTCTATGCCATGAGTAAGTTCCTCAAGGCTAAAGGCATCAAAACAGAGGAGTTTGTCGGTGAGTATAGCTCAGAAACTACCAAGGAAGCTGGCATCACTAACCACGAGGTATCGGCCCTTACCTTCTTCCTCAGGATCATCGAGTGGATGACCGCGAACTATTGATAATAAGAACTGTAATATACGATAATTCATAAAAATGATATCAAAATCAAGATTTTTATTGCCTTTGGCACTAATAATCGTTGGTCAGAGTATGTTTGCACAGTCATCGGGATTCCAGAAACTCGATGAATGGACAGAAAAATGAAAGACAGGACAGCAGACATATTTCGGCTATCCCGTTAATCAGCAGTCGGAGATGCGCGATTTCTACGAATGGTATCTGGCAGCTGGTCTGGAAGTGGTGAACCTGAACAATGCCGGCGACCCCATGACCGATGAGCCGTGGGCCATGTCGTCGCATGTCTTCGAGCGTGAGGTCATCGACTACTTCGCTCCGCTCTATGGCTTCGACAAGAGCGATGTCTGGGGCATCGTGACCCATAGTGGTACC
>Ga0247608_10007742_pt1 | contig 10952 bp, 1 predicted proteins | sample 176DNAGHGlowgp2_FD_193490 | JGI IMG/M metagenome (GOLD analysis project Ga0247608, IMG submission 193490) | Sheep rumen microbial communities from Palmerston North, Manawatu-Wanganui, New Zealand - 1766 DNA GHGlow gp2 | ecosystem: Host-associated > Mammals > Digestive system > Stomach > Rumen ... | reverse complement strand
TATAAAAAAGTTTAAAAACATATATTTTTATTACTTTTGCAAAATCTTTATTTTTTATTTGTTGAATTACTTGAATAATCTCTTTTATATTATCACCACCCATTTGCTCATATTTTTCTTTGATAAAGTAGATAGTTTTACTTAAGTACATCTTAACATATACAATAGAGTATAATTTACATATATGAATATTTTCTTTATCTTCATCAATAGAAGCTTGATTAGATATTGAATCTAAAAAGTTTATTGTTTGCTTGAAAACTTCAAGAGAATTATCTAAAATTATTCCAGTTTCGTTTTTTATTCCATTTTTGTTATCTTTATTATATTTTGGATATAATTTGTGTTTTGTTTGAGAATCCAAAATTGGTATATATTCAAAATATATGCTTATTTTTCCTTCAATAATATTCATTATTACTTCATCTAAAAATGGATTCTTAGCATTGTTTATTTTTTTGAATATTTCAGATTTTTCTTCTTTTATATAGACAAAATTATCAATCATTGAAGCTGGTTTAGAATCAATTTGATTTTCCAAAATAATTTTAAAAATTTGTGAACTATTTTTAATGAAATCATTATTTTCTAATATTTTTTGGACTAGCAATTCTCTGAAAGAATCATATGTAATTTTTATATATTCGTTTAAAAATACTGAACTTAAGACTTTATAAAAGTTAAAATTATTATTATTTAAATTTGCTAATTGTTCATTTAAAAATTTATAAAATTCTGTAAAATTATCACATAATTTTCTTTGCATTTGCATATTGTTGTAAATAATTTGATTTTTAAAATATAAAAATATTACCTCAAAATTTTTATTAGAGTTCAATTTATTTGAATATAATGCATCTATTAATTTTAGTATTTGTTGCAAAGAAAATACTTCTTTTGATCTCATATATAAAGTATTTTCCATTTGTAAAGAATTTTGAAACACTTCTTTGTTTACATTAATTAATTCAAAGAGAGCTTCATTAGATTTATCTTGATATAATTGATAATTGCAAGTTATTATTCTAAGCATTGAATCTAATGATAAGAAAAAGACTTCATTTACTATAGAAGTATATTCTGGATTTCTTTTGGAAATTTCATATTTTATTTCTTTCTCTTTGATAACCTTTTCAATTTGCTCATAAATAACTATATTTTTCATATTTAATTTAGAGAATATTTGTTGTATTATAGATATTTCATTTTTATAACTTTCTAGCCAATTAATTTCTTTAGCTAATTTTTTAATAATATCATTTTCCTTTGAATATTCTTCTTTAAAATTGGAGATAATAATATCATTTCTTAAACTAGTCATTAATTTTAAGAACCTTTTATTTTCATCAATATTAATATTTCCATCATTTTTTCCTTTTTTATTTTCCTTTTTGTTTTTTTTGTTATTAGTTTTTTTTAAGGCATTATTAAGAAATATAGTATAATAATCATCTATAATTAAATTATATAATTTATCATTTTCAACTTGGCTATTATTAATAATATTTATTAAATGACTTTCTCTATTGATTAAATTGTAAAATGATATATCTAAATCTTTTAAAACTTTGAAATATTTTTCTTTTGCTTCCTTTATTTCATTTTCCTCTAAATCCATTCTTAGTATATCTTCATTTTTTCTATATTTTTTAACTATATTTTCTTTAACTGAATTTAATATTCTATCAAAAGAAGTTTTTATTCCGGGTATATTTATTCCAAATATAATATTTATATTATTGCTTCTTTCCTTTTTCACTAGTTTAATTTTTTCATCATCAAATGGTATAGAATTAAAATAAGATATGATAATTTTTTCAATAACATTGGAATTCTTAGAATTTTCTTCATCTTTCCATAATTCATTTGAATTTTCATAAGATAATATTGAAGAGAAAATTTGTTCATTTTCAGCTCTAAAATATATTAACAGTAATTTTGAAATATAAAGATTAGAAAAATAATTTTTGATTATTTTAAATAAATCAATGAAATTTTCCTTGATCTTATTTTTTAATATTTTATCAAGTAAATCTTCTTCATCTTTTTGAATTCCATTAACTATAGTCTCATTTATTAAATTTCTCAATCCTTTATGCTTGGAGAAATAATCTAATAACTTATCAATATAATTATTTTCATTTAATTCTTTATATGGTGATTTTATATTATATTTCATATAACTAGCGCATTTTAAAATATTTTGGTCAAATTTTTCATCAATATTAAGGGCTTTATTAAACATTTCTATAGGTTTTATTGCTTTAATTAATTCATTAAAATTATTATTTTCTTCACCATTTAAATTATCAATAAATATCTGATAAAATCCTGACAAATTCGATAAAGTTTCGCTAAGCAACTTTTTATTTAGTTCATTTTGCTTTCTCTGAGATAACAAATTCTTATTATTTAAATCATCTTTTGAGATTCTTGAAATATAGGCAATAAATATAAAAACTTTATTAGATTTATCTTTAAATTCAAAGTCTTTTTCTTTTTCTTCAATGAAAAATTTGATATATTCCATTAGATTCACTTCATTTGGCATAAATTTAAGAATACATACTTTAGAATCTTTTTTATAGAAAATTGATAATTTTCTTTCTAACTCATTTTCTGAATATATTGAACTTATATTAATCTCATATATATCTTCTTTAGTTATGGAACCGTATTTAGGATTTTCAACATTTTTTATTGATATTTTATCTAAATTGTTACTGAAAGTATATATAACATATTTTCTTCCTTCTATTTTTTTCAAGAAATTTGAAATATTTGAATGTTCTCCTTTTCCATAATATTCAATGATTTTATTAAAATATTTAGAATATTTTTGGATAAATCCATTGATTCTCAAAACTGCTAAAATATCTTGAGGTAAAGTTAAAGAAATATAGCTTAAAATATAATCAATTATTTCATCTTTATTTTTTCCTTCTTTATTAGCTTGGTAAATTAAAGCTTTAATTTCATCTAAACTGCAATTAATTAATAAACTTTTTAAATCATAATCAAATGCTTTGAAAACTGTATTTTCACAAATAATAAATTCATCAAATATTGATTTAATCTTTTCTGATAGCTCAATTAATTCTTGGCTTAATAAATTGTCCAAAGATAATATATGTTTTTCAAATCTGTTCAAAAAAGGAGGTTCTCCTTTATCTATTTTCTCATTATCTACATTAATTATACATTTGAAATTATCATTAATTAATGCAAAATTATTTGTTGTAGAGCCAACTGCTAGACGGGCATAGTTTTTATTACCAACAACTGTGAAATTTTGATTAAATAAATCATACAAGGAAGGATAAACAGTTTCTAAATTTTTTAAAATTAAAATACCTTTATTTTCCATATAAATTTGGATTTTACTTAATACTTTAATGGCATATTCCTCAGAATTTAAATCATTTTTTAATTTACTACATATATAAAAACAATATTCTTTTTTATCTTTTGATAATATTGAAGACAATATGAAATTACTTATAAATGATTTTGAAATAATTAATAAATATCTACTTTTAATATCATTTATATTTTCTATTATTCTAGATAAAACATTATACTCTTTTGAAATTTGATATTGAGGATAATATTTTTTAAAACATTCTTTGAAAATTTCTGTAGAAGTTTTTTTGTCTAATTTCAATCCAGAAAAATTCCTTTCTATACTATTAATTGCATATTCTAATAAGGTATTTGCTTCTAAGTTTCCTATATTTTTTTCTAATATATGTTTTGATATTATTTTCACTAAGTGATAGAAGTCTCTATTTCCATGAAAATATTCTTTTCCATCTAAATTATGCTTTGCTCTTATATATTTCTTATATTCATAATATGCACTTCCTAATTTTTCATAAATATCTTTAATCTCAAGTGATAAATTAATATTATATGATTTACCAATAGTCAATGCTGTTAATTTATTATCCTCTTCATCTGGTTCAGGGATAGAAATAGAAATTCCTCTATTCATTTTTGCAGCATCTAGAGTCCAGTTTGAAATACCAATAAAAGCTAATTTTTTGTCTTCTTCATTTTGATCATATTCCAATTCTGAATGAATTACTTTAAGAGGGTTATTTGGTGAATGCTCTGCAAGACCCATTTCATCGAAAAATATTAAGGAAATATTACTTTTTTTATCCTCTTCTTTCAACTTATTATATGTTTCACGAGCTTTGATAAAAATTTTTTTTAATCCACTTGATGTACTAGCAATTGAACCTTGATAAGCGAATAACATTACTTTAGGTAAATCTTTAAACAAAATTTTCTCTGATACTCTTCCTTGCATTGATTTTAATATTAATTGAACACTCAAAGATTTACTACAGCCAGGCTTACCAACAATGAAAATAGGAACTTTGTTATTTATTGCAATAAATAAAGAAAAGACATTTTCTAAAAGTGCTTTATTTTTTGCAATACCTTGGTCTATTTGTATATTTTCTAATATATATTGTTCTTCTTTTAAAGGTAAATAAAGAAAATCTTTATCTTTAAGAGATTCATTAAAATTTTGGAATATTATATTCAATCTCTCTATTAATTTTTTTCTATTTTCTTTATCACATATTTTTAAATAATAGCAAACAAAAATACTTAAATTAATACTATAAATTTGAATTAAATATTCATCTAAGTTTAAATAGAAAGTATCTTTTTCTATATCTTTTAATTTTTCATTATTTTCTTTTCTCCTTATTAAATAATTATAAAAAAACTCATAAAAAATATTAAATCTTCTTATCTCTCTTAAAGATACAGAAGATTTATCATAAAATTCTCTGATAAAATTTTGAGATGTAGCAATCATATCTTTTGCAAAATTTTTCAATTTTTTTAATTTTTCATCTTCTTCTTTTTCTTCTTTAGGCGTTTCAGTTTTATAATATTTTTTATTAATTACTTCTTTAATCATACATCTTATGTAATCTTCTTCATCTTTAGGTGTCAAGTTTCCAAAATCAAATACAAAATTGAGTAATGAATGAGGAAGTGGGTTAACTGAATATACTAAATTACTTCTTTTTAATTTTTTAATATTCTTTTTTTCATTCTCGTTTAAGTAATTCAACTCATTATGAGCTAAATTAATATTTAAACCAATATTTTCATCAGAAATATCTTTTTTTTCTCTATGTCTATAAGGGTTGCATGCTGCTATAAAAACTACATTTTGTGGAATTACAATTCCTTGAAAACTATGCTTGCACATTAATTCGCTTATTAATCCCATTGATTTACATGTATTTATTTCATCAAAAAAAACCCATATTTTTTTTTCTTCAAAAATAAAATCTCTTTTTTTGTATTCTTCTTTTCTTATTTTTTCCTCCATCATTAAAGATATTGAATCAGGTAATACTTTTTGTTCAATGAAGTCAATTATATCTTTATCATTTATTCCTGCATGAAGGTTTAAAATCTTCATTTTTTCTGAACTTCCTTCGTTTTTCATTTCAGATAATTTCTTAATAAGAAATGTTTTTCCACAACCTGTTTCTCCCATCATTATAACTGGTATATTCGATCTTATTCTGAGTAAAATCAAAACCATTTTTACAAAATTATCTGCAGTAAAAATATAATTTCCTGCAATCTCTTCTAATGATTTTTTCTCTGAACCTCTCACTTTTTCGATTGGTGTTCTAATATCTAATATATTACTTATTTCTTGGAGAAATTGCTTCTGATTAAATTTCCTATAATCAGGCAATTTTTTAAATATTTCTTTTCCTTTTTCACATTGAGAGTTTTTAAGAGATAATTAATTAATATATTCTGGATCAGTTGGATTTTTATTTGTAATTATACTAAACAATTCCCCTTCTCCTTCATGAAAAAATACTAACGAAGGATCAATTTTATCGAAAGATACTACTTCATGCTTATCATTTGCTAAAATATTTATTGCATTGTTATTATCTTTTTCTTCATCATATTGTCCAAATAATAAATGATGTTCAATTATTTGATTTTTTAATAAACTAGTAAAAGCTCCATCTGTAAAATGTTTAGTCAATTTTATAAAGCTTTGAACAATAAATGTTCTGAATAAACAATTGTTCATACAATTTGAAACTATTAATTGATGGGCATTAAGATAAATATTTCTATTTAAATTTTTTAATTGAATTGCTAACACATTTATAAATGAACTAATTTGATAATAAGTAGGCTCAGCTATTTTTTCTTTAATAGATTCAAAAATTAAATTTTGGCATTCATTCTGGGATAATAATACAGCTTTTATAGAAGTAGAAAATTTCTCTTTCTTATCTTTTTTATTTTTTTTAAAGAAATAAAAACGCTCCTCAAAATGTTTGGGAGTTATATTTGGAAAAATTAAATCATATTTATTAATTTTATCTTCTTTTAATGCCTTTAAATAATTTGAAACTATCTGGATATTTGAATCCAACTCGTTTGGAACAATTAAGGGAGCTAAATTTGAAATTTTCATTTCTTTAATTCGGAATAAATTTAATATAGAAAATTTTTCAAAAAAATCTATAAATGTATTTGGTATTTCTACTTTTATTGAAATATCATTAGATAAATAATAAATATCATCATTATGTCCATAGAATTTAGTTATTAATATTGAAAATAAAAATTCCATCATTAAATCTATTTTATCAGTATTGTTCAAATCTAAATGCAATACACAATCTTTTTTTATATTTAAAATTTTTAATCTGGCAATAATTTCTTCTTGATTAAATACTCCACCAATAGGAAAGTATTTCCATATTTTTTTATTATCTTCAATATCTTTTTTAATTTGAGTAGTTTTACCAACTCCTGATTTATCTGATTTAATTACTTCAATATTATTTCCTTCATATTTTTCATTTTTAAAATCACTATTTTTTATATCAAGAATATTTATGTAATTTTTAGTTGATATATTTTTATAAATATCTAAACTTTTATTCATAAATAGCATTATTAAACATGAATTCATTTTTTCATCTTTTTTTTGGAAAAAATTATTATTTAGTAATTCAATAATGCATTCTTTTTGTTCATTTTCTAATGATTCTAGACCGCCTATTATAAAGCAAGAGATGAATTCACATTTTATGCTTCTATATAAAAAAGAAGTAATTTCTTCATTAGTTGTATCTTTATTACAAATTAATACATTTTGTGGAATAGGATTATTGCCAGTTAAATATTTAAATATTTGAAATAAATCTTTTTCTACTTTTTCACACAAATAAGTGAAAACTCCTTGAAATTTATCTAAATGCTCTCTTTGCTTCAAAATAGTTTTTTCATATATTTGTTTTAAAGTTAAATTATTTTTAATTAATAATTCATTTAAATATGCATCTAAAATATTTATATAATTTTCAATAATATCTTCTTCTTTTTCTTCATATTTAAAATCTAAAACATCACTTTTATATAAATCATTAGTAATATATTTTAATAAATGAATTATATTATCATTGTTTTTGCTCTTCTTTTTTAAATGATTATATAACAAATTATATTGATTCCCATAAATAAATCTAATCAAAGGCTTGGTTTCATATCCTATGATTTGTTTATTCTTTAATGTTAATAAAATATTCGTTAATTTATTTATTAATTCTTTATTATCTATTTCTTTATCATCCATAATATATTTTATTTTAGAATTTGCCTTATCTTCGTCATTTTTATTCTTATTCTCACTATTTGATTCATAAATTATTTTAATTGTGATAGTTCTAGGAAATCCTTTCCTATATATTTCATTTACCTTATTTGAAATATTAAGTATTTCTGTTATAGTTTCAATAAAGAACTTATATGTAGGTGTTATTATTTTTGATAGTTGAGCCCTCTCTCTATAGGAAATAATATCTTCTTTTGCTTCATTTAATTTTTTAGATTTAGTATTTTTTATATATTTGCATTGAAATGAATTATCTTTGGTATTGGATATAATAAAAGTTGACCCATTAATTATATTATCAATTATGTGTTTTAAAAAAGTGGATTTGTCCATAGATGTTTGTAGTAATTTTATTTGGCTATAATTGTCTACTAAATTAAGAAAATAAATTAAAGTTTTTTCATAATCATATTTAGATAAAGTTTCTTTAAATAATTTAATAAAGTCATCATCTTTTTTAAGTTTTAAATTTTCTAGTTTTCCTAAATTCATAAAAAATTCAACACATTTTTCCATATCTAAAAGATCATTTACAGAAATGAAAGTATTTTCAGTTTCTGATAAAATTTCTTGTAAACTACGACATTCTTGAATGGTCATTTTAAATAAAAATTCTATAATTTCTTTCTTTTCATTTAATATCAATAAAATATTAATATAATTATTTTCTCCATTAAGAGGATCAAATCCGATATTATTTAGAAATTCTAATTTCTTTTTTAAATATGAAATTTTACCCCTTAATTCAAATGAAGGTTTTGTTTTTTCAATAGTTTGAAAATAATTACTTTTTTGAACTCCAATTTGTTCAACAAAAAAAATAATTGACGAAATTGATTTTAAAATATATTCTCTTTTTACTATTATGAGTATATCATTTTTGATATCCTCAATTTTATCATTCTTCTCTGGAATTTTAAATATTTTCGTTAATTTTTTTAATTCTAAAGAAATTTTATCTCTATCTTCAATAAAAGGCTTAGTACATATTTCCAGTAATTTTTCATCAATTTGATCAATCCCCTCTTTTTCGAAAAGTCTTTTAAGCTTATTAAATTTTGTTTCTGTTTCTTCAATGCATTTAATATCATCATCTTTATGATTTTTTTTTGGATCATAAAAAATTTGATTATAAAATGTAGAACTTAGTTTTTCTAAACTTTTTTCAGCTTTATCTAAGTATTCTTTATATTTATCATATTCTTCTTTATAATTAAATTCAAAAATTTTCAAACTTTTATTATCTAAAGATAAAATATTAGTTGTAATATTATTTATGTCATCTTTATGGTCATTTGGATAAAAATTCATGAAATATCTGCAAATTAATGTGAAATCTTCTTTTATTTTTATTAATGTCAATACTTTTGCCTTTAATATTCCTAAATAATTAATAGATGCTTCTTCATCATTATAAAAAATATTGAAATTTTTTTTTTCAATATTTCCTCCGTATATCCACCTTCTTTAAAATATGGATATAAAACATTAAATTGAATCTCATTATCTTTTATTTTTTGTTGAAAAGATGTTATAACCTTCATTGTATCAACAATATATTTTTGCTTTTTATTTTGGACTTTTTCTATAATTTTTCTATTAACTAATTCTCTGAAAAATATATAATTTTTTGTTTCATTTTGTGAAAAAATATCTTCTTCTTTTAAAGCATAATTATTGATATTTGAAAATATATCATCTCTTATATTATTACATTTGTCTATTAAATAAGCTAAAGATACTGGTTCTGAATTTTCTTTATTTTCTGTGAAATATTTCACACTTATTTTATTACATTCTTTTGATAAATCTTTGTGCTTTTCAGTTAAATTAATATAAATATCATTGATAATTTTTACATTTAAATATTTTTCAATATCAGATAAAAATTTTTTAATATCAACTTTTTTTTTGTCTGATAAAAAAATTATTTCAACTGCATCTTCAATAAAATTATAGCATATTTTATTATTATATGTTGGCAATATTTCTATAAATCTATTTTGCATAGCTTTAATTGCTTCCTTTCTAGGTTCTTCTTGACCAATTTGAAAGAATTTGAATAAATATCTAAAATCTTTCATTTCTGTAATTAATGAAGATATTTTTTTCGAAAAAGCTTCAATTTGTGAATCGAACATTGAATAAAAATTAATAGTATTCCAAACTCTGAAAAAATTTTTTTTATCTCCTATTAATGATATATCAATACCATCTAAAATTTCCAGAGAACGATATTTCTTTTTATTGTGATTTTTATCTAAATAATAAATATCATTCTTAATAAATAAAAGAATTTGCATGTTTTTCAATATCCTATTATTAATAAGTTTTAATCCAGTTCTATGAATCTTTTCATCTAAATTGCATTTACAATCAAATTTTGGGTCTATTTGATTTATAGATTGAGCAATAGATTTTAATTCAATTAATTTATCTATATCTATTTCTTCATAAAATGCTGAATATTTTTCAATAATTAGAGATGAATATTTAATTAATTTCATATCCGAGTTTATATTAACTACAAACAATTTTAATCCTTCTATTAATGAAAGTATGATACTTAAGTTATCTTCTTTTTTTGGTTTAACATATTTTTCAATATCTATTCTATTATCATATAATTCTTTATCCTTATTATCCTTTTTATCATTATTCATTTTCTCTTGAAATTTATAAATATAATCTTTTGTTTCTTTAACTACTTCTAAAAATGAAATACAATCATTTCCGAGATAAAAAAGTAAAGTTAATATTTGCTCATATTTTTTTGCATTTTCTATTAATTTAATAATATCATCTTTAGGAATAATTAAATCCTTAAAAAACTCATGATAACTTAATAATTTTTCAAATAAATGCTCGCAAATTATATCATTACCAAACATTTCTTTTATTTTTTCTTTTTGAAAATATAAATTAAAATAGAGTGCCAAAGAATAAAATAACTTGGTTGTTTCTAATCTTAAATTTTCATTTTTAATATGGATTTGTTCTGGATTTTTTAAAAATTTATTTAAAATATTTTTTATTGGCTTTAATCTCCTTTCTGGAATTTCTCCTATTCCTTTTATTTTTTTAGGGTCAAATGCCAAAAGATGATTTTGTATAAAGTCAGTGGCAAAACAATTTAAAAAAATTGAAAAATAGAATAATAAATCATATTTATTATCTTTTTCTTTCAAAAATAAAAGGGAAGATGAAATGAAATCTTCATTTTCTTTTGTTTTCTGGTTCTTCTTATATTTATCTTTTA
>Ga0247608_10007741_pt1 | contig 10952 bp, 10 predicted proteins | sample 176DNAGHGlowgp2_FD_193490 | JGI IMG/M metagenome (GOLD analysis project Ga0247608, IMG submission 193490) | Sheep rumen microbial communities from Palmerston North, Manawatu-Wanganui, New Zealand - 1766 DNA GHGlow gp2 | ecosystem: Host-associated > Mammals > Digestive system > Stomach > Rumen ... | reverse complement strand
TTCCATACTCTTTATTCTTTGAATATCATAAGCTATATATCCTAAGAATATTACTATACTTGCACAACATATTAATATATCAAACATTGGATTACGTAAAAATATATTAATAATTGTACATATAATCATTCCTATTAGTGCCATAAAGAAATATGTTCTAAATTTAGTTAGGTCTACGTTTGTTTTTGCTCCTATTAATGCAAAAGCTAAGAATAATGCTGATGTTATACCAAATACCATTATGATAGATGTTATTTTATATGCTATAAAGATTGTTGAGAATGTTAATCCTGTTAAGAATGTATATAGTAAATAACATATTCTTGCTGCTGTTGGACTCATCTTTTGTATTCTTATTGATAGATATAATGCTATAGCTACTTCAGCTACTGCAAATATCCAATAACGATTTTGAACAAATAGTACTTCTAAGGCATCCTTATTTTGTGATGTTACTACACCTGTACCAAATGTTACTAATAAACCTATAAATAACCATAAATACACTTTTGAAAATAATGTTTTATCCATAATATCACTCTCCCTTAATTATATTAAACATTAAATCTAAAATGACATATATCGCCATCTTGCATCAAATAATCTTTTCCTTCAAGTCTTGTCTTTCCTGCTTCTTTTACTTTTAATTCACTACCACATTCAATTAAATCTTCATAACTCATTATTTCTGCTCTTATGAATCCTTTTTCAAAGTCTGTATGTATAATTCCTGCACATTCTTTTGCATTCATACCTTTTTTAAATGTCCAAGCCCTTACTTCATCTGTTCCTACTGTGAAATATGTAGCTAGTCCTAATAAATCATATGTAGCTTTAATTAATTGATCTAGACCACTCATTTCTATTCCTAGAGCTTCTAACATATCTTGATGATCATTATCATCTAACTGTGATAATTCTTCCTCTATTTTAGCACATACCTTTATTACTTTAGCCCCTTCTTTTAATGCATATTCTCTTACTCTAGCAACATGATTATTATCATCTTTACCTATTTCATCTTCATTTATGTTAGCCATGTAAATAATTGGTTTTAATGTTAAGAAATTATATGATTTAATAGCTTGTCTTTCTTCTTTAGTAAAGTCTATTTGTCTTAAGGCTACATTCTTTTCAAGTGCACCTTTTGCTTTTAATAAAGCTTCTAATTCTATTATTTCATCTTTATCTTTAGAACCAGTTTTTACTTTCTTTTCTATTTTTTCTATACGATTTCCTATACTTTCTAAGTCAGCAAGTATTAATTCTAGATTTATAATTTCCATATCTCTTATAGGATCTACTTGTCCTTCTACATGAATTATATCATTATTTTCAAAACATCTAACTACTTCTACAATAGCATCTGTTTCTCTAATATGAGATAAAAATTTATTTCCTAATCCTTCACCATTACTAGCACCTTTTACTAAACCAGCAATATCAGTAAATTCAAATGTTGTTGGTATTAATCTAGCTGGATTAAACATATCATTTAATTTATCTAATCTTTCATCTGGTACTGTTACTACACCTACATTAGGTTCTATTGTTGCGAAGGGATAATTTGCTGCTAAGATACTTTTTTTAGTAATTGCATTAAATAATGTTGATTTTCCTACGTTAGGAAGTCCTACTATTCCTGCTGTTAAACCCATAATATACCTCTTTTCCTACTGGTATTTTAACACATAAAAGAAAAAAAGACAACGAATGTTGTCTATAATGTTGGATAATAATTAATACCTATTGGTAATCCTGTTACGTACCATAGAATAATGATAGTTAACCAAACTAAACTTATAATTAAACAATATGGTGCAATTAGTTTTAATCCTCTTCCTATAGTAATTGGTTTTTTCTTATTAGGATTATATATATTCATATATCCAATAAAAATTATAAATGATGTAAGAAGTGGAGTAATACCATTAGTCATTGAATCTGATGCTCTTAGCATAAATTGAACAAATTCTGGAGAAATGTTTGATTGCATCAATTTTGGAACAACTACTGGTGCTAAAAGAGTCCACTTACCAATACTTCCTGTATTGAATATATTAACTATAGCTAATACTAAAACAACTAAAACTATTAATGGTATACCTGTAAAATCTAGGCTATCTATAATATTTGCTCCCCATGCTGTGAATAATGTAGGTATGTTTGTTTTTCTAAAGATTGCTACAAATTGTGTTGCAAAGAAAATCATTGGTATTAATAGCGTTACTTCTTGGATATATTTACTTGAATCCATCATTAGATCTTTATCATTTTTAATTGTTTTAGCACCAAATCCATATGCTAAACCAGTTAATATAAAGAATAATGATACAACGAAAGTAAATCCATCTTGAAAATATGAATTCGGACCAAACACCTGATTTAGATATGTTGATTCTTCCATATCAAGTAATAATCCAGAGAATGGTAGATTTGGTACTAGTGAATATGCAAAGAATAATAGATAAATGATTGCTGTTATAATTGCATATTTTAATCCTCGTTTTTCATATATATCATCTTTTAATTTTTGTTGTTCTGCTTCTTCTAAATCTTCTATAACACTAACTTCTGTTGTTTTTGAAAAATCATTATCAACTCTACTATTATATCTACCTAATTTTGGAATAATTGCTTTTTCAATTATTATTGTTCCAACTATTGATATAAGTATTGAGGATACAATTATTATTATTAAATTTGAAGTTAATGCTACATGGTAACTACTATCTATTAGTTTTGATGCTAGTTCTGTTGTTGGAGTTAAGTTAGCATCCATTGAACCTACAAATAATGTAACTCCATAACCAAATGCTACACCACAAAAAGCTGTTATTATACCTGCAAGTGGATTTCTCTTATTTCTATGGAAAGTTATAGCTGCTACTGGTATTAATATAACGTATCCTATATCATTAATTAAACTAGATAATGTCGCTAAGAATATAATTATAAATGTTAGTTTTCTATTATCTATCTTAGTTAATACTCTTTTTATGAATACATCTAATAATCCTGTAGCTTGCATTATTCCTAAACCTATTAATGCTATAAGCAAGTTACTTAATATAGTAAAACTAACAAAGTTTTTAGTAGCACTACTGATAATGTATTTTAATCCATCAAAACTACACATATTCTCTACCATAACTACATTATTTTCTATATTACCACTAGGTGATAACGTAGAATAATTAGCCTGTACGCCTATTAAAGACATTATCCCACTAATTATAATAGTTAAGAAAGTTAATAATAAAAGTGTAGTAACAGGATGCAAATAAAACTTTTTTAATCTTAACTTTTTCTTTTCCCTCATACTATTTATCCTCTTTCTTTAGAACTTTCTTTAATTTTTTATTAAATTCTATTCTAGGAATCATTATACATCTTCCACAATTTAAACATTTAATCTTTATATCTACACCAAGTCTTATTATTTCCCACTCATTTGCTCCACAGGGATGAGCTTTTTTCATTATAACTCTATCATTTAGTGTATATTCTTTATCATCCATACTAATTATCCAATCCTATTATTTCTAATATTCTGTTCAAATCATTATCGTTAACAAAACTAATTTCTATTTTATTATTTTTGATTTTAGTTTTTGAACCAAATTTTTCAGTTAATGATTCTTCTACTATTTTATATTCAGAGTTTGTGGTTCTTGTTCTTGTTTGCATATTCTTTTTGACATATTTATTATTATCTTGAACAATGTTTTCTATTTCACGAACACTTAGTCCTTCTTTTACTATTTTATTAGCAAGACTCTTTATTTCTTCTACATCTTCTATTTTACTTAGAACTCTTGCATGTCCCATAGAAATTTTACCTTCAACTATTTTATCTTTTACTTCTTCTGGTAAAGATAATATTCCTAACATATTAGTAATATGACTTCTACTTTTACCTAATCTTTTAGCTAAAGCATCTTGTGTTAGAGATAGTTCATCTAATAATTTCTTATATGCCATTGCTTCTTCTAGAGCATTTAAGTTTTCTCTTTGTAGGTTTTCAAGTAAAGCTATTTCCATCATATCTTGATCAGAAAAATCCCTAATTATAGCTGGAATCTTCTCTAAACCAGCCATAATACTAGCTTTTACTCTTCTTTCACCTGCTATTATTTCATAACCTTTAATACTCTTTTTAGCTATTATTGGTTGGAATACTCCATGTTCTTTAATTGATTCAGATAATTCTTTTAAAGCATCTTCATCAAAATTCTTTCTAGGTTGATATGGATTACTTCTTAATTCTTTAAGAGGTATCTCAACTATTTCTTCTTTTTTAGCATCTTCTATTACTTTTTCTTCTATTTTTTCATAGGCAATTGGTTCATTATTGAATAATTCTTCTAAACCTCTACCTAATGCCCTTCTTCTAGATGTTTCCATTTCTTTCAATCACTTCCTTCGCTAAATTTATATATGCTTCGGTAGCTCTATGTTTTGGATCGTATGCAAGTATTGGTTTACCATGTGATGGTGCTTCTGTTAATTTTATTAATCTTGGAATTATTGTGTTGTATACTCTTTCTTTAAAGAATCTTCTAATATCTTCAACTACTTCTAATCCAAGTAATGTTCTAGAATCTAACATTGTTAGTAAAACACCTTCTATATCTAAATTTGGATTTAAATTCTTTTGAGCTAACATTATACTATTTAATAATTGTGTAATTCCTTCTAGAGCAAAGAATTCACATTGTACTGGTATTATTACTGAATCTGCTGCTGTTAGAGCATTTGTTGTTAAAATACCTAAAGATGGTGGGCAATCAATAATTATGTAATTAAATACATCTTTTACTGAGTCTAATGCTTTCTTTAATTGTGCATTTCTAACTAAAGATGGATTTAATTTAGCTATTTCAGCTAATTCCATATCTAATCCTGCTAAATTAATAGTTGCTGGTAAAACATATAAATTATCATACCTAGTTCTAACTATTGCCTCTTTAATTGAACATCTTTCAGTTAATACATCTAGAATACTATTTTCTATTTCACCTTTATTAATTCCTACACCTGTAGTTGTATTTCCTTGAGGATCTAAGTCTACTAATAATACTCTTTTTCCTAAGTAACCTAAAGATGCTGATAAATTTATGCTTGTAGTAGTTTTTCCTACTCCACCTTTTTGATTTACTAATGCTATGATTTTACCCATACTACCACCTTCTTCTTGTTACTTATTTATTTTACCAAACATTAGTAAAATAGTGAATGTTTTTTAATAAAAAAAAGTAGAAAATCTACTTTTTATCTGTCTTTAGCTATTTTTATTACGATTTGATATGTTTTTTCAAAATCCATTTCATCTAATCTAATTTCAAACCCTTTACTTTCTAGCTTCTTAGAGATGTTTTTAATTTCACTAATTGCATCTCTTAAAGTATAAGATTTTGTAGATTTTAAAAGTTCATCTACCTTCTTAATTGGATCTTCTTCTAACTCTTCAGGTTCATCTATAGAAAAATCAAAATCATATAAATCCTCAGGTTCTTCTTGTACTATTGGTGCTGTCTCTACCATAGCTGTTTTATTATCAATAACTTCTACATTTTCACCAGTTTGTTTTTTTATTTCAGCATCTAATTCACGTACTGTTAGACGTTCATTAATAATTCTATTTAACATACTTATTTGTTCATCTGGTGTATCTAAATTTAATAAGCTTCTTGCATGTCGCTCTGATATTTTATCATGTAATAATGCTTCTTGTACTTCATCTGGCAAAGATAATAATCTCATTTTATTAGCTATAGCTGCTTGACTCTTACCCATTGATTTACCTAATTCTTCCTGTGTAATTGAATCAAGTTCTAATATTTTTTGATAAGTTCTTGCTTCTTCTATTGGTGTTAGATCTTTTCTTTGTAGATTTTCAAGAAGTGCTACTTTTGATGCTTCTTTATCATCTAAATTACGAATAATTGCTGGAATTTTAGTCATGCCTGCTAAAACACTAGCTTTATATCTTCTTTCACCAGCTATTATTTCATACTTATCTCCAAGTTTTCTAACAATAATTGGTTGAATAATACCATGTTCTTTAATTGACTCTGATAATTCCTTTAAAGCATCTTCATTAAATACTTCCCTTGGTTGAAAACGATTAGGAATTATATCGTCTAGATATAGTTCTACTACTTCTTTATCCATTTATATCACACTCTCTATCTACCCTTTTATACTATATACATTATATCATAAAAATATATTTAAACAAGAAAAAAACTCTAAAAATTAGAGTTTTTTAATTAATAATATATTTCTAATACTTTCTTCTATTGGTAGATAGAATGTTTCTTGTTTTTCTAAAGTACCATTTAATTTTTTTATAGTATCTTTTGCTTCTATTAATTCTTCTTCTACATTAGCTTTCATTGGTATAAAGTATCCATTTTCTTTTACTAATGGTAGACAGTATTCAGATAATTTCTTTAAGTTTGCTACTGCACGGGATGTTACGATATCATATTTATCTTTAATATCTTCTGCTCTAGAATGAATAGTTACTATATCAGTTAATTCTAATTCTTTTATTACTTCATTTAAGAATACTATTCTTTTATTTAATGAATCAACTAAAGTAACTCTTAGATTTGAATATACTATTTTTAATACTACTCCAGGAAAACCTGCTCCTGTTCCAATATCACATAGTGAGCCACTATTGTTTAAGTCTATTACTTTTGATATAGTTAAACTATCATAAAAGTGCTTTAAATATACATCTTCTTTTTCTACTATTCTAGTTAGATTTATTTTATTATTCCATTCTATTAAAAGATTATAATATTTTTCTAATTGTGATAATTGTTTATCTGTTAGATTGATTCCTAATTTTTTTGTTTCTTCTATGAAAGTATCTATATTCATAGTCTATTTTCCTTTTTTAAATATACCATAAGTACAGCTATATCAGCAGGATTTACTCCACTTATACGAGATGCTTGCGCTACTGTTGTTGGTCTTACATTTATTAGTTTTTGTCTTGCTTCACTAGCTAAATTAGGAACTATACTATAATCTATTTCATCAAAAATCTTTATTTTTTCTAAATCTAACATTTTTTCTGCTTCTTTATTAGCTTTTTTAATATAACCTTCATATTTATCTTGAATAGTTACCTGTTCTATTACTTCATCACTATAATCTATATCTATGAAGTTTTTAATATTATCCATAGTTATTTCTGGTCTTTTTAATAATTCATATAGTGTTATACCATCTTGTAGAGGTGTTGAATTAATAGATTCTAAATATTTGTTAGTATTTTCTGTTGGAGTTATTTTATTTGATTTTAATAAGCTTATTAAATCTTCAATATCTTGTTTCTTTTTCTTAAATTTTTCATATTTTTCTTCATTTATTAAACCTACATCATAACCATATTCTCTTAGTCTTAAATCAGCATTATCATGACGAAGTAATAATCTATACTCAGCACGACTTGTTAGCATACGATATGGTTCTTTAGTACCTTTTGTTACTAAATCATCGATAAGTACTCCAATATATGCTTCATTTCTTTTTAATACTAATGGTTCTTGATTATGTAGTTTTCTTGATGCATTAATACCAGCTATAAGTCCTTGTCCTGCAGCTTCTTCATAACCACTTGTTCCATTTATTTGTCCTGCAGTAAATAAGTTTTCTATTACTTTTGTTTCAAGTGATTGTTTTAGTTGTAGTGGATCTATTGCATCATATTCTATTGCATATGCATATTTTAAAATCTTAGCATTTTCAAGCCCTGGTAAGCTATGTACCATTTTTTCTTGTACATCTTCAGGCATACTTGTTGAAAAACCTTGTACATATATATCATCATAATAAATACTCTCTGGCTCTAAGAATAATTGATGTCTTTCTTTATCTTTAAATCTAACTACTTTATCTTCTATTGATGGGCAATATCTAGGACCTATTCCTTCTACATATCCACCATACATAGCTGATTTATTTAGGTTTTCATTAATTATTTTATGTGTTTCAGGTGTTGTATATATAAGATGACATGGTACTTGTTCTTCTACCTTATATAAAGGTTCATTATCAAATGAGAATGTATGTGGTATACTATCTCCTTCTTCTAAAGATGCTTTAGTAAAATCTATACTATCTTTAGCTATTCTTGGAGGAGTACCTGTTTTTAATCTTTGAATAGTAAAACCATATTCCTTTAATTTAGTTGATAAGAATTTAGATGGTTTTTCTCCATGAGGTCCTTCTTCTTTCTTTTTAGATCCTCTTAATATTACTGCTCTTAAATAAGTACCTGTAGTTAATATAACGGCATCTGCTTCTATTCTTTCACCATCTTCTAACACTACACCATGTACTTTATTATCTTCTACTATTAAATCTTCTACTATACTTTCTTTAATACTTAAGTTTTCTTGATTATTTAAAGTTTTTAACATTTCTTTTGGATAAGTAATTTTATCTCCTTGAGCACGTAATGCCCTAACAGCAGGGCCTTTTTTAGTATTTAACATTTTCATTTGAAGTAAGCTATGATCTGTATTATTACCCATTTCTCCACCTAGGGCATCTATTTCACGCACAATAATACCTTTAGCAGGGCCACCTATTGATGGGTTACAAGGCATATCAGCTATATTATTAATATTTCCGGTAACAAGCAATGTTTTATTATTAAGTCTTGCACTAGCTAAAGCTGCTTCACAACCTGCATGTCCACCACCAACAACGATAATATCATACTTCATATTACTCACGTCCTCTTTTTCTCTTGCATTATTATACACCATTTTTGATAAAAGTACATAAAAAAATTATTTCCCGGGAAATAATTTTTCTTTTTTATTTAGTTAATGATTTATATTTTTCTTTTAATGTTTCATAGTTTTCTTCTAAAATTGTTCCCATAAGTAAGTCGCCTTCTCTACGTTTTACTCTTGGTATTGGGATTTTAGCATCGTGATAAACATGAACCCATTGTCTATAATATAATATTGAATTTTCTCTAGTAATCTTAATATTTGGTGATGGTTGATCAAATATTACTACATTTTTTCTAATAACTTTTCCCATATACTTCTCTCCTTAATTTATCTATTATATGTATTTTGTTTATAAAATCAACTATTTTCCTAAACAAAATTGACTGAATAATTGATCTATTAATTCTTCTGTATAAGTTTCTCCTATTATTTCACCTAATTTTTCCCAACTACGTTTAATATCTATTTCTATCATATCTACAGGTACTTCATTTTCTATACCTTTATCTACTTCATCTAGAATTTGATATGCTTCTTTAGCTAGTGATATTTGTCTTACATTAGTTAAGAAATTATTATCATTTTGAGTTAATTCTTCTAAATTAAATAATTCTACTACTTTTTCCTTTAATGAATCTAATCCATTTAAATCCTTTGTATTAGTATAAATAATATTCTTATATTCTATATCATCTATATTAATTTTTTTCTCTAAGTCATTTTTATTAATAACTACTATTACTTTCTTATCTTTAGATTTTTCTAAAATCTTTCTGTCATCTTCTGTTAGCTCTTCATTATAATTTAATACTAATATTACTAAATCTGCTTCATCTATTAGATTTAAACTCTTTTCTACTCCAATACTTTCTACTAGATCATTAGTTTTTCTAATACCTGCTGTATCAATTAAATTAAGTTCTACTCCATTAATAGTAATATTTCCTTCTACAGTATCACGAGTAGTACCTTCTACATCAGTAACAATAGCTTTATCTTCATCTAATAATCTATTTAAAATACTACTTTTACCTACATTAGGTCTACCTACTATTATAGTTTTAATACCTGAAGTTAGTACTTTACCATTTTCTGATTCATTTATTATTTTATTTAATTTTTCTTTTATTTCTTTTATTTTAGGACTAATTTTATCATTAGTCATTACCTCATATTCTTCATATTCAGGATAATCTATATTTACTTCAATAGATGCTAATACTTCAACCATTTCTTGTCTTAAATTCTTTATTAAATTACTAACATTACCATTTAATCCTTTAATAGCTACTTTTCTATTTTGTTCACTTTTAGAATTAATTAAGTCCATTACTGATTCTGCTTGAGTTAAATCGATTCTTCCATTTAAGAATGCTCTTTTAGTAAATTCTCCTGGTTCTGCTAGTCTTATACCACTAGTTAATAATATTTCTAATACTTTATTAGTAGTAGCTATACCACCATGACAGTTTATTTCTACTGTATCCTCTTTAGTAAATGTTTTAGGTGCTTTCATTACTGATACTAATACTTCATCAATTATTTCATCATTTTTAATTATATATCCATAATTAATAGTATGAGTATCTACTTTAGTTAAATCTTTACCCTTAAATATATTATTAACCATATCAATACAATTAGGTCCACTAACCCTAATAATAGATATAGCTCCAACACCTTGTGTTGTGGAAATAGCAGCTATTACATCATTCATAGACTTCACCTCTAATGGCCTTATTCTAACATATTTTTTAAAAAATAAAAAGACTAATTATTAGTCTATTTTACTTTTAATTTTTTGTTTGGTTGTTTTAAATACAGTTATTTTGTTTTTACCTGTAGCTTTTGATTCATATAAAGCTTGATCTGCATATTCTATTACTTCATTGATTGTTTTATCATCTTGCTTTTCTGCTAAACCGAAGCTTAATGTTAGATTTATACCCTTTTTTTCTTCAAATTCTTTTATTCTTTTTCCAAGATACTCTAATCTATTTACTATGTTTTCTACAGTACAATCTTTAAATAATATAGTAAATTCATCTCCACCATATCTACATATGATATCATTACTTCTTATCATTAATTTTAATTCAGTGGATACATCTTTTAATACTTCATCACCTATTTTATGTCCATATTGATCATTTATTTCTTTGAAATTATCCAAATCACACATTA
>Ga0247608_10007735_pt1 | contig 10961 bp, 8 predicted proteins | sample 176DNAGHGlowgp2_FD_193490 | JGI IMG/M metagenome (GOLD analysis project Ga0247608, IMG submission 193490) | Sheep rumen microbial communities from Palmerston North, Manawatu-Wanganui, New Zealand - 1766 DNA GHGlow gp2 | ecosystem: Host-associated > Mammals > Digestive system > Stomach > Rumen ... | reverse complement strand
TTGTCCGCAGGCTGCTGGGCATCACCACGGTAGATGGCTGGAGCACCATCATCGCGCTCATCCTGATTATTGGCGGCTGCATCTTGATGATGCTTGGCCTTATCGGCGAATACATCGGTCGCATCTATATATGCATAAACGACTCGCCGCAATACGTGATCAAGCAGGTCACGGGCGACCGCCGCGAACTCTAGGCGTCCTTCGAGTCATGTAAATCCTGTTTCCTTATTTCGCAATAATGAAAAAATTAAAAATTGCGAAAAGGACTTTGTGACTGACTAAAGTTTTTTGTTCAACGTTCGGAATAATTCCGACTCGTAATTCTGAACATGGGCTTTGTAGAAGTCGGGTTCGTATTTCTTGAGCCATTGGCATTTCTCCCTAATTCCTTCACGGATGTGCGAAATCTTTAAACCGGAGTATTTCTCAGCATAAAGCGCTATATCAACGATATCGTTTCCGCAGACGCAAACATCGTAGTTGCTGTAATCTTCATAACCGAATTTGTCAACCTCCTTTTTTAGCTTTTCTTTGTAAGAGATGTAAATGAAATCATCTTTAAAAAGATGGTTGATTTTTGTCCAACGATACTGAATGTCTACAATTCCCGAAGTTTTGAGATATCCAGTCATATACCAAATGACTCGGCTGTGAATTTTAAGGTAATCCTCCGGCAAATCCCCTGCCGTTATCTTTGTGGGGTATAGCCCGTGCGAGTAAAGAAATTTGTTTTCGGTATCCAATGTTTCGCGAAACCCTTTCCCGAATTTGCCTTGCGTGTAGATGTTTGATCTGATGCGTTTGGTCACTTTTCCTCCGAATGGTCCCCTTTGTCGGAATCAAGCGTCTGGCACATTTCGTAGAAATCGTCATTTACAACGTAAGCCCTGAGAAAGTCGTGAATTATGCGATGATTTATTTCTAAGCGAACCATGGGGTAATATCGCTCAAAACTCTTCGGATTGTCCCTGATGTCGTCAAAAATATGCTGCCACTCAAAATCCATCAGCGTAAGTGCACGATTTTCTTTCTCCAAGTAGCGACACTTATCTTCGTAGCTCCCTTGAGCAAGTTCTGCAAATCTGGGTTCATTTATACCCGTCTTGTAAAACGCAATCACGTTTTTTAGAGAGGCCAAAAACTTTGGCGAAACAGAATCCCCCTTCTGGAAGAGTATAAAATATTCCGTACTGCTCACATCATATTTCTTTTCATTCTCGGCAAGGCTCTTGTTAAACTCGTCATGGAAGTCGTTCAGTTTGGCAAAAACATCTATTTCCCCATCCTGCTGCTTTTTTGCTTTGTCCTTAAGATAGTTGTCAATAATCCCTTCGACATCGCATTTGTCTCCAAGTGAATCAACAAGTTGTGCAGTCAGCTCTTCCAAGGGAATGTAGCGTGCGACACTGCGGTTTCGCGCCCCCATAAACAGAATACTTGCAAACTGCTTTTCGACACACATTGTCTCAGCAGACCCCTCGTCCACATTCAAGCAGTCCCACATGTCTTTCTCTGGCAAATAGATGTTTGTTTCAAGGATTTTTTTGATAAATATTTGGAAAGGACTCTCGACTTTTTCTTCTGTTTTCTTTTTTTCAGAATCCATTTCCAGGAAAGCCGAACAAACCCAGGCAATGGGCATGTCATATGAAAGAATTTGTTTCATGCAATCTGCAAAACCAATCGAACCTAAATAGAATCCATTCATTTTCTCCTTAATGAAAAGATATTGTTCCTCATCCGAAAAGTGTTCTGCAACAAATTTATAGTACTCCTCATCCTTCGCACCCAAATATGTCACGGCGAACGCTTCAAGCATTTGGCATGTTTCGATGGGGAGTTTTCGAACCCTATTGTAAAGAGCTTCCATACGGCACCGCAAGGGCAAGCCTATTTTCTTCTTCAGAATTTTATTCGCCCCACTTATGGCGTTTTCGCACTGACCATAGGTGATATCGCTACAACAAATCACCTCGCCATTCAGCCGGCTATCTAGAAGACAGCCGATAGCAAGGAGAGTTGTGTGGTATGGTTCCCCTTGCGTTTTGTTTCCCCAAAAATCTTGGACATTCTTGACATACTGATTCTTAAAATCAACGATTCCATTTTGCGCAAGAACATACATTAGCGGATCACAATAGTTTTCTTCTTGTTTGGGTTCTTTGATTTTGCGGGGCAAGAAAAAGTCCTCGGCTCTTGCCATAAAGATGGCGTCGCCTTCGGCAAGCCAGCCTATTCCGCTTGGATGTTCCCTTTCTGCGCTCGATGTAGCCGCAAAATACTTTTGACCGAATTTTTCAAATTCCCGTATTTCAATTAGCCCCATCTTGTCTGCAAGTATAAGGGTTTCCTCGTAGGCCTTTTCCCACTGCGTAGGGTCAACTTTATTTGATGCGACAAGAGTAATGTATACGCCCATATTGGCTCCTTGGTTAAAATTGAGTTTATGTTGGTGATTCCTGTACATTGAAATATACAATATTTTTAGAAAAATTACTACACCTATTGCATTATTTAAAATTTTAATGTATATTATAGGTGTAGTAAAATTTATGGAGGGTTGAATGCAAGTTGTGTATGCGGATAAGGAATTGGCTCGTTGCGCAGGGGATAAAGCCTATGCAGTAAGAAAAATGGGGCAACGCCGTGCGGAGGTTTATTTGGATAGGATAAACGATCTTCAGGGTGCTGCTGATCTGGAGTCATTAAAAAATGTTCCAGGACGATATCACGAGCTGGTAGGCAATCGCGCCGGACAATGGGCGTGCGATTTAGACCATCCCTATAGGCTTATCTTTAAGCCGGTTATGAATAGTGCTGGAAATATTGTTGGTTTGATTGTCGAAAACGCCGTTTCTATTCTAGAAATTGTAGATTATCACAAGTAGGAGTGCTTATGCAGGTTTATAGATGTGATGAATTGGCTTATGTGACTCCGCCAGGTAGGACCCTGTCGGAAAAACTGAAAGAAATGGGCCTGGATGCCAACGATTTGGCCGCGCGTATGGGCTACACCCCAAAGGCGGTGAACGATATTTTGCAGGGAAACTGCCGTATAACGCCGGAAGTGGCATTTTCGCTTGAGATGATTACCGAAATTCCAGCGAGTTTCTGGTTGCGCCGTCAAGTTGCGTACGATGAGTACCTTGCCCGCGAATATGTCAAAGCCTCCCTAAACGACCAGCCTCTCTGGAGAAAGTCTTTTCCTGAAGAACTTGACGTGCGCGACTGGGTGCAGCACGGTAAAAACGAGGCTGACGACAAATCGGGTCTGTCGCTTCTTAAGTTCTTTGCAGTGGCGTCTCCGCAGGCATGGGACGGTTACTACAAGGACGCCCGGCTTAAGGTGGCGTTCCGCATCTCGTTGGCCGATGTCAAGGACCCGTATGCCACATCGGCGTGGATTCGCCGAGGCGAAATTCTTGCGGATCGAGACCCGATGGAAAAGCAGGAACAGATTCCGGTGCGCAAGCGCCTAAAAGCCGCCCTCCCCGAAATCATCGCCTTTGCTGCGGCCAACAAGGTGCGCCCGAAGGGCAAAAAACGCATTACCTACTGGACCCCAGAGGCAGAAGTCGTTGACGACTGCATGACGGGCCTGCAGGAACTGTGCCGCAAAATCGGGATTCGTGTGCTTTTCGTGCAAAATTTCAAGTGCGCGCCGATTCACGGCATGTACCGCTGGTACAAGGACGTGCCCCTGATCCAGTTGCACGACCGCTTCGAGAAGCGGGCCGCCATGTGGTTCACATTCTTCCACGAGCTGGCCCATGTGATGTACCACGGCAAAAAGGGAATCTGCCTACAGAACATCGAAATCACCCACAACCACCCCGAAAAAGAAGACGAAGCCAACGCCTTCGCGCAGAAATGCATGGTAGAAGCCGGATTCGAGCTGTAGCCCTACTTCCCGAAGAATTCCTTCACCTTGTTGCAGACAAATTCCAGGTCGGCGGGTTTCAACCCGTAGAACATGGGCAGTCGCAACAGGCGGTCGCTTTCCTTGGTGGTGTAGCGGTCTTCGCCGTCGAAACGGCCGAAGCGCTTGCCTGCCGGAGCGGTGTGGAGCGGCACGTAGTGGAACACCGCCAATATGTCGTTCTTGACCATGTGGGCGATAAGGGCGGTGCGGGTCTTTAAATCCGCCACCTTCAGGTAGAACATGTGGGCGTTGTGGGAGCATTCCGCCGGAATGTACGGGAGCTGCAGGTCGCCAGCGTCGGCCAGGCACTGCAGGCGTTCGCGGTAGGCGTTCCAGCTGGCCATGCGGTTGTCGAAAATCTTCTGGGCGTTCTCCAGTTCGGCGTAGAGGTAGGCCGCGTTCAGTTCGCTGGGCAGGTAGCTGGAGCCCAGTTCCACCCAAGTGTACTTATCCACCTCGCCCCGGTGGAACTGCACGCGGTTGGTGCCCTTCTCGCGGATGATTTCGGCGTGGTCAGAATACTTCTTGTCGGCAATGAGGATGGCACCGCCCTCCCCCATGCTGTAGTTCTTGGTCTCGTGGAAACTGTAGCAGCCAAAGTCGCCCAAAGCACCAAGCGAGCGCCCCTTGTAGGTGGACATCATACCCTGGGCGGCATCTTCGATGACGAACAGGTTGTGTTTTTGGGCGATGGCGTTGATGGTGTCCATCTCGCAGGCCACACCGGCGTAGTGCACCGGCACGATAGCACGGGTCTTTTCGGTAATGGCCGCCTCGATGAGTTTTTCGTCGATGTTCATGGTGTCGGGCCGGATATCCACGAACACGCACTTGGCCCCACGCATGGCGAAGGCGTCGGCGGTAGAGACGAAGGTGAACGAGGGCATTATCACCTCGTCGCCGGGCTTGATTCCGCAAATGAGGGCGGACATTTCCAGCGCATGGGTGCAGCTGGTGGTGAGCAGGGCACGGGCAACCCCCGTCTTCTGCTGCAGCCAGGCATGGCACTTCTGGTTGAACTGGCCGTCGCCGCATATGCGGCCACTTTCTACGGCGGCCCGCACGTAGTCAAATTCGGTGCCCACAAAGGGGGGCTTATTGAAAGGAATCTTCATATAACGCCAAAAACTCGTTGTTATTCGTGATTTAATATAGATTTTTTACCCTATATTTTTTATAAAAGTTTATTTTTAACAGGTAAACGCCCGAACCGGAACGGAGGATTTTATGAACCTGAGGTTGGATAGTTTCGTTGCCAAGTTCAGCGGTTTCGCTGTCGCTGTTACCGCCATTGCCCTGTGCGCCTGCGGCAACCAGGAGCCAGCCCAAAACAAAACGCCCGCCAAAACCGGGGAACAGGCTGCTGAGCAGGCCGCAGAACAGCCCGCGCCCTCCAAGTCCCTGGTGGTGTTCTACTCCCAGACAGGCTCTACCAAGAAGGTGGCCGATGTTTTCCAGAAGGCCCGGAACGCCGATGTCTTTGAAATCAAGACTGCCACCCCCTACCCTTCTACCTACGACAGCACCGTCGCCGCCGTACGGATCCAGCGGGAATCCAAGCAGTGGCCAGCCCTCGCAAACCCCAAGGCCGACCTGGCCAAATACGACACCGTCTTCTTGGGCTACCCCATCATGTTCGGCACCTTCGCGCCCCCCATCTACAGCTTCTTGGATTCCAACGACCTGAGCGGCAAGGTGGTGGTGCCCTTCTGCACCTACGGTAGCGGCGGCCGCAAGGCCAGCGCCGCCGAACTCAAGACCCTGGAACCGAACGCAAGCGTCACCCTGGCCTACGGAATTTCCAACAGGCGAATCAGCGCCGAAGGTGCGGATTCCGTCGTGGCCGCCGAAGTGGAAACCTTCTTTGCCAACCTTGCAGAAGGCAAGACCGAAGAGATGCTCATGGGCGGCTATTCGGAACAGCGCCCGCTTACAGCCGAAGACTCTGCCGTGTTTGCCGCCGCCACCAAGGACTATGCCTACCTGAGCCTAAAACCCCTGAGTGTCTCTACGCAGGTGGTGGCGGGCACCAACTTCTTGTTCACCTGCGAGATGAAGGCCTTCGGAGGCCCCGCCACTCAGACCAACGTGAAGATTTTCAGGCCCTTGCCGGGTCGTGGCGAGCCGGAACTTATCGTGGTGGAGAAATGAAGTACTAGATTTAAAACAAAGTACTAGATTTCCAGAAAAATGCGAGGTGCATATGGGTGCAGTCAAAACACTAAAGTTCTCGGGCGTCCTTGCGGCTATAATTACCGCAGGGATTTCTGTAACGGCGGCAAGCGCCGCCATCAACATCAACGTGGATACGGACAAGGGAGTCAAGAAGATTTCGCCGTACCTGTACGGGCGAAACATTGACAAGGTCAGCGACGGCAACACCGAAGTCACCGCAGACGAATCCGCATTCATCAACCAGATGCTCGATGCGGGCATTCACTTTTTACGCGCCAACAACGGCAACAACGCCACCCGATACAACTGGAAGCAGAAACTCACCGTTCACCCCGACTGGTACAACAATGTCTATTCCCACGACTGGGACATTACCGCAAAAAAGATTCTTGACAAAATGCCTGGAGTAGACGCCATGTACGCCTTCCAGCTCACGGGATGGGTGGCTAGTTCCACCAACTATAACTTTGCCGACTGGAACTGGTACCAAGACCATGACAAGTGGGCCACATCTACGCTAGACCTTGCAGGCGGAGGCGAAGTTGCGGACGACGGTGAAACACTCATAAAAGCAGGCGACTACAGACTCTACAACAAGGAATGGCCCGCCGACTCCAGCGTAGCCATCATCCCCCACTGGAAAGACGACCTCAAGTACGACATGAGCCGCTTCAAATACTGGAGCATGGACAACGAGATGGACATTTGGCGCGGCACCCACTCTGACCTGGACCTGCCCGTGACCGGGGACTTCTTGGTAGAGCGCTATGTTGATGTGGCCAAGAAGGCTCGAGCCCAGTGGAAAGACATCAAGCTCACCGGCCCGGTAGTCGCCAACGAATGGCAATGGTGCCATATTGCCGCCGTTGATGGCGACAACAAACGACCTTCGATAGACGGCAAGGAATACTGCTGGCTGGAATTCTTTATCAAGAAAGTGGCCGAGGCACAAAAGTCCTCCGGCAAGCGCCTTTTGGACGTATTCGACATCCACTGGTACCCCGGCGAAAAAGACTACGAAAGCCGCGTCAACTGGCACCGAGTGCTGTTCGACACCACCTACTACTACAAGGGCAGTAACGGCGTACGCTGCGCCTCCGGGACCTGCGACTGGAGCGACAAGGAAAAGGGCTACAAGTCCTACATCTTCAAACGTATCAACGATTGGCTCGAAAAGTACTTCGGCAAGGATCACGGCATCACGCTCGGCATTACCGAAACCGACTTGAACGATTCCGACCCCATGGTGACGGCACTCATTTACGCGTCGTTCCTCGGAACCATGCAGGATAATGGCGTAGAGATTTTCACCCCGTGGACATGGGGCGACGGCATGTACGAAGTGGTCCACCTGTTCAGCCGCTACGGCCATGAAAACCGCGTGCAGTCCACCTCCAGTAACGACTCCCTGGTATCCGCCTACAGTTCCATCAGCAACAAGGGCGATTCGCTCACGGTCATCTTCGTGAACCGCGCCGAAAACAATCCGCAAGACGTATACCTTTCCCTGGACGGATTCAAAGCGGAGAACACTGCCAATGCATTGACCCTTTCTGGCATTGCCGGCGAAACCTTTGTATCCCATACCAGCAACGCCCTAAAGAAAAATGCCGTCAATGTCAAAATGACTGGTGGCATGACCAACGCCACAGAAAATTATGCGAACAAATTTTCCATGACGCTCCCCGCCAAGTCCATCACCGCGGTCCTGTTCACCACAAAGAACCCAACGGTCATCGATGCTATCGCGCCCACAGTGGCACGCCCCAACTACAGCCTAACCCTGCAAGGTCGGGAGATTCTCGTGTCAGGAATCCAGCTGAACAGCCGTTATGCCTTGGCCAACGCTCTCGGACAAATCGTCAGCAGGGGGGCATGGATCGGTAATTCTGGAGCGATCTTAAAACTCAAGGTTCCTAGTGCCGGTCGCTACATCTTGCAAATCAATAACCAAAGCAGAACAATTGTGGTAAAATAATTTCTTTTGTGGAAAAAATGGGAGGTGTGTTATGGGTACAGTAAAAACACTGAAGTTTTCGGGCGTCCTTGCTGCTATAATTACCGCTGGAATTTCTGCGACGGCGGCAAGCGCCGCCATCAACGTCAATGTGAATACGGACGAGGGCGTCAAGAAGATTTCGCCGTACCTATACGGTCGGAACATTTTTTGCAATGAAGACAGAGGCGACCTGAACGACGTTGTTACCACATTGTCGGAAAAAGAACAGACGAACCTGGAAACATACCGGCAGGCGGGCATACGCTACTTGCGTATGAACAACGGGAACAACGCCACCAAGCACAACTGGCGCAAGAACCTTTCTAGCCACCCCGACTACTACAACAATGTCTATAACCACAACTGGGACATTTCTTCCAAAAAAATTCTGGACAATCTGCCCGGCGTAGATGGCATGTACGCCTTCCAGTTGGCAGGCTATGCTGCCAGCACCACAGCGTACAACTTCAAGGACTGGGACTGGAAGCAGTCTCATGGTGGCGTAAACGCAAAGCAGACCCTTGACCTGGCCGGTGGCGGCACGGTGGACGAAGACGGAGTCACCCTGATTCAAGCGGGAGATTACAGTCTCTATCTCGAAGAATGGCCCGCCAATTCTACCGTAGGAATCATCCCTCACTGGAAAGACGAGCTCAAGTACGATATGAGCCGCTTTAGGTACTGGAGCATGGACAACGAGATGGAACTCTGGCGGGGCACCCACAGTGACCTGCCCTACACCTACCCCAACGAAGATGGCAACACCGTTGCAGCAGACCGTATGGTGGACAACTACATTGCCGTAGCCAAGGCGGCAAAGGCTATCAGCCCTGACCTAAAGCTAACCGGTCCCGTAGCGGCCAACGAATGGAGTTGGTGCAACATCGCTTACGACAACAACTCCACAAGCTATGTCAAGGCCACGGACCACAAATACTGCTGGCTGGAATACTTCATCAAGCGTCTGGGTGAAGAACAGAAGAAAACTACAGTCCAACTGCTAGATGTTTTTGACATCCACTGGTATCCCACTGAAAAGACTTATGAGTCCTGGATCAACTGGCACCGGGTATTCTTTGACACGACCTACGTGTATCCGGGCGGGAACGGGATCCGTTGTGCCGACATTTCTACCACAGGTTCTTGCGATTGGAATACAGGCAAGGGTGTTGGTTACAAGACCTACATCTTCAAACGCATTGCGGACTGGATGAAAAAATACATGGGCGAAAATTACAAGTATACCCTGGGATTCACGGAAACGGACTTTATCGGCGACATGGACGCCATGAGCCGAGCCCTTGCCTACGCATCGTTCATGGGAACCTTCATTGACCACGGTGTAGAAATTTTTACCCCCTGGACCTGGCGCGAAGGCATGTACGAGGTGGTCCACCTGTTCAGCCGCTACGGCCACGAAAACCGCGTGCAGTCCACCTCCAGCAACGACTCCCTGGTGTCGGCCTATAGTTCCATAAGCAACAATGGCGATTCCCTCACGGTGATTTTCGTGAACAGGAGTCAATCTAGCGCTCAAAGCGTAAATCTGACAATCAGCGACTTTGAGGCGGCAAATGGTTCTGCAGAGACACTCACTCTTTCGGGAATTACCGGCGAGACCTTCGTTTCCCACACCAGCAACGCCCTGAAAAAAGGAACGGTGCAGGTGTCCAACAATACAATTTCTACGACACTTCCTGCAAAATCCATCGTCGCCGTACTGTTCAAGGGACAGGGAACAGTTCCCCCCAGCAGTTCCTCGACATCAGAGGAGAGTAGTTCTTCCACCACTGTCGTAAGCAGTTCTTCTGCATCGAACGCCAGCAGTTCTTCTGTCTTGAGCGTTAGCAGTTCCTCCATCTCTATCGTCAACAGTTCTTCTGCAACGATGGCTAGCAGTTCCTCGACTTCCGTCGTCATCAGGTCATCGGCATCAAAGCAACCAATATTCGATCCCGATGATACGGACTATACTGTTACCTTGCCTACCAAACAATTCCAGCATTCCGTCACCGTCCAGAATCGGGACATTTACATTGACGGCCTGCAACAGAACAGCCGTTATGCCCTGACAAACGCATTGGGCCAGATTGTCCATAGCGGTCTGTGGAACGGCACCCCTGGAGCAACGCTGAAACTTCAAGTACCTGCTACGGGCCGATACATTCTGCAGGTCGGCGGCAAGAGCCAGACGATTGTGGTGAAATAAGGAGATCCCCCCCCCGGAGTTTACCCCGTGGGGGATGAGGGAAGGAGATCCCCGCCTTCGCGGGGATGACATGGGATGGACGCGGGGATGATATTCCCTTTGTCATGTCCGTTGTCATTCTGGAACCACATCGCGGCGATAGAATGACTTTGTAGAATACAAGAAAAAGCCCCTTTCGGGGCTTTTCTTTTTTGCAGAGGTTTTTAGCTTTTTTTATTCAGAGAACAAGGCCGTAGAAAGGTAGCGGTCGCCGGTATCCGGGAGCAGGGCCACGATGGTCTTGCCCTTGTTTTCCGGGCGCTTGGCCAGTTCCTTGGCGGCCCAGAGAGCAGCTCCAGAAGAAATGCCCACCAGCACGCCTTCTTTCTTGCCGATTTCGCGACCAGCTATAAAGGCGTCTTCGTTTTCCACGGCAATGATTTCGTCGTAAATCTTGGTGTTCAGGGTGTCGGGAACAAATCCTGCGCCGATTCCCTGAATCTTGTGAGCGCCGGCGGTACCCTTGCTGAGCACCGGAGAGCTTGCAGGCTCCACGGCCACAATCTTCACATTCGGATTCTTGCTCTTGAGGAATTCGCCAACGCCGGAAACCGTACCGCCGGTGCCGACACCCGCCACAAAGATGTCCACCTTTCCGTCGGTATCTTCCCAGATTT
>Ga0247608_10007730_pt1 | contig 10966 bp, 13 predicted proteins | sample 176DNAGHGlowgp2_FD_193490 | JGI IMG/M metagenome (GOLD analysis project Ga0247608, IMG submission 193490) | Sheep rumen microbial communities from Palmerston North, Manawatu-Wanganui, New Zealand - 1766 DNA GHGlow gp2 | ecosystem: Host-associated > Mammals > Digestive system > Stomach > Rumen ... | reverse complement strand
ATTTTCCGTTGGCTCAGTCTGAAAAGCACGATTGAGTACCTTGGAGAATGGGAAATGCTCTACAACCCCAATTTTAATTGTACCGAATTCGGTACATTTAGAAATATGGCGGGTAGTAATAACTTTGTCCTATCAGTCAAGACTTGGATAGAAAAGACTAGGGCTTTCCGCAAGGAGAAAGACTCATCAAGCTCAATCAGATAGCTATCCAGCAGATGCAAGTGTTGGAAGGAAATAACGATCGAAATCTGCTAAGGTAGAAAACAAAACATGGCATGCAATGAGCCGACATCAGGGTTTGTCAGATCGGATGACATCCTAAGAACAGACCGATTCACGGACTTTTCCACCGTGCCCAGCAGAGGATATAGTCTGCTGGTACGGGTAAAACGCAACGGCCGATGGTGGATGCTGAAAGGACTCAAGGAACAGTATCGGCAAGATACTGTTTATCAAGCCTTCTTGCAAAAAGAATATGAGATCACCAGTCAGTTGCAACACCCCATGGTTGTGTCTGCCTTTTCCTTTGAAGAGGTTGAGGAATTAGGACCTTGCATGGTGATGGAGTGGATAGATGGCGTAACTCTGAGAGAGTGGCTTGCAAATGGAAAGCACACAAGAAAACAGCGTCGCCATGTAGCGGACATGCTTTTGGAGGCTATGATGTATGTCCATAGCCAACAGACACAACATCGTGACCTGAAGCCTTCAAACATCATGATTACCCACGATGGGCAGCACCTAAAACTCATTGATTTTGGCCTTGCCGATACCGACAGCTATGCCATCTTGAAAACACCTGCCGGTACAGAGGGCTATATGGCTCCTGAGGGACCTTCTGATATTTTTTCTTTGGGGTGCATTCTCCGCGACCTTCGCACAGGATGGCTGTCTCGCATGGTTGTACGCAAGTGTTGTGCATCGCTGTCCAATCGTTATGTAGATATAGCAACCATCCAAAAAGACTTACACCGTTGTTGGCATTGGCCACGACGTATACTTCTTATTATCAGCCTTATGGTTTTGATGCTTGGTGGCTATCTGTTAAACCGTTCCCATACACAACAAAGATTGCAAATGGTCAATGACACTTTGCAGATGATTAAAGAAGAGAACAATGCAAAGATAGGGCAGGAACAGGCAAAGACCGACTCACTCCAATTCCAGATAGAACGCATTGACCTGCAGCAACAATCAGAACAGACTACTATCCGACAACGTCAGGACTTCATCAATGCGGCAAAGCGGCAAATTGACAAGCAGGTGCAAGCATATGGCATTGAGCAGATGTTTGATACGGTTACTTGTCGTCGAAACATCACCATCCCGTTTCTGAGAATCGCCGATGAACTTATACAAAATACCAAGGAACCAGAACTGAAAGAATATATTCAGGAGCGCTATCGTAAACCTTGGCTCAAACGGATGTCCGAACTGCCGTTCGACTGATTTATCCACAAATCTCTATTGTCACCCCATTGCGCTGTCCTGCGACGTATGTCGTTGGTGGCATATTGTCATGTACCAGTTGGTCAAGGTAGAGCGGTTCGCGCTGTAGCATCAGATGGCAGACAAAAGTATCACCCACGTTCAGTTTTGAGTGTTCAGACTCCATCACGACGAAATGCCCGTCACCCTGATGCTTTACTACGATTCGTCTGTCGGGCAGCCATCTGATCACCAGCCTTTGTCCCCATTTCAGTTCACTGGCTGAGACACGTTCCGTTGCAGTTATTCCACTCTGTGGTTCTGCTGTCTCATAGGTATTTTCGCAAAAGTCGTCATAACTTTTATAGCCTACAAACAGGGCCAGCACATTGAGTGTATGAGGGCGTGTCTGCACGTTCTCGTTTTTCAGGTAGCCCCAGAATCGTTTGAGCGTCGTAGGTGACAGTCTCTCTCGCGTACCTTTTAATAATAGTTGGCTCAATTCTTCAAAGTCGCGTGCCTCACGTAACTCATGACCCACAACGCGCTCTACTTCTTTTTTCAGTTTTTCTTCTTTCATGCCGACAAAGATACAAAAATATTCCCATCTTGCAAAGAAAACTTGCAAAAGGACAAAAAAGGACTTGTATAATTGCTGCTTTCCACCTATTTTTGCGCGCAGAAATAAAAAAACAGCTCACAAATGTTGCAACTTTCAAATAAATTGCTTATCTTTGTGCCGTGGTTTCGTAAGAGACTGCGACATAGAGGAGAGCAATTAAGCTTTGACCCGTCTGAGAATCTGGAAAATTCAAGTGATAAGGGAAAAAGTCTGAAATGCTGTTTCTCCTGCAGTAGCATATATACTGCTTATCTCGCTATGGGATCAGCTTACATATATTCCTGCAGGTGTGAGCTGATTTCATTCTTATTATCACGGGTATTCCAGAACCTTCAGACTGAGAATGTCAAGAAGGCTCACACTCTTTATGTCTATGTACTGAAACTAATATAATATTATTAGATATGGAAGAACAGTTTATAATTAAGCCAAACAACAATATGGCTCTTGCAATTTTTACAACAGTATGTTGTTGTGTCCCTTTCGGTATTATTGCTATCATACAAGCAAATAAAGTAGACTCTCTATATATGGCAAAACAATATAATGCAGCCATCTTAGCAGCCAATGAATCCAAAAAGTGGAGTTATATTGGCATAGCAATTAGTATGTTTATATGGATAGTCTATTTATTGATCTTTGGAGGAATAGCAGCAATAGGGGGGATGGCTGCATTCTTATAAATGTAAGTATTATAATATGAAATGAGAAAAATAGCCTTTACGATATTGGCGGCAGTGGTGGTTGGGCTGGTTATTTATAAGTTTAACCCTTCTCTATATTGGTTCATGCCTAAATGTCCTTTTAAGCTTATTACAGGGTTTAATTGTCCAGGTTGTGGAATCCAACGTGCTATTTATGAACTGTTACATGGAAATTTTTATGAGGCTATAAAATATAACTATTTTTTGGTCTATTCTGGCCCTTATTTTACCTCATTCTTAGTGGTGTGGGTAATGCCTGATGGTAAGTATCGAACAAGTATAAAAGATATAATAGAAAACAAGATAATTGTAAATGTTTATATTTGCTCTTTTATTATCTGGCTCATTTTTAGAAATATTTATGCAATATAATTATGGATAATAATCAAATAAACCAACTAATTGCTCTTTGTGGAAACCGACTTCCAATAGAGTCTCTAGGGATTGTCCGAAATAAGCTACAAAATATGGACTATGATGTTGCGTCAATTATAATAACGCAATTTAAGGATCCAACGATGGCTTTAATACTTTCAGTCTTAGTTGGTTCATTGGGAATTGATAGGTTTTATATAGGTGATGTTGGTCTCGGGATAGGAAAATTACTTACTTGTGGGGGCGCATATATTTGGTGGCTAATAGATATATTCATGATTACAGATGCTACGAAGAGAAAAAATTTGGAATTATTTTTGTTGTATTAAATATCAATTTGTAGTTCACAATTTTATTTAAAAAAATTATTATGGAAAAATCAAAAATTGATCAATTTGTGATTGCTAACGCCGACAAATTCCCAGAAGTGGCAGTTATGCAGATTCGTGAGAAACTCGAAAAACTTGAGGACGACAAGGAGTCTATTTTGTTAGCTACACCATGGAAAAGTCCTCTTGTAACTTTCTTATTGGCTTTCTTCCTTGGAGCATTTGGAGGAGACCGCTTCTATATGGGACAAATTGGCTTAGGGGTACTCAAACTTCTTACATGTGGGGGAGCTGGTATATGGTCATTAGTGGATTTGTTTACTGCATTTGGTCGAGCTAAACAATACAATCTTGGTAGATTGTACATGATATAAAGACCGCTTTCGTAATTGAAATATACCATATAAAAAGGGAGTATGCCAAAAAACCTCAGAAGAGTAGGCATAAATAGTATTTTTATGAAAAGATTATTGTTAATGGTCACCTCGGTGATTACATTCTGTATTGTCATTGGGTGTAATGTCTTGCTAATGATTTCTTGTAGAAATAATGCAAACAATAACAATATATCACCACAAAATGAGAAGGAGATTGTTATTGATCGTGTAAAGTACATATTCAAAGAAGTTTATGAAAATGGTATAGATGGAGATTCAGAATTTCTTTCTACCGAATATATGAACCTCCAGAAAAAAGAACAGGAAGTAACCCCAGAGGGTGAAATCGGTTTTATTGATTATAACCATTGGTTACAAGCACAAGATGATAATAATCCATCTATGATGGTTCTATCTGCTGAAATACTCTCAGAGGCCAAAGCCTCTGTCAAGATTAAAATTAAACCGAACAGTTTCTCAGACGAGCAATCGGATGTTGAGTTGGTTCTCATTTACGAGAGGGGTGATTGGTATATTGATGATTTTATTGGGATTGAGGGATCTGAAAAACAAGGATTGAAAGATTATATATCGTCGATAAATGAAAACAAGTGATGTGCATACTTCTGTAATAGAGAAAAGACAAGTAATCATATGATGTAATAACATGTTTAAAAGGAGAGTGCCGAAAATCCTCAGAAGAGTAGGCTTGATTATATATAATTATGAAAAAATTAAATTATTTGTGTGGCATAGGTATATTGGCAACAATAATGTCCTGTTCATCTAATGACCCTAAAGAGATTTCACCAACTTCAACAGAATTTACTTCTGGTGAATTAGCAAAGCTTATTGAAGTTGTAGATGAGCCTTGTCAGCTTTCTTATGCAGAGAAAGAAGGTGCAATAGCAACTCAATTTATCAAACTAAAGGTTAAGCTAAGATTAAAAAAAGAATCACCAGAATTAAAGAAGGCAGATGCCCATGATATAAATTTCACAGGTTTACTTTCTGTCGCCACTATTAATTTGGTTGATGAAAATGATACTAAGATTCAGGATTTGGACATAAAATCTGAAGATTTACTGAAATTGAAGAAATTACTTCAAGGGGAGGAAGGAACAGAAGAGATCATTACATTCGAGGGAGAATTTCATAACTCAGATGATGCTCCAACATGGTATAAAGAAGCTGCTGCTTTTACGCCATATTTGACGGGAGATGTTGTTGTTGGAGATGGCGAGACGACTTCTGCCTCAAGCAGTTTTGATGTTGAAGGAAGTCACGACCTACATGGAACCGTTGACAAATACCCAATAACGATGCATCTCGAAATAGATGGTTCTACAGTAAAAGGAACTTACTATTACGATAAGCAAGGTTCTAATGCAAAATTGAAATTGTCAGGATCAAATGAAAACGACATCTTGGATTTGAATGAAACAGATGCTGACGGAACGCCAACAGGTCATTTTAAAGGAAAATTTGAAAATGGCGTATATAAAGGATATTTCATAACAAACCAAGGAAAGAAAATGCCGTTTGTGGTTTCAGAGGAGGGCGCTTACAATGATGATTTCAGTTTTGACTCATCTGATGACGAAATAACAACCTCTGATGACGATTTTGTAATGGGAGATGGTGACGCTTCAATAGATGAATTTCTTGATGAATATGAAAAGTTTTGGCGCTCATACATGAAATTCTTAAAGAAAGCTGACAAAAATGATCCCACAGCAATGATTGAGTATGCAAAACTACTTGAACAATATAATGACTATAACAAGAAGTTATCAAAAATAAAGGGAAATATGAGTATTGATCAGTTAAATCGAATAAACATGATGAGTGCTGAAATGATGAGGGCTGCACAAGAGATGCAGCAATAAATATCACTAAAAGTAATTAAACAAAGGGATAGGGGCTTGAATAGCTTCTATCCCATTATTAAATGGCATGAAGAAATTATTGGTTATAGGAAGTTTGTTGTCCTTTATTGTTGTGTTTGCTACTGCCTGTCAGAAACACAATAAGGAAATGAACAATATGGAAGTTACATATAGTAATTCTAGCATAGACGTACCAAAAGGAATAGCATCTATAGATAATACTATCGAACAGGATGCAGATACATTATCTACTGAATTATTAGAGGAAAAATATGAGGAAAAATCTTATCCAACGCCGAATTTTGATGCTAGTAGAAAAAACACGGTTGAGGGCGTGATCCTTCATCATACAGCAGAACCAACAGTACAAAGATCATTAGAGGTATTAACTTCTTCTAAGAAAAGAGTCGGAACTCATTGCGTAATCGATACTGATGGAACGCGATATATTATGGCAAATCCTGAAGTCGTAACATACCATGCAGGTTTTTCTGTTCTTAATGGAAAGGAAGGTTGCAACTATTTTACAATAGGTATTGAATTTCAAGGTAACACACTAGAGAAGCCATTGACGCAAGACCAGATAAATAGTGCAATAGAATATTTGTTACCCATTATCAAAAAATATAATATATCTATAAATAATGTGGTAACACACGAAATGGTACGTCAAGCCTACAAAAAAAAACATCCTAAAAAAAGGTGTAGTGGAAAGGTAGATATTACTCAAATAGAGTATATACGTTTTATGAATGTATTAAAGAAGAATTTTAAACAATATAAACAGAATTGATATGTTAAGAATTGTCATGATCAGTCTGTCTTGTTTGGTATTGGGAATTAATGTTGCTCTTGCTCAATCGACAAGTTCATCAAATAAAAAAAAGGTATGGATTGGAGTGTTTGATAATGGAGACATGACAATTTCATATCGTTCGGATATCCAAACAAACAAAAAAGGTAATCACATTGTGTGGGTAAATGTCAAATATCATACACTCAGTGATCAACTCTATTTTGCAAAACTGATAAGGAGCAAGACGCCAGTTGCTACAACAAAAACAAAAGCAGAGTATTCTTTTGACTATGGCAAAGTATTAGTACGTCAAGTTATGTGCTATAGTAAAGAAGGGAATCTGTTGTATAACTCTGGAGATGACACCGCTGCAGGTTGGGGATATGCTAATACTAATGACCCATTAAGTGTTGTTGCTGTATTTTTACTTAACAAAATGAACTCAGATTATCAAGCATTAAGTAAAAAAGATGATGATCATCATCTTGTTCATGGAAGTTCTAGAGGTAGTTCTGATAATTTTAAAAAAATACTTATTGATAGGAAAACAAATAAGGAAACGGGGGAGGCACCAATAACTAATGAAGTATCAAAAACAGAAGAAACACCAGAATTTGAAGAATCAAAAGTATTTGATGTCGTAGAAGAGATGCCACAGTTCCCGGGAGGGCAAGCTGCATTGCTTGAATATCTCGCGAAAAATATACAATATCCTGTTGATGCAGAAGGAAATGGTGTTTAGGGGAGAGTAATCTGTACGTTTGTCGTAGAGAGGGATGGATCATTAGGTGATATTAGAGTGGTGAAGAGTGTTGAGCCATCACTCGACCAGGAAGCTGTTCGTGTTATTAAGTCTATGCCCAAATGGACTCCAGGAAAGGCGAATGGTCATAATGTTCGAGTTAAATACACAGTGCCAGTACAATTTCGCTTACAATAAAAATGAAAAATCTACTTTTATTATTCACTCTCATTTTGAGTATTTCTGCTTCTGCCCAGCAGAGGCAGATATCTCATGTTGATATATCTGGCAGTTGGTATCATGTCTATGATACGAATGGCAAGAGGATAACGACGCTTGCTAACAGCAGTGTGGGAGAACTTGTGGGATGGAGTGGTGAGATTATTGTTACCAAGTCTGGGGCTTGGTACAAGATAATCGATCCTCAAGGGAAAACAATAAAGATTATGGCTGCTCAGACTGTTGGTACTGTTATATCCGTTGCCGGCAACACTTTCACCAGCCGTTCTGGCAACTGGTTGCATACCTGGGATAAAACAGGCAAGAGACTAAGCTCTCGCGCTGCTAATTAGCATTAGGATCCTTTAACGGCTTAATATAGAATTATTCTCAAGCTGTGGTCCACTGAACTCACGAATGCGCTCTTGCAGATGCCTAAAATCAAGAGTTAATAAACGCGATTTATAACTAGAAAAGCCGGACGTTTCGTAGCATCCGGCTTTAAAGTTGTTTGTCAGATCTTTCGCCAGAGGTTGGCGTCGATCTTCTCGATCTTGCCTTCCTTGCCCCAGCGGTAGATGATGGTCTTTACCACTGGCGACTCATTATTGGAGAGGCGCAGGGATACCAGATCCTCCTTAGTGAACTCCTTGGGGAGCGCATCCAGATAACGGATATTTCCCTTTGCTGCCTGAGTACTCAGCTGGCCATTGTGGAGGGCATCGATCTTGTCGCCATAGATCTGAAGTTGGTAGTGGAGACAGCGCTCGGCATACCAGACAGCAAACTTTATGGCTCGCTCAGTCTCCTTCCTACCTTCGAGCAGATAGGCAACGATGCCGGCTCGAAAACCATTGAGGGCAGCACGTCGACGGAACACATCGAGCGAGTAACGCAATGTCTGCAGATACTCCTGACGCTTCGACTCGTCCCATTCCTCTATGGCCTGGTTGATGAGAGGCAGATCTACCTCGCCCTCCTCATCCATCAGACAGAGGCACTGACGCTTCACCTTCTCTTCCTCTTCCTTAGTCCAAATCTTGAACTTAGGCATCTTGGCTCCTACCATATCAGGCAGTACCACAGGTGTAACTCGGCTCACCAGTCCACTCTCGACATCCGCGAAGAAGGCACGACACTTGTTGGGCGTTCCGCACATCAGGATGTTGTAGTAGAGCGTGACCTTACCTGAGAACGAGTCCTTAGAGATGCGATGCTGACCCCAGGGCTTGTTATCGTAGGCCAAGCGGAAGAGATCGTTCTTCTCTGTCCAGGCGCCGCCTTTATTGTTCTTCAGGACAGTCTCAATCTCTGGTGCACGAGTAAAGAGATGCTTTCCCTTGGCATAGAGGGCTCGCTCAAGCAATGCCGACACTCCGATATTGGGTTCGATGATGCGGATGTTGGAACAGGGGTTCTCCACATCCTGGCCATCCTTCTTAGCCAGAGAGTAGGCAATCTCCTTCTGCCATTCCACCTCGTCCTGCTTGATGATAGGGTCCATGAGCAGATAAAACAGCTTGTCGGCGAACGACTTACCCGTAGCCTGAGGTGCCTCGATGTCGACAATGAAACTGGCAGAGTTCAGTTCACCATCGCGATACCTGGCTCGTATGCCTGTGGCAAGAGTTCCCAGCATCGGCATCGACGCTATCAGTGAAGCCTCCTTAAACTCCTCAGGAGCGTGGTCGGCTATCTCCTGAAGGATGCCAGGAAGATCATCGTCTACAGGGGCGACGAAGGCATCATCGACACATTCTGCGCTTGCCTCCTGTACGGTTCCCATCGATGTGAGCACCTCTTTCATCAGCAAGGGTATCTCTGTAGGACGGACACTCGAGACAGCACTCTTGATGGTAGTCATCACCTCATGATCTGAGAGTCCCCAGTGGGGTAGGATCTGGAACAGCTTCTGCTCATCGAAGTCGCAGATGAATCGCAGATAACGGCTCATGGTGTAAAGGGCCGTATTGCGCTCACCCTCAGCAGGAGCATCGCCATAACCCAGTTTCCAGAGCATCGTCTGAACGATCTTCTCGTAAGGGATGCCTTTGTAATTTAGAGGTGAGAGGCTAGTGGTGAGAGGTGAGAGATGTGTTGTTTCGACCTCCGTCTGCTCCACCTTATTATTAATAGGCAGGGCATAGAGCTTTCGCTGCTCCTCAGTGAGGGGTTCGAAGACCACAGGATCAAGCAACTTTACATACTGCTCTGAGACCATAAAACAGCAACGGGCCAGATCCGTAACATGCGAGTCGTAACTGACACCCAGCCGACTCGCCAGCTTCTGGATGTCCTCCTCGATAGAGAGACCAGGTGTGCGCCAGGCCCAGATGTGGGTTCCCCCACCTGCACTCTCGGCAAAGTATACGATGCGGAATTCCTCGATGAGGTTTTCCTCCTGTACCTTTTTCCAAAGAGCTTCTGTCAGGCCTTTCTCGTCGATGTCGAGGAAAAAGAGTCCTGAGGCTACAGCATCTTCAGCCTTGCGCGTACCATTGTTAAAACACTCTGCAAGTGGAAGCCAAACAGGCAGTTCCTTCTTGCGATCCAAATTCTTGTTCTGCTTCACGTCTGCGAGGATTTCCTCTACGTGATTCTCCGCCAGCAGTTGACGGTAAGCAGCCATGCTCGCCTGGCGAGGCTTGCCGCTAAAATTAGTAGCTATACAAACCATAATCATTTTGTTGATTACGGCTGCAAAGCTACCTGGGAATTTAGGGAATTATTTTTTGAGTGTTTTTTCCCAGAACGTTATTTGCTGGTATGTTTCTTTAGTATATCATCTAACTCCTTGATACTCTGAACTGTAAGTATGATATCATGTTTCTTGATATAGTCTTTGAATGTATTTTTGGTATATTTGTCGCCAAGCTGATTTCCTAAATCCGCTGGGGAATTGTTGCCATAGATATGGTATTTTCTTTGCATCCAGCCTACAATATGACAGAAGCATTGCATGTGAAATCCATCATTATGCCTGCCTTTACGGAAATTTGAGAGCTGAGAGGCGATGATGGGATTTTGGACGATGTCATCCCACACCTTGTTATATATGGAGTCGTACTTGTCATCAGCCAAGTTGAAAAGCTTATTGGCATATTTCTTTACATTCGTCCGCATTTTCTCTAAATCCTCGTCTGGGTTCTCACCTTCCTGCTCCAGAGCTTCCTTCTTTGCCAGAAGGAACAGCAGGCGTAACATTTCGTCATCTGTCAAGCCTGATTCCTTCAAGGCTTTGCCAAAGGCCTCTGGCGACTCGTCCCACTGGTTATAAAGATATCCATGAAGGTCGAGAAGCTGCTGCTCCACCTCTTCTGCGTCTTTGCTGAGCTCTTCTGCCAGTGATGTGTTCTTCATCAGCGACAGATGACTGATATGTCCTCGCCAGTAGTTTTTCCAGGCATCACTCTCAAGGAGTTCTTTCTTTGCCTCCTCAAAGAGGGCATCGACCTCCTCGTCGGCCATATTCCTGATGTCAAGCA
>Ga0247608_10007725_pt1 | contig 10971 bp, 2 predicted proteins | sample 176DNAGHGlowgp2_FD_193490 | JGI IMG/M metagenome (GOLD analysis project Ga0247608, IMG submission 193490) | Sheep rumen microbial communities from Palmerston North, Manawatu-Wanganui, New Zealand - 1766 DNA GHGlow gp2 | ecosystem: Host-associated > Mammals > Digestive system > Stomach > Rumen ... | reverse complement strand
CCACATTCCCCAATACACAATCCCCAATCCCCAATCCCCAAGTTCTTTTTTTTTTTAATTAAAATATCAAAAATTAATTATAATAAATTTAAATATTAAATTAAATTTAATTTTGATATACAAATATGCATTTAATAAATAATATTTATTTATTATATATTAATAAATAATTATAAATCATATTCTCTTGGTTTTTTGATATCAATATTAATTCCTATATGTCTACATTTTAAAAATGATAAATCACTTCTTATTCTGTAAAGATTCATGAAATTGGATATATTTGAATGTTTAACATTATCAATGAAAAAGTCTGGATAGTAATAATTTACTTTTACATCATTTGGTGTATCTTTTTGCGAGACTTTTATATGCATATCAGAATTCGAATTTGATTGACTTAACATAATGAATTTTATCAAAGATGATTTTGCCTTCTTTTTGTCCTTGATAGAAGAATCTTCTATAATTATTTTAGAGCTTGTGCTATTGACTAAATCTTTTGTCATATTAAAAACGAAATTTCTTCCATCAATTTCCATATTTATTTTTGATATGTCAATTTTTGAACAATGATTGTCGTCATCTGAATTCATATCATCATTATCTTCTATCTCATTTTCATTTTCATTCCCTTCTTTTTTTGGTTTAGTTTCTTCTTCTTCTTTTTTTGAATCTTCTTTTTCTGGCTCATCTTTTTTATCAGAAGTATTTTTATTATTTAATTCATTCCTTATTTCCTCAGGAGTTTTATATTTAGTGAAATATTCCAATCTTATCAAAAACATATTTGACCCCTGAGCAATAATTTGGATTTCCTCTTTGACTATTTCTGATTGTATCATATTTGGGTTAGATCCTATGAATTCCTCAACTTCTTCAGAATTGACATAGTACTGCTCCATCTTTTCTGGGAGTTTACTTTTTTCTAATTTATTTTCTAAATCTATGCATTTTAATTCATTTATTTTTTTATCGACTTCATATTTTATTCTCTGAATGCAAATTTCTGCATTCTTTTTTATTTCATCTAAATTATATAAATTATTATTATTTTTATTTTCGTTTTCAATTATATCAATCATTTCTTCATATAAATTACTGAAGAAAAGAGATCTTGAAGGTAATAGATAAATATATTTAAAAACGCAATAATTTCCTTTTCCCAATAACATTAACTTCAATAAATTGTATATTAATTTGATTTTATCTTCTTCCTCAATTAATTTATTTTCATTTTCTTTTCCATTTTTATCATCACTTTCATCAGGGAATAATAATGGTAAAAGACAATAATTTTCATTTTTGTGATGTGGGCCTATATATTTAAATATATGTTTCTTTAATTTAGTAGTTGGATCTTTGATTTCACTTTTGTCTTGTTTATATTCTTCTAAAATAAGTCTTTCTCCAAAAAGTGGCCAACAATTAATTTTTTCATTTTCTACATCTTCTTTTTTATCTTCTTCTTCCTTTTTTTCTTCTTCATATAAATCATTATTATCATTGCTTTTCCCTTTGAAATGCTTTATTATCATTGTTGGATATCCTAATATATAATTAATTCTTTTAAAAGTATATTTGTCATTTATTTCTAATATGCTATATAAAACTTTAATTATATCCAATATTTTATCGTGTTTAACTGAATACTCGAATAATTCTAATATATTATGGACGTTGAATTGAACGCTGAATTCCTCTTGATTATACTGCAATATTTTTATTAAAATAATCAATAAATCTAATCTTTCTTCAAATAATAGTTCAACTATGGATTTGTCTATATTTTGAATTAAACGACTTTTCTCAGAGAAATGCTCTTTCAATTTTTCTTCATTTTCATTTACATCAAACAATTTATCATTGTATGCATCTGTATTCTTTATTAAATGAGTCACCATATCATATATCATATTTCTAACCAAGGTATTTCCATTACCTAACTTTCCTAATAAAGTGGTTATTAATGTTTTTGAAATTAAATTTTCTGTAGTCTTTTTGTCTTTGAGCATTGCTTGATATACCATTTCATATACATAATATAATGGTGGTTTATTTGTGTCTGTACTTACAGTTGGAGGATATGTGGAAGATGAATCCAGGCTATCTATTAAAGTAACTAAATTTCCAAGTATATTCTTATAACTTTGGTAATTTCTTTGATATTCTATTTCCATAATATCTTTTATTATTCTACTAAATAATTCTACATTTGAATTTTCAAATATTGTGGTCAAATCATTTCTATATATTTTTTCAAGCTTTTCTTTCTGATTTAAAATGGATAAAATTATCACTAAAAACATAAATTTTTTTGTTTGAGCATCTTCCTGGATAGGGGCAGCTTCGGATTCTTGTGAATTTTCTCCTTTTGTTTGGTTGCTAACACTAGATTCAAAAAATGGTAAAATTATTTTATTTAAAATAACTTTAGTTCTTGAATTAACCAATGTTTTTTCTTCTTCTGAAGGAAAATTATTTGATATTAAGGTAAAAATGCTTTCAAGGAAAATGTGGATTAAATCTGATTTAATACCAATGCTATAATTGTCTGATAATATATCAAAATCAGGCAAAGAAATATTATTTAAAAGAATTTCATAAAATTCTTTATTGTATTTATCTCCTTCTTTTTCATTATTGTTTTTCATTTTTTCTAATTTTTTGTTCTTTTCAATTACTTGATTATAAACAGCTCTTGGGGCAAATTTGCCAATATTATAAAAAGGGATATATTTATAATATTCATCTTTTTCTTCATCATGAAATATTTTATTATATAAAGAAGATTCATCTATATCTTTGCTTATTTTATTTATATTATACTTTTTTTTAATTTCTTTTCTGTTATCCTTATTAATTTTAACAACATTTTCTTGGTTTATATTTTCATTAATTTCTTTGATTTCTTTTTCATCATACATTATTCTTATAGGATTCTTTTTCTTCCTTTCATAAATTAACATATAAGCATTTTGGAAATTTTCAAAATTATAACTAGATCCTTTGCTGGCACCTCCGAAACATTCTTTTTCAATATCATTTGTATTAAAAATGCTTACATGAGAATCATTAAATTTTAGCCATTTATAATTTTTATCATTTTTATGATCATTATTAATATCTGAAGTATTTCCTTTAGTTTCATTGTTATCAGTTTCTAATAAAATATTTCCTTTTCCATCACGTTCTACATTGATTAAACTAAAATAATGACCTCCATCTGCACTCCCCATATGTATATTTATTCCTTTTAATTCATAATTATAATATTCATCACTCTTTACATAGATTTCTTCATTTTCAAAATCTTTTCCTAGAATTTGTGAGGCAATGTCTTCAATGCAGAATTCTTTAAGATTTATACTTACAGGGAATTCAAATCTTGAATTTATTTTTTCAGTTCTTTCATATTCATAATTCATATAAAATCTTTTTAAGTGAATGAACAAAACATTTGGCAAATCACAGAGAGAAGTCCTTTTGCTTATGGTTACATTTTTATTGCAATTGCTACATTTGAAATCATCTATTTTTTCTGGCATAGTCATTTTTAGCAAAGAATCATTTAAATTGTTTATATTCTTCACTTCCATAGACAAATTGTAAAAATCTTCGAATCTATTTGAGACTTTTTTGCAGGATTCGCAAATAACTGAAGAGCAAGTTCTACCCACAAATGTATCATTTATTATATATTTATATTTTGTCTTTTTTAAACAATTTTCAATTTTGTCACAAAAATTGTTATAAAATTCTTGACTATCTTGTTGAATCATAGGATTTGTTGGATTTCCATCAAAATCTTTGAAAGAATAACAAAAATATTTTGGATTATAATCTTCTTTTTCACTATAAGTTAAAAATGTATACATTGTTTGCAATTGATGCAAAATATTATCATCATCTACGGTTAATCTCCCAGATTCAGATGGTTTGGGTGTCTCATGGTCATCGCTGCCCATAATTGCATAACGGAAAGTAGGCACCATGTACATTTGTTGCATGATTGAATTCATGTAGCATATACACCCTATGTTTTTGAGACCTACATGTCCATAATTTTTAGTTGATAATGAATATATTTTAACATTTGATTCTTCTTCGTTTTGATTATTTCCTTTTTTTGCATTATATATTTTTATTATTGAAGATAAATCCTTCACTATTTTTGGCTCATTTGATGATTTGAAGCATTCTATCAAGTAATCATTACATATATTTTTTATTTCGTTGCTAATTTCATTTTTTTTTGTTTCATTATCATTTTTTATTAAATCTAAATTTATAAATTTAGAGTTGTCTTCTTCTGTGTTAATTTTTTCTATTATTTGCGATTTTTCTTTTTCTTCATTTTTATAAATTTTTTCTACAATTAAATCAATTAAAGTTTTTTCTTCAATTTTTCTTTCTGATATTATTTTTTTAATATTTGTGCTATTCTTAATTCTTTTAATTAAAATGTTCATAAGTCCTATGAAAATATCATCAGATAATTTTTTATCTTCTATATCTTTCAAATTTGTGAATAATATATCATATATTCTAAACAAAAATTCATTTCCGGCATCATCGGTTTTAGTTGAACTTAAAAGACTGAAAAAGTCAAAAAATAATATAGATGATTTTGATGATATATTATCGCTATTATTGATTGATTCCTCTGATATCATTTCATTCAGAATATTATAAGTAAGTTCAAATAATAAACTTAAATATTTATTATCTACATTATTTTCACATGAAGAATTTTTAATAGAATCAATTAGACATTTAAAATAGAAAGATTTATATTCTTCTTTTTTGCAAGTGACAGCATTTTTTATAAGAGATGACAACATGTGTTTAATATCATCTTTTGAATCCAGTTCTGTGAGTAATTTACTATTATAGGATATTAAATTAATTAATAAATTAAAGGAATTTTGCAATAAATTATCTTTGTCATTACTCTCTGCAGAAGTATCCGAATTTAAGTTATTATTAAGATTGGTTATAAATTTAATTAAATTAATTGCAAAATCTAAAAATTCTATTTGTGATACAGTTTCTTTAGTATTACTGTCTTCATTTATTATATTTGATAAATTGATATAATCTAATAAATATACTCCACAATCATTTAAATCATTTTCATTTTCTCCTTTTTTCTCATTAGCTGTCATATCATTATTTTGCTTATTATTAAAGCATGCATTGTAAATAATATTGATTATTTTTAGACTTTTTTCATAACAGATATTCAGTACTATGTTGTCATTCTTATTTGCATTATTATCAAATTTATATTCTGTCAATAATTTATTTATATATTTTAACATTTTTTCGAAATTTCTACTTGTTATAAAATCTTTTAAAAAACTTTTCTTTTTGTTTATGTCAATGTCATCAAAATATTCATAATTTTGGGTACTCATAACAATAGTACTTTTTTCTCTATTTTCTTTTTTTTTTAAACTTTCAAAAAAATTGGTAAAATCAATATTATTTACATTTATATCTTGTAAAATGCTTTCAATTATAGTCAAGATATATAATTGCTCTAATATTTTATTATTTTCATCAAAAATTTTGTCAAAATTGTTTTCATCTTTTTTATTTAAGTTATTTAATATATTGTCATATATTTCTTTATTAGTAGATAAAAAAAATAGAAAATCATAAATTTCTTTTTTATTTTGGGCTTTATTAAATAAATCAAATAGAGTCTCAATGAAGGATTTATCATTTCCCAAACAATATCTAGGCAGTTTCTCATTTTCTATTTCTGGTATTTCATCTGGCTCATCAAGTTTATGCAGATCTTCTCTTATTCCCATTGCTTTTATATTTTCCCAAACAGTTTGTTCTCTTCTCTCATTTAAAGCATTGGTATAAAACTCCAAAAATTTATCTTCTGTGACATATCCCGTTTCCTCTGGATCATATTTTTCAAAAAATCCTTTTACTCTAGAGTCATCAGGAGATACTATTTCATTTGTTGTAACTTTAGAAATATATTTTCCACATGAGGCTTTGTCCATCTTTCCTGTACCATCAGTGAATTCGTTGAACCATTGCTTTAAAATATCTTTAAATTTTGGATTTAATTCATTTCCATATAATAAATTTTCTCTTTCTATATTTCTTTGTTTGAAAATAAATATTTTATGTGGAGGTAATTCTGAATTATAATTATTATTTATTATTTCTGCAATAGATTTATTGTTATATGTATCATCTAACATAAAATCATTTTCATCTTTTTTATTTTCTTTCTTTTTTTCTTCTTCATTTTTATTATCTTTTATTTTTTCCATAAATTTTTTGGATAAGCATATTTCGATATATTTCAAAGGTATTTTTCCTTTTATTATTAATAGTTTTTTAATTTCACTTAATGTTGTGTTTCCGAAAAATACTTCTGTCATATTGGTGTCTTCATTATCAGAAGAAGAACTATTATAATAATAATGCATATTCTTTTGAGTTAGTTTTAATGGTAAATAATATATATTGTTTTTAATTAAATTTAAATGTGATTTTGTATTCATTATATGATTTTTTTCAGATTCAATTATAATTATTCTTAATAATTTAAAACATTTATCAATTATTTCACTTGTGGTGCTTTCATTTTTGATCAAATCATTACATTTACTCAATAACTTTTCGATTTGTCCTTTACTTTTGTATAATTTGAAAATTATACTTATGGCTTTGTTGAGAACTTTTTCATCTCTTAACTGGAAAATGATATTCCATAATTTATCCACCTCTAAAATTTCTTCAAATTTCTCGCAAGATACATGAATAAAATAGTTATCATCTTTATCTGTAGTGTAAAACATTTTTGAAGAATTTATCCCAAAAAATATGGCTATAAATAATTTGAATTCTGACATGGTCATATTTTTTTGGTTATTTTCTGTAAATATTTTGAACAACTGATTTTTTATAACATTTTTTTTCTCTTTTTTGGCCTCACTTTCATTGGCTTTGTTTTCTGTTATAAATTTTTCCATAAATTGATAAAATACTGCCCCGTCGTTGATAGATACTGGCTTATCTAATAAAATCTCTTTCAAAAAAGCAACGAAATCAAAAGATGGATATATTAAAGTAATGCAATCAATTAAAAATTCAATTCTTTTATGGATGTTAACTGTATGGGTATAATTATCTATAACCAAATTGTCATTATCACCAATTATCTCTCCGTCCATTTCTCCATCTTTTTTATTCTTATTTATTAATTCTTTAATTCTAGAAATATATTGTCTAAAATTATTTTTGTATAATATTAATAAGTTCTCATTTTTTGTGAAATCTTCAAGAGATGTTTTGATAAATGTGACATTAGTGCCAGTTATTGTGAATTTCCCTATAATAGATGATAATATTTGCAATACTATTAATGAAGAATTGTTTGACTTTAAATCGTTTTGACACATAGATAATATTTTATCTAAATATTTGTCATCTATGTAGGGAAGTTTTAATAATATTTCCATGATTGGATTATTTTGTAAATTATTATCATTCAAATCTAATTTTAATACACATTGGTAAATGTATTCACAACATTTCATTTTATTTTTCTCATTATCTCCATGAATAGATAAATTATATATGAATTCAATTTCCTTTTCATTTATTTTATTCTTATCAATAGTATTAATTACATTTTCCAATAAAATATTAATGAAATTTTCATTTAAATTTTCTGCTAAATCTGATAACAATTTCATAATTGTAGTTTTGGCTTCCAGATCTCCCCTCTGGGTGCAATCCCATATTAATTTGATGTCATCTTCCTTTATTTCATTGTTTTTTAATAATAATGCTAATATTTTATTTGATTTTGATATAATTTGACTGTGATAATTGGCTCCAAAAATTTCTTTAATTATTTCCTTTTGATGGATTAAATCAATTAATATTTTCATTGAATTTACTTTATTGCCATTTTCACTTATATATTCGCTTAATGCCTTCAATCCTTGAATTCTCTTATCAAAAATACTTGTTTTTAGCATTTTAATAGATAAATTTATTCTTATTTCATCCAAAGTGGAAATTTTGTCATTTTCATCATTATTTTCGTCCAATTTTAATATTTTATTAACTTTTTTTAAAAATTTAGTAATTATTTCAGTTAATTCCTTTGGCAAATTTCTTATTTCTTTTGTTTCCAAATTGTTTATGAAATTAAGAATTGAACTTTTAAAATTTTCTAAATTTTCAATTAAATATTGCTTATGTAAATATGGGAGTGCACAATATAATGTAAAGAATATGTTATATATTTCTTCACTATTTGGTTTATTGCAAATTATTTTTATAAAATCTTCAAATACATTTTCATCTGCTAGCTTTTTATAAAATAACGCATAATAATATGAAAATTTTCCTGGTTTTCCTATGATATAATTTTTTTTCCCATTTACCTCATAATGAAACATATCATCATTAGTTCCTTCATCCTCACTTTCATTTTCTAGTTCATTAGTCATTCTTTGTATTTTATTCTCACTAGATGAATTAGAATTGCCAAATGATGGATAATATGAAGTCCCTAAATTTTCTCTTTGGACATCAGTAAAGCTTTTAAATTTCTGAATTCTTTTAGAATAAAAATCAATGACTTCATCATAATTCTCCTTATCACCAAAATATTCTTCTTTATTGCTATCTTTTTCAAAGGTATTATTAGACCAAAAACATTTATAATTATCAATTTTATCTTCTTTGTTTTCAAAATATTTTGTATATAACCTAAATCCTATTTTATATTGGATTTTTTTATATCCATCTTTTTTTTCTTGCTCTATAACTTCACATATGGTGGAAGGGAACCATTTACTTCTATCAAAACAATCTATTAATTCATCTTTTTTTAAATTCCTTCTCCATTCCCAATCAATAGTTTTTTTACCTTCTGGGACTATCTCTGAACTTCCAAATTGAATTTTTATATCAGAATCCAATTCAGGACTTTCTACAATATAACTATAATTTTCTTTATCAAGTGATTTAACACTTCCTCGAATCCATACTTTTTTATCAATCTGTAGTCTTCCATTGCAATTTATTAATATATCAACTTTATCTCCTTCCTTAAACATATTTTCACTTTCTTTTGCTTTATCAATATAGTCAGAACAAAATTCATGATTGAAATTAAAGAAATTATATCTTTTTTTAGGATTATCATTTTTCATAATCTGTGTTCGAGGATCATCTTGGGAATCAAAAAAAGAGGGAATATGATATTCAGTATTTATAATTTCTCTAATTTTCTCAAACAAAGGTGCATATTTTTTATTCTGATGATATTTTAAAAATAATTTATATATATGATATAATAGATCTAATGCTATATCATCACCATTTTCATTATAAACTACTGACTGTTTGAGAATACTACTAATTACTTCATTCATAAAATTAGTCATAAAATATTGCAGTAAACTTTCATTTTGATTGAAAACATCTTCTAAAGTAACATCTTTTGATAAAATATCATCTAAAAAACTAATTAGTTTTTTCATTTCATCAGTTTTATCAGAATTGGTTAGCCAAATTGTATTTATTTCTGATGAAATGTGTTGTAAAAATGGAAATAAATTACTACTATAAGAAGATGGTAAATCTTGCATACTCATTTATTTAATATTTAATAATTGGTTCAAACTTATTAATTATTTTATATTAAATTTAAAGATTTTTATCAATTAATTTAATTTTAAAATAAATTAAAACACTTAAATATAAGTTATTTAATAATATGGGGATTGGGGATTGGGGATTGGGGATTGGGGATTGGGGATTGGGGATTGGGCCCAATCCCCAATCCCCAATCCCCAATCCCCAATCCCCATATCTAAAATAAATATTTAATTTATAAAAAATAAAAATAATTAATTAAAAAATAAAATTAAAGAATCATTGAATTATAGAAATTTTAATGATATATTTTATTCTGAATATTTTATATTGAAATAAATATAAATTTATTTTTTATTTTCAAGCATTATAATTATAAATATTTAGTTATTTCTATTATTAATTCAACAATAGTAGTTTTTCCATTTTTATCTGGATTATAATATTGAACACTATCTTTATTATCTGCTTTTGCATTGAATTCAAAAGGTATGCCTTCCCCATTTTCAAATTTTGTTCCTTTTATTTTATATTCACAAAGATGAAAACCTACAGTTTTTGGATAAATTATCGCTTGACATTCTGGGCATTCTAAAATATCTTTTTCATTAATTAAATCAAATTCTTTTCTTTTTTTTAAAGGAGATATAACTTCTTTATTATAAGCTTTACATTTTTTAAATTTGCATATTCCATATATATTTATTCCTTTGCAGATAACTCTATATGAAGGTGCTTTATCAGAAAAATAATGCTCTTCATATATTTGTTTACTTAAATCAGTGAAAATAGAACAAAAATCACCTCCACTTGCCTCCTTTATTTCAAAAGCAGAAATACTAAAAAAATTAAAATTTTTTGAAACTTCTCCTAATTTTTTCTTTGGATCTAAATATAAACTACAATTATTTATAAAAAGAAAATCTGTATTAAAATCATTTATTCTATCTCTAAATTTGTAAAATAAGGAGGATAAAAATTCTTCTTTATGAGAAACAAAATAATAAGAGTTTCCATTATTTAGTTTAAATTGAACATTTATTACATTTCCTGAATTAATAGTTGACCCTAAATTCATTGGTGAGTCTTCATTCTTTGGTGGATATTTATTCGATATTTTGAATAATGTATTCTGCATTCCTGTTTCATCAGACATTTTTTATATAATCAAATATTTAAAATAATTTAAATAATTACATAGAGAATTAAATAAATGAGATTTTGGGGATTGGGGATTGGGGATTGGGGATTGGGGATTGGGGATTGGGGATTGGGCCCAATCCCCAATCCCCAATCCCCAAACCCCCAACCCCCATCCCC
>Ga0247608_10007721_pt1 | contig 10973 bp, 10 predicted proteins | sample 176DNAGHGlowgp2_FD_193490 | JGI IMG/M metagenome (GOLD analysis project Ga0247608, IMG submission 193490) | Sheep rumen microbial communities from Palmerston North, Manawatu-Wanganui, New Zealand - 1766 DNA GHGlow gp2 | ecosystem: Host-associated > Mammals > Digestive system > Stomach > Rumen ... | reverse complement strand
AGAAAGGCGGATTGTAACCCAAAAATTTTTTTTATCATGGTAAGAATTTGAGTTATTATTCGTTGTCTCGTTTGAGATTTTCAATCATTTCGTCGATCTTGTGCAGTTCGCGGGGGATACGGATATTTTGCGGACAATGGGGCTCGCACTGCCCACACTGGATGCAGTGGTCGGGCTGACGGTCGCGTGGCACCACACGGTCGAGTGAAATCAGATACTGCCGACGATGCTTGCGATAGTCCTTGTCGCCAACGCCCATCGGCAGTGAACCCTCGTTCTTGCATTTATTATAATGTACGAAGATGGCGGGAATGTCGATACCGTAAGGACAGGGCATGCAATATTTACAGTCGTTGCAGGGGATATTCTCCAAACTGACGATCTTCCTTGCAACTTCATCGTCGAGGTAGCGCATCTCTTTCTCGGAGAGGGGCTCCAGCGGACAATACGAAAGCAAATTGTCTTTAAGGTGTTCCATATAGGTCATACCGCTCAACACGGTGAGTACGCCCTCGGGGGTGCCTGCATAGCGGAAAGCCCACGAGGCCACCGACTTCTCTGGGGCATGGCTCTTCAGCTCGGCCATCAGATACTGAGGCAGATTGGTCAGACGACCTCCCAGCAGGGGTTCCATGATGACGGCGGGGATGCCTCGCTTCTGAAGTTCTGCATAAAGATAGCTGGCATCAACATTGTTCTTGCTGATCTCATTGGCATAGTCCCAGTCAAGGTAGTTGAGCTCGATCTGCACGAAGTCCCAATGGTATTTATCCTGCATGGCAAGTACCTCGTCGAACACACTCTTGTGGCCGTGGAACGAGAAACCGAGGTTGCGGATGCGTCCTGCCTCGCGTTCCTTCATCAAGAAGTCCATGATACCGTTGTCGACATAGCGGCCGTTGAACTCGTCCATACCGCCACCAACGGCATGCAACAGATAATAGTCGATGTAGTCGACCTGCAGTTCCTTCATCGAGTTCTGGTACATCTCGATAGCCTTCTCCCGCTTCCAGTAGTCGCGGTTGAAATTGGAGAGTTTCGTGGCCACGAAGAACTCCTCGCGCTTGTGATGTTTCAGAGCGATACCTGTGCAGCGCTCCGACTGACCCTGACAATAGACGGGAGAGGTGTCGAAATAGTTCAGGCCATGCTCAATGGCATAGTCTACCTGTTTGTTGATCATGTCCTGGTCAAACTCATTGTCATTGTCGGGCTTTGTCGGCAGACGCATCATGCCATACCCCAGGATCGACACTTTCTCCTTGGTTTTGGGGTTCTCGCGGTAGGTCATCTTGCCTACGGGAGGTTCCACTTGGTTCTTATATGCCTCAGCAGCCTGCTCGCCGGCCTTGTCGCTGCCCTTGCAGCCTGCCAGTGTGGCGGCTGTGGCTACGCTTCCCGCACCAAAAATCTTCAGGAAGTTGCGCCTCGATATATTCTTATCCATCTTGGTCATCATTTATAAATTATATTTTCTTATGCACCTCGTGGCCCTCGACGTAAATGGCTGAGAAGGGTCGCGACGGACATACATACTCACAGGCGCCGCAACCGATGCAGGCAGCCTCGTTGATAGCTGGAATCATGGGTGATGCCTCATCGTTTTCATCAAGGGGTACCATCTCGATGGCACCGGTGGGACAGTGGCGGGCGCAGTTGCCGCACTCCACCTCGTCGGTGATGGGGACACAGTTCTTCTTAATCCAGACAGCATGACCAATCTGGATGGATGATTTCTCGTCTTTGTCGACCTTGAGGATGGCACCTGCAGGGCAGACCTCAGAACAGCGGGTACACTCCGGACGGCAGTGGCCCTGCTCGTAGGACATGACAGGCAGCATGAGGTGCATCAGGTCGCTACTGGGACGGAGCACCTCGTTAGGACATTCTGAGACGCAGAGTTGACAGCCTGTGCAGTGCTGGGCAAAATGGTCGAATGACAATGAGCCAGGCGGGGTGAGGGGTGTCTGACGGGCAGGGGCAACCTTATCCTCGAGTTCTGCCAAACCGCCATCCATCAGCTTTTCCTTCTTCTGGGCCAAGGCGGCTGTAGAGACCAGTGCCGAGGCTAAGAGGAATGATCGCTTGCTGGTATCGATAGGGCTGGTCTCACTGGATTTACCTGCTTTTCCAACCGGGCCAGCATACTTTAGTGCACCGAATTTGCAACTCCCGATGCAATTGCCACAGACCACGCAACGGCTATAATCGACCGTATGGTTTTTATAATCGATGCAGGCTGCTTTGCAGTTTTTCGAACACATCGAGCAGTTCTTGCACTTATCAGCATCGAAACGGACTTTCAGAAAGGAGAAACGGGCGAAGAACGACAGGACAGTACCCACCGGACAGATGGTGTTGCAGTAAGTGCGTCCCCCTCGCCATGCCAGCACAAAGAGCACCACAAGGGTGACGGCGGCAATGATGAATACCGGCAGCGACTTCATCCACACATCGACGGTGTAGAAGGCATAGCTGTCGGCGCGCTCTGCAAGTATAGCCAACATATTATTACCGAATTGCCAGACTGGTTGGAAAATCATGGTGGCGATACGGCCGTAGGCACTGTAAGGCGCCAGCAACTGGAAGAGGGAGCCGATGCCGGCCACTGCGGCGACGATGAAGGCCACCAGCACGGGATAGCGCAGCCAGCGCACTTCCTTGGAATAGCTGTACTTATTCTTCTTCCGATGGAAACGGGCAAGGATATCCTGAAAGACACCTAGCGGACAGATGACAGAGCAATAGATACGCCCGAAGACGAGGGTCAGCAACAGAAGTGCGACCATGACCACTACGTTGAGCGCCATCACGGCAGGCAGGAACTGGATCTTTGCCAGCCACGAGAGCCAGTGATGCAATGTCCCTGTGAAGTCGAGGAACAGCAGGGTGATAAGTACGAAGAACACCGCTGCAAGGATCGTTCTGATTTTACGAAGCATAATCTATAAGTTTTGTTTAGTCTGATGATTTCACTATGAATATACTCAGTTCGTAGAGCAGCCATATCGGCAGCGCCACAATGAAGAGTGTAAAGGCATCGGTCGTGGGGGTGATGATGGCTGCAACCACCAGAATGGCGACAACGGCATGCCGACGCATGGCACGCATCATCTGGGCATTGATCAAGCCCATCCGGCCTAATATCCAGCTGACTACCGGCAGTTCGAAGATGATGCCCATCACAAGGTTCATCATCAGCATGGTATCCATATACGACTGCAGAGTCAGCATGTTCGCCACATCGGGGCTCACCTGATAGGTTCCAAGAAACTTCACCGTCAACGGGAAGATGAGGAAGTAATTCAGTAGTGTGCCCAGCATGAACATCAGGTAACCACTGGTGCAGAGCAGGGTGGCGTATTTCCGTTCATTGTCATAGAGCGCTGGCGAAATGAATCCGAAGAGAAGATAGACGATATAGGGTAGGGCTACAAGTACGCCCGCGTACATCGCTGTTTTCAAATGAATCATGAATTGTTCCGTCAGTCCGGTGTTCATCAGATGGATGCTGAAGGGTTCTACCCCCATGAGTCTGTAGGTGATGAAATCGCTGGAACGGGGTGCCAGTACGATGTCGAACAACTGCTCCTTCAGACAGAAGGCCACAGCGGCAGCCACCACCGTCACGACCATCGTCCTGATGATCACCGAACGAAGTTCATCGAGGTGATCCCAGAAGGTCATGGTCGGCGTCTCACTCATCCTTCTTCTCGTCCTTTTCGTCCTTTGTGATATCCGTCACTTCATTCATCCCCTCCTTGAAACTCTTCACGCCCTTGCCGAGGCCCTTCATCAATTCAGGAATTTTCTTGCCGCCGAAAAGCAGCAGCACAATCAGTGCAATGACCAATATCTCTTGCATTCCAAGTCCAAATAACAATAATGACTCACACATAATACCTTAGTTACTAGTTTCTTTGTGCAAAAATACGAAAAAACTTCGTATCTTCATCATTCTCTATGATTTATTAACATATTAATCAATAGTCTACGTAGGGTTCCAGTCGTTTGATGGCTTCTGGCGGGAAGTCTTTGGAGAGTCGCAGATCACTCAAAGCGTGGAGGGGGCCATGTAGGCGACGGTATTCGGTAATGGCCTTTGCCTGATAGAAATTGAGGTAAGGATGTTTCCGGAGCTCATTGAGCGAGAGGGTGTTGACATTGAGTTTACGGGGCGCAGCGTCTTCGATGGTGAGATAATCCTTGGCATCGAGCGGAAACCCCTCGATTTCATCGAGTTGATCCACACTGACATAACCGCCCAGACGCTGGCCATACGCAATGATCTTGCGGGCATAATAGGAGCCGATGCCAGGTACTGTTTTCAATGCTGTCGTGTCGGCAGTGTTCAGTACAACATGCTCGCCGGCCTTGATCTTTTTCTGATAAGGGGCTCTTACAGAATCGTATGCAGCTTCGCTCAGTGCTTTGCCACGGCGATATGATGTGTCGCGGTAGACTACTTTCGTGCGGACATAAACCGTCCTGGTCTGCTCACGATAAGGCTGACGACGGGTGGAATCGCGATAGTCTCGTTTGGCAAGGACTGTGTCTGCGGGCGTCAGCTCGTTCGACTCGTTGCTGCCCCCTGTCATGAAGATCACTACCAATGCAATCACAATGGCACTGAGTAGTGTAAGGATGACCTTGCGGTCTGACTTCCTCAAATAGAAAAATTCCCGAATGTAGTTCATAGATTAAGATGTAAAGTTATTCAGCACGGTGTGTCGTCAGATGATTCCCAACTGATGCATAAGAATCAGCAGGATGCAGACAGGCACAATATATCGGACACAAATCAGATAAAAGTTGAAATACGATTTGCTATTGGAGGTTTCCCAGTTGGTAAACTCTTCGCGGACAATCTTCTTCGAGGCGCACCATCCCACGAGGATGCTCGTCAGCAAGGCACCGGAAGGCAGCATCACCTGAGCCGTAACAAAGTCGCAGAAGTCCATCAGCGACTTGCCCCATAACTGGATGTCGGGTTTCCCAATGGACAGAGAGCAGAAGATAGCGATAATGCTGCACACAATGGTCAGTATCCAGGCAGCATTTGAGCGTTTGATGTGCATCTCCTCGTGGAAGAAAGCTGTACCGATCTCATGCATGGAGATGGTAGACGTGAGAGCAGCGAACACTAGCAGGGCATAAAACAGGATGGAGATGATATGGCCCAGCATTGGCATGAAGCTAAAGGCCTGTTGGAACACATTGGGCAGGGTGATGAAGATGAGCGATGGCCCGCTGTCAGGCTGTACGCCTACAGAGAATGCCGCAGGGAAGATCATCAGGCCTGCCATCAAGGCTATCAGGAAATCGATGAGCGCTATCTGTGTCGCTGAATATAACAGTTTGGTCTGGCGTGAGAAATAACTGGCATAGGTGCAGAGACAAGCTGTACCAAGACTCAAAGAGAAGAATGCCTGCCCTAAGGCTTCGAGACAAACCTTGCCACTGACCTTTGAGAAATCGGGCTTCAGCAGGAATTCAATGCCCTTGAAAGCACCAGGCAGTGAGCAGGAGGCGATGACGATGATCAGTAAGAGGATGAACAGGAGGGGCATCAGTAGCTTAGAGGCCCGTTCGATGCCATTGCGCACTCCTCGGATGATAATGAAATGGGTGATCAGAATAAAGGCTACGCCCAAGACAGCGGGCTTGATGGGATCACTGGAGAATGATTGGAAATAGTTTTGCACAAAACTGGCATCGCCCCTTAAATCCCCTATCGTTGAGGCACCCAAATAGTGCAGGCACCAACCTGCCACCACAGCGTAGAAGCCTAGGATGATGGTTGAGGTGATAATACCCAAGATACCCACGAATCCCCAGACTTTTCCATGTGAGAAACTGGCATAGGCACGAGCGGCGTTTGTCTGTGAGTGACGGCCAACGATGAACTCGCTCACCATGCCGGGAATACCGAGTATGATAATACAGGCCAGATAGATAATGATGAAGGCAGCTCCACCGTTCTGACCTGTCATGTAGGGAAAACGCCACACATTGCCCAGACCTACGGCAGAGCCTGCTGTTGCCAGCACAATGCCTAACCTGCTGCCGAAGTTGCCACGCTCTGCCATGATTTCACCCTTTTTTTAGATTAAGCCAAACTGATGCAGGAAAATAAACAGGATGCAAATAGGACAAACATATTTTACCAGGAACAGATAGAGGTGGAAATATCGTCCGACGCGCAAGGTGCTACAATTGGTAAACTCGTCGTGTACCAGTTTATGGGGGACAAACCAACCAATCAGAATACAAGTCAGGAATCCCACGATGGGCAGGAATATCTGTCCTGTCACGAAATCGAAGATATCGAACAGCGGTTTCTCAAATAAGTGGAGCGTCGTTCCGGAGGGTCCCAGCGAGAGGGAACAAATGATGCCCATGATGCAGCACGAGACAGTGACGATGATGGCTGCAGCCTTACGCGTGAGACGGAATTCCTCCTGGAAGAATGAAGTGCTTACCTCGTGAAGGGAAATCAAAGAGGTGAGTGCTGCCAACGACAGGAGTAGATAGAACAAAACGGAAATGAAATAGCCTATCAGCGGCATGCCGCCAAATGCCTCTTGGAACACGCTTGGCAGGGTGATGAAGATCAACGAAGGTCCACTATCGGGATTGACACCTACGGAGAAAGCTGCAGGGAATATCATCAGTCCGGCCAGAATGGCAACGAAGGTGTCGATGACACCTATCTGTACTGCAGATGTCGTAAGGTTCGTATGCTTCGAGAAATAACTAGCATAAGTACAGATACATCCCATGGCAATGCTCAGCGAATAGAACGACTGTCCGAGGGCACTCAGGAACACATCGCTATTGATCATCGATTTGTCGGGCTTAAACAGGAACTCTATACCCTGCGAGGCATTGGGTAACATGCACGAGGCCACTACGATAACCAACAGAAGGATAAACAGAACGGGCATGAATAATTTCGAGGCCCGTTCGATGCCATCGCGTACGCCATGCTCGATGATGAGGTAGGTGGCCAATAGCATGAGGAATGTCCAGAAAATGGGCTTTACGGGATCTTGTGAAAAATTAACGAAATAGCTTTTGAAGAATTCCGGATTGCCTCCGTCGAGCTGACCTATTGCCGAGGCCCAGATATATTGCAAGCACCAGCCTGACACGACGGCATAGTAGCCCGTGATAAGAAATCCGGTGAATACGCTCATATAACCGATATACGACAAGGGATTCTTGCCACCTACTTTCATATAGGCATGGGCTGTATTCGACTGGGCATGACGACCGATAATAAACTCACTGATCATGCAGGGAATGCCCAGTAACAACACGCAAACGATATAAATGATAATGAAAACGGCACCTCCATTCTGACCTGCCATATAGGGGAAACGCCAAACGTTGCCTAGTCCCACAGCGGAACCAGCAGTTGCCAGAATGATGCCAAGTTTGCTTCCAAAACTTGCTCTCTCCAGTTTTGCCATATGCGTTTTATTCATATTTCTGCTGCAAAAATAGTAAATTATTTGCAATTATTACATTTATTTCTTAATTTTGCGGCAAAAATATAGATAAATATGCATTTCCTCTATCAATATATCAAAAAATATCCCTTTTCAGCGATTTGTATCTCTTTGATATGGATACTCTCTTTATTACCGTTTTTCCCGGAGACTCCGCTTGATGATGTGGCGTTTATCGACAAATGGGTGCATTTCATCATGTATGGTGGCACTTGTCTGGTAATTTGGGTGGAATACGTACAGAAACACAAGTCGCCAGATTATGAGAAACTTTTCTTTTGGGCCTGGTTGGTGCCTGTCATCATGGGTGGCGTGTTGGAATTGATGCAAGCTTATTGCACAACGACGCGTAATGGTGACTGGCTCGACTTTGCTGCAAATAGTACGGGCGTCACCCTCGCGGGCATTGTAGGACTAATAGGCACAATCGTCTATTATCACTTCCAGAGAGAGAAGGGATTGACGCGTAAGTGAGCGTTGTAGTATCGCTTGTCGCCTGTTACTTCCTCACCGATGAAATCGGGTTTTTCATAGGGCTCGTCTTCTGAATTAAGTTCCACTTCGGCTATTACAAGTCCTTCGTTTTCGCCGTAGAACTCATCTATTTCGAAGGTGTGTGCGCCACTTTTTACAAGATAGCGCGTCTTGTCGATGAGGCCTGGCTCACAGAGTTGCATCAGGTGTTCCGCCTCGTCGAGTGTGATTTCCTTTTCAAACTCATAACGGCTCAGTCCGCCATTGGTGGAGGGCCCTTTAATAGTAAGGTACCCGCGCGTGTCACGGATACGCACTCGAACGGTGCGACCGTGACCGCTGCAGATATACCCTTGACAAATGCGGCTACTGGCAAATGCCTGCTCCTTGTAACGCGCGTCTTTGACTAGGAATTTTCGCTCGATTTCGAATCCGCTCATTAGGAAACGATAAAGACAGAGTAAACTACGAATGCGATGGCGAGCAGAATCAGTACGCCAAAGATCCAATTAACGACTTTCTTACCTTTGTCTTCAACTTTCTTCTGATAAGCAACCTTTTTCTCGGTTGATTTTGATGCTTTTGCAATCTGTGCCATAATAATTAATGTTTAATATTTAGTTTTAATTTTAATTCTCTTCGTCGTTTACAGGGAACTCCATCAGATAGGCTTTGATGAAGTCGTCGATCTTGCCGTTCATTACAGCATCGACATCTGTGGTCTGGTAGTTGGTACGGTGATCTTTTACGCGACGGTCGTCGAAGACATAGCTACGTATCTGAGAACCCCATTCGATTTTCTTCTTTCCTGCCTCGATTTTGGCCTGAGCTTCTAAACGCTTCTTCATCGCACGGTCGTAGAGTTGCGATTTTAACAGGGTCATCGCACGCTCCTTGTTCTTGGGCTGGTCGCGTGTCTCAGTATTTTCAATGAGGATTTCTTCTTCCTCACCCGTATCAGGGTCGGTATACCAGTAACGCAGGCGTACACCCGATTCTACTTTATTCACATTCTGTCCACCGGCACCTGAACTGCGGAATGTGTCCCACGACAGTTTGGCGGGGTCGACATATACCTCGATAGTGTCGTCAACCAGCGGTGATACGAATACGGAGGCGAAGGATGTCATACGCTTGCCCTGGGCATTGAAGGGGGACACACGCACGAGCCGATGTACACCATTTTCACTTTTCAGGTAGCCATAGGCGTAGTCTCCACCCTCTATCTGCATCGTTACACTCTTAATGCCGGCTTCATCACCGTCGAGTAGGTTGGAGATGGTGACCTTGTAACCATGTGCCTCAGCCCAACGCATATACATACGCATGAGCATAGAAGCCCAGTCCTGAGCCTCTGTACCACCAGCACCGGAATTGATCTTCAAAACCGCTTCCATCGGGTCTTCTTTTTGACGGAGCATGTTTTTCAACTCCAGATCCTCAATGGCTTTCAGTGCCTTGGCATAGTTGTCCTCAACTTCCTCTTCTGTGACCATCTCGTCTTTGAAGAAGTCGAAAGCCAGTTGTAATTCGTCGGCCAGGGTGCGCACCTCTTTATAGCCATCAAGCCATCGCTTGATGCCCTTGACTTTCTTCATCTGTTCCTCGGCCCGCTTGCGGTCGTCCCAAAAATCAGGTGCCTGGGTCCGAAGGTCTTCCTCTTCGAACTCCATCTTCTTTTTGTCAATGTCAAGGTAGCGATGCAATGCATCTGCCCGTTCTAATATATCTTTCAGTTGGTCTTGGGTAATCATGTCTGCAAAGGTACAACAATTAATTGGAACCGCCAAACGCTTTCTGATTATTCAGCGTACATCGCGTCGATCTCTTTCTTGTAATTCTCGTTCAGCACCCGTCGCTTGATCTTCAATGTGTTAGTGAGCTCACCCTTCTCTATCGAGAAATGGTGGGGCAGCAGGGTAAAGCGTTTGATTTGCTCATAATGTGCCAGCTGTTGCTGCAAGGTGTCGATGCGCTCTTTCATCATATCATAGATCTGCTTGTCGGCACATAACTGCTCGCGATTTTCAAATGGGATGTGATGTTCACGGGCATACTCCTCCAATAATGGAAATACGGGAATAATGAGTGCAGACACAAACTTTCGCTGGTCGGCGATGATGGCAATCTGGTCGATGAACTTATCCACCAACAACTTTGATTCAATCATCTGTGGTGCAATATATTTGCCGTTGGAGGTCTTGTAAAGATCCTTGATACGCTCTTTCAGAAAGAGTTCGCCATCCTTCAGATAGCCGGAGTCGCCTGTCTTGAAGTAGCCGTCTTCGGTGAATGCAGCCTTCGTTAGGTCATCGCGGTTGTAATAGCCAATGGTAATCGTCGGACCTTTCAACAGCACCTCGCCCTCATCGCTGATTTTGATATCGATGCCCTCAATGGGGATGCCGACACCACCCACGGTGAAGGGCTCACCAAGATGGTTACAGCTCACTGTCGCCAGACTTTCAGTCAATCCATAGCCTACCACCATGTTGATACCGATGGAATGGACAAATTCCTCCACCTTCGGGTTGACCGTTGCACCTGCCGTGGGGAAGAAGTGGGCATTTTCCAAACCTAATTCCTTGCGGACCAAAGAGAAGACGGTCTTATTGAGCATCTCATATTCAAAGTGCAAAGCCAAAGGAGGCCGCTTGCCTTTCGAAAGGTAGTCGATATTGTGCTTTTTGCCTACTTTCAGTGCATGCTGGAAGAGTTTACGCTTGGGTGCACTTGCCTTGTCAATCTGCTCTTGTACGCCCATGTAAACCTTTTCCCAGAAACGGGGCACACTTGACATACAGGTAGGGTGGGTTTCGCGCATTGATTGCTGGACTTCCAAGGGGTAGGTGTTGACAATCAGACGTGCACCCTCCGTCAGGCAAAGAATCTTCCATCCTTTTTCAAAGATATGTGTAAAGGGCAGGAAATTCAACACACGGTCGTTCTCACCGACAGGCACACACTTGTTATTGGCTTCCATGG
>Ga0247608_10007719_pt1 | contig 10975 bp, 6 predicted proteins | sample 176DNAGHGlowgp2_FD_193490 | JGI IMG/M metagenome (GOLD analysis project Ga0247608, IMG submission 193490) | Sheep rumen microbial communities from Palmerston North, Manawatu-Wanganui, New Zealand - 1766 DNA GHGlow gp2 | ecosystem: Host-associated > Mammals > Digestive system > Stomach > Rumen ... | reverse complement strand
GACAGGGAGAAGATCGACCCGGATAGCGCTGCCGAAGAGTTCCTGGACCCGCAGGAGACCCTGATCCGGCTGTATATCAATAACATTGGCCCGGACTTCGAAAGTGACGCCATCTTCTGCCGGATCCTGGCAACGATGGAGGACGATGTCCTGAAGAATATTCCTTCTGAGTATCGCGATTTTACAAATACACTTCACCGTTTCTCTCCGGACAAGGAGCAGGAGCTTCTGCGCCAGATCCGCAAGGAAAAGGGCTTCAGCAGTGAGGGGATGAACTTCACGCTGCCGCCTTCACCGCTTCTGGTCGATGGCGAGTACAAGCTGGTAGGGAATTTCTTTATCCGTGAGGACGGTGTGCTTCTGACCCGGACTACCGTGATGGACTATGATTTCGAAACAAATGAGCTCATCAGCTTCGAGGTCTACGACGACTTTATTCCGGAGAAGCTGTTTGAGAGGCTTCCTTCCGATGATTCGCCGGAGGCGGCGGAACTGGTCGAGGGGCTGCTGTGCGACAATTCGGCGGCGCACAGTCAGACGGTCAAGATCACGAAGGGACCTCTCAAGGATCTCTACCAACGCGCTGTGGACATCGGCAACCAGTACGGTGTGTATATCTGGTTCGGCGGGATGACGCCGGATGGAGTGCTTTTCGCCGAGGATACAAAGGCCGTGGATCACACATCTGTTTCTGCAGCGCTCGATTCGATCGAGACGGTGCTTGCTCAGTATCCGGAGGGGTATTTCGACCAGCTTACTTTCAACACGTACTCGGCGATCGCGATCTGTCTTTATGACGGGAATTTTGAGTATGGTTTCCCGTCTACGGCGTTCGTGCGAAATACGAACTATCTGATGCTCTATGTCAATACTTATCGGGAGACCTACATAGGGGATCCTGTCGACGCGAATAACATCATGTCAGAAAGCTTCGACAGCATCGATTATTATGCGGCCCAGCTGATCTGTGATATCTGGCGTATGTCGGAGAAGGTCATGACGGCTCGAAACTCTTTCTTCGATAGGAGCACGTTCACGGAGGACTCCTGGCAGGCTCTGAATCCTTCGGGCTTCGAGTATCTTCTTTCTTCTTTAACGGATGAGATCGAGGCGTATGCGGCCGAGGTCGATCTTCAGTATTTCCTCTGCATGGAGGCCATTTCTTTCGCCGATGTGGATCGTGCGATCACGTATCTGTACTTGATGTATTCCGGCATGACGGGCTCGTTCCCGATCGAGATGACGCCAGAGTGCCTGGCCAAGGCGGAGTACCTCTGTTCCGAGCTCCGTTTCTATTTCGGGACCGACGCCTGGCCGGAGACGACCACCTGGGAGCAGGCGATCCGGTGATCGGGTGATCAGGGCGCCGGGCGCCGATGGCAGTGCGCGGATGATGAGGCGCTGGGCACGGGTCTCTCGGCTAGAGGATGGAACACATTAATCTTTCGTTTTGCGCGGTTTAATGTGTTACGCCAGAGATCCAACACATTAAACTCCAGTTTCAAGCGATTTAATGAGTACGTCTCGGAACGATCTGGAGCGCCTAACACATTAAACTCTGGGTTTGAGTGGTTTTAATGTGTATAATCATGCCCCAGAGGCGCTGTGCATAGTGCTTTTTACACATTAAACGAAAGATTCTTGAAGTTTAATGTGTCAGCCCCTCCCAAACACGCCCAATTCACACATTAAAAGACATCTTCTGAAGATTTAATGTGTTGCACCCTCTCAGACATGCCCCGGGCCGGTCCAATGTCATTCACTTCTTTGAATTCTTATGCAAAAGCACTGTTCCAGGGGGCGCGCGGCAGCCCGACGGGGACGGGGGAACCGATCGCGTGGGATTGGCTTCGCTCGGTGCAGTGTTCCACGCGCAAAGGCAGGTGCAGACAACACAGGAAAACAGTGCTTTGGGCGAAGGAAACTAGTGTATAATGCAGGTATGAGACGGTATATCACGAAAGAGGACAAACGCATCCTGGACAAATACAGCGGGCGGATCCAGACCTTGATGGTCTCCGGGCAGACGACCCTCAATTTCGTCGCGCTCGCCATCAGCTGCACCGTCGGCGCGATCGGCGGCGCCATCGTCGGGTTAGGCGTGCTCGGCATGAACCACCCGTACTCGCTCCCCGCGTTCTTCCTGATCATGCTCGGCGTCACCGTCCTGGGGACCGTGCTCACCGCCGTCATCGGCACGCGGAGGAAGCGTAACAGGATCTTCCGCGTGGGCAAGACCATGATCAACGGCGCCACCTGCGTGGGCGACATCACCTGCCCGCCGATCGCCTACACCGAGGACGATCTTGTGGACGGCAACGGCCACCCGTATAAAATTTTGTGCAGTGAGTTTCTTGCGATGGCCAACCGTATCGGCGAGCGGCTTATCGTGGTCGTAAACGGCGAGATGGTTTTCCTCATGAAGGCGGAGGGAAAGCTCGCCACATTGATTCCGGCGGAGGCGCCGCAGGCTGTGAGCGAAGAGTCGGCCGTCATCGCGCATCAGAATGAACTGGATCACATTTCTTCCATGCCGGGGACTGCAGTTTCGGCTGCGGCTTCGGCTGCGGCTTCGGAGCAGGTTCCGGTGTCGGAGCCTGTGACAAGCCCGGCGCCAAGTGCTTCTGCAGTACGAGCACAGAGCATGGGCCATCCCGCCGTCACGGAGCACGAAAGAAGACAGATCGACACGTTCTTCAACTACTACGTGAATACCCATCGGCTGAGGCGCTCGCTGGTACTCCTCGGCACGGGTTTCTTCGGCTTCTGCCTCCTGGCGATCGTGATCTTCGCCGTGTACGGGTTCTTCTTCGACGGCACCGCCTACGAGGACAACTACTTCCCCATCGCGCTGCCGCTGCTGCTGGTCCTGCCGCCGATCTTCCTCTACACTTGCCTGCGCCTTTTCCGCTCCTATCTTCGCAAGAAATACCGGAACATCGTGGCCGTCCGCCCCGTCATTCTCATAAGTTCGAACGTCAGTTTCGCCGCCCCAAATGCGCGTGATTTCATCATTTCGGAGTTGAATGTCGATGGGAAAATGGAAGCGAAGCAGTACGTCGGCCACCGTGGCTACGACTGCGCGGACGCCTCCCGCATGAAGCCCGGCCAGACGATCTACAAATACACGTACGGCGACGGCGAGCTTTTCTTCGGCTCACGCTAAGCGCGTCCGACCCCGTTTTCCTTCACAGCATTTTCCCCCAGCGCGCAGGCGCGGGCACGGTCACACTGCAACGACGCATTCCGCTCGAAAAGCACTTGGATCGACGCTTTTCGCAACGAAAGCCCGGCTCACGACCAGAACTGCCAAGCCAATCACTGCTCGAAAAGCACTGGGAACAGTGTTTTTGCATAAGTATTCATGGAAATGAATGAGAAATAGCCTGTCCGAGACGCGTCCGCCGGGGCCCGACATACCAAACCACTCAAAATGAAGATTTAGTATGTCATTTGAGGCGTTTTTCAGGGGGTCTAACATACCAAACTTCTGATTTCGTGAGTTTAGTATGCTATTTCTTTATACATTTTGCCTTCAGGGCAGAAAAAAGCATACTAAATGCTTCGAAATCGAGTGTTAGTAGGTCGACGCCTCGAAATCACGACCTAACAAACATACCAAACTCATGGAGATGGAAGATTAGTATGCTGGCGGCGGGGTATCGAGGGCAAGAAGGACAGCAGAAGCCCGCGCCAGCGCTCCCTATGAAAAAGCACTGTCGCCCGGGGCCCAACAGCCAACTCGCAACTCACAACTCACGATCACAGCAGCGGCGTGTCGTTGTACTGCTTTCTGTCGCACTTGTTGACGTGGATGAACACATTGTGCAGGAGGTTGACGCTCGTCAGGATGACCTCGCCCTGATTGAGCTTCCGGACATGCTTCATGGCGTAATCGTCGAGGTGGTTCTCGACCGCATGGATCTCGTCGTTCAGCATGAGACGGTGGATCAGCATCGTACCGACCTGACCGAAGAGGACCGGCGAAACGTCCTTCGGGTTCTGGGTCGTGAGATAGAGGAAAACACCCTTACGACGTCCCTCTCTGGCAATCAGGGTCAGACCGCCGTGGAATTCCTTCTCGGAATAACGGGACTTCGCGTATCTGTGCACCTCATCGATGAAGAAAACAAACGGATACGTGTTCTTCTGGGACATAACGAAGTTACTGACGAGGTCGACGACCATGCCGCCGACGCCCTCTGCCGCACCGAGCGCAGACGCATCGATGTACAGGCTCTCGTTCGGACGGTGGACGAAATCCTCGACCACATCGAGCAGGTTATTCATGCTCGGGTCATTCGAGAAGAACGTCAGGAATCGCGTATTCGTCATCTGATACTGGATCTTCTTAACGAAAGAAGCATTTGCGTTCGCCTTCAGAGCATCGTAGCGGAAACGGAAGTTATAGTCGTTATCACGGTCCGGCTCGCAGACGGCCTCGGCCTGGATCTGCTCCGGCAGCAGCTCGATATTGAAGTCGGTATCCTCATTCGAAACAGATGCGAGATTCTCCTGCACTTCGTCGATATTCGCACCGACCTTATAGTAGTAGGAATCGTCGCCGATCTTCTTCATGAAACGCAGAGAAGTGATCGCCTCCGCCAGCACCGCGCCCTGGCCGCTGTTCTCTGCCTCGAAGAGCTTCTCCCACTGTTCCATCGTGATCTTACTCGGGGAGATCGTCGTATCGACACCGAGTGTCAGCTTGATGATCTCGTCGTCTGTAAAAGCATCGCGGTACTCGCCTGTCGGGTCGATAATGAGCGCCTTACGCCCGGTGGCGATCAGCTTATCGAGGATCGCCAGCGCGGTGGTGGACTTACCACTGTTCGTCGCGCCGATGCACATCAGGTGACGGTTGAAGAGCGTACTCGGCTTCAACACCACGGACGCCTGCGCAGAACGGTTCAGGTATGTCGCGAACGACGGCAGCGGCTGCTCGTCTTCCCTGGAGAATTCGAGGGACTGGATGAAGAGCTTATACACGACATCCGGCGCCAGGTAGACCTTATCCGTAATGCCGAGGGTCTTAAAGCCCGCCAGCTCGAACCGGTTCGACTCCGGTGTCAGCACGGCCAGCGTATCGATGCAGATCTCGTGATAGCCCTGCGCCTTATCCGCAGAGGACTCGGAAACATTCTTTCTCGTGGACTTATTCTCGAAGACCTCACCGAGGAACACACCTACGGTCGAGTCGACCAGAACGAAGTAGTTGATCGTATTCGGCAGAAAAGAACTGTTCAGTTTGCTTCTGTCGAGCATTGCGTCTACGTTTTCGATATGGGCGATACAGTTGCTTCTGTAAACCTGAGTGATTTTGCCGAGATAGTAGTCCTGAAGATTAAGTTCTTCGTAAAGAGCGTCAAGTGTCATTTCATGCCTCCGCGTTATGTAATTCTCCCGTCCCCGCAGAAAGGGATATTACTATTATAACTTTCAGAACTTGAAATGAAAACTTTTTATGTAAAGATTTTAAGAAGAATTTGAGAACAGCCCCGTACCCTTCCCGGCAAGCTCTCCTCCGCGCCCGTGGGGGGCGTCCGTACATCTCTTCCGAAGCGCGCCCCGCGCCCCTTTGACAGTGCTTCGCAAGCGTGATTATAGTTCTTCCTGCCCGACACTCGTGCTGTTCACCTGCTCGTCCGACATGCCTTTCCGCTCATCGATAAACGCCCGGAACTCGCTGATCGCCTTCCGCTCGTTATCCGTGATCCCGTCGGTCGTCTCCGCCATCGCCACGATATCCTGCATAAAATCCTCAAGCACCTCCGGCTCGACACGGTTGATATAACGCTTCACCGTATCGAAGCACCGGCTCTTATCCGCCAGGATCATCTTCAGGTCCGAGCGGAACTGCGCCCCGCCACACCCGTTCTCCAGAAGGTTCTGGCACATCTCATCAATGATCCTCTGCTCATCCGCGGACACCCCGTCGATCTTGGCAATGTAGTAACAAAGGGCGATCCGGACCATCTCAAGATAAGACGGATCCTTGATCGGGGTAAAAGGCTTCTTCCGCAGGCATTTCTCATCCACCGGCACGCCGTTCGGATCATAAATATCCGCCGTATAATATCTGTTTTTGCCCATCGCCATCGCATATCTGATGGAACCCGGTAATCCGCCACTACTCCACATCTTTCTGTACCTCCAACCGCAAGAACAACTTCTGTTTCCATCGCTGTCCCACCTGATGATCCCGCCGAACCCTACACGTCGCCTCCTATTATATCAGATTCCCACGTTCTGGGATATCGCATTCACGGTCCAGTGCTTTTCACGGCGATTCCAACACATTAAACTTCAGTTTCGAGCGATTTAATGAGTACGCTCTGGAGACCCTGACACATTAAACCCCGGTCTTGAGTGATTTCAATGTGTAAAAACACGCCTCCGAGGTATATTGCATAGTGCTTTTTACACATTAAATGAGCGATTCGCAAGTTTTAATGTGTCAGCCCCCTTCAAAGCACGCCCAATTTACACATTAAAACGACACTTCTAACGGGTTAATGTGTCAGACCCTCTCAGACAGGCCCCCGGCCGATCCAATCTCATTCATTTCCATGAATACATATGCAAAAGCACTGTTCCCAGTGCTTTTCGAGCGAAATCGCAACCGCACTGCCATTACTAGCAATTCCATCTCGAGAAGCTACCGCACTACCCCGCTGCCATTACTAGCAATTCCCGCGCCGCCCGGCCCGAGCAGTGCCCGCACGCCGCCCGTTCACACCAGATAATTGTGTGCCTGTCGGTCGAACATCTCGCGGTAGCGGCCGTTCCGCTTCATGAGCTCGTCGTGGGTGCCTTCCTCGATGATCCGGCCATGCTCAAACAGATAGATGCGGTCGGCCATACGCGTCGTCGAGAGGCGGTGAGAGATGAAGATGACCGTATTCTCGCCGGCATTCTCGATCAGGTTCTTATTGAGCTTATACTCCGAGACCGGATCGAGGGCCGAGGACGGCTCATCGAGGATCGAGACCGCCCGGTCGTCGTTATGGAGGAACACACGCGAGATCGCGATCTTCTGCCCCTCGCCGCCCGACAGATTCACGCCCGACTCGTCGAACTCCCGCGTCAGAGGCGTGCGGATCCCCTCCGGCATCGACCGAAGCTTCCTCCCGAAGTCGGCCTTCTCCAGGGCACGGACGATCTCCGCCTCGTCCCCGTCTTCCACCTTCCGCAGCAGCACATTCTCCGCGATCGTCGCCGCATAGATGTTATAGTCCTGGAAGACCGCACTGATCTTCTTCCTGTACTGCCGCGTGTTGTACTCGCGGATATCGTGCCCCGCGTACGAGATACTGCCGCCCGTCACATCATAAAGACGCATCAGCAGCTTCACGAAAGTGGTTTTGCCGGCGCCGTTCTCGCCAACGATAGCGATCTTCTCACCCGGCCGGATCTCGATCGAGATGTCAGAAAGCGTATCCTCCTCTGTATGCGGATAGCGAAATGACACATGGGAGAGCACCAGCGCCCCGGTTCCCTTCGCCGGGGTGAGTCCGTCGGCCACCTCGATGTTCGGCTCATACTCGAGAAGCTTGATGAGCTTGTCCCCATACCGCCCGATCACCTGAAAATCCACCAGGCAGTAGTTGATCTCGTTCAGATTCCGCCTCACGTAGTTCGCCGCATTGTTCGCCGAGGCCACCTCGCCGAGGGCGATCGACTTCAGGACCAGCGCGAGATAGCCGAGGTACGCCGGGATCGCGAAGAAAGAGAAGATGGTAAAGACGGAGATCCAGTTCACCAGCGACACCCACGTCAGCGGCGGGCCATATATCCGCCCCTCTTCCGCCGCCTCATCCAGCGCCTCGTCGAACTGCAGGCGCAGCGGTCCCCGGACGTCCGTAAGCTTGCACTCCTTGGCAAATTCCGGCTGATAGAAGACGCGCTTGCTGTAGTCGGCCTTCCGAAGTTTCTTCCTGTACTCCACCCACCAAGTGTAGTTGATCTTCTCGATCTTGAAGCGTGTCGCCAGATTGACCAGGAATCCCGCTATAGGAAAAAGCGCCAGCACCGGATCGATGGTGAGTATCATGGCGGATGCGACGAGCAGGGCCACCGTTCCGCCGATGATCTTACTGACGACCGTCACCGCGTCCGCAATCAGTTCGTCCGCGCGTTGGGAGACGACCGCATACGTATCGTAGCTCTCCGGATCGTCGTAGAAGATCAGGTCCTTCAGGCTGTTCTTCTCGGCCAGGTCCCGCTGGATCCGTCCGCTCAGCGGGATCAGTTTCGCCTGCGCCCACTCGTTCAGCATCTGGCGCATCCACTCGAGGATCACGACCAGCACCAGCGAGATGAGGAGCAGCACCATGATCCGGTAGAAAGACATGTCACCGGTCAGTCCGTTGATGATCATCTTCAGGATAAATGTATCGTTTGCCGCCATGCCGGACAGAAGAAGAATATTCAGGATCATGATCCGGAGGATCAGGGGCCGGTCGTATTTACCGGCGTACTTGAGAAGATACGTAACGTTGCCGATCATCTGCCGGATCGTGATTCTCTCTTCCTTCAGCTTATCTTTTCGTCTCGATGCCGTGTTACTCATAGAACGCCTCCGCTCCCCGGAGAAGTTCCTCCGGCAGACTCTCCTGATAGTTCTCCGCCTGAAGCATAAACATCTCGTAGTAATGCCCCCGCTTCTCCATCAGTTCCTCGTGCGAGCCGTGCTCGACGACACAGCCGTCCTTCATCATATAGATCTGATCCGCCATCCTCGCCGACGACAGCCGGTGCGAGATAAACACCACGCCGCGTCCCTTCGACAAACGCATCATATTGTTGTACATGTTATATTCGGCCAGCGGGTCGAGCGCCGAGGACGGCTCGTCGAGGATGACCATATCCGGCTGCTGGGCGAATACCCTCGCGATGGCGATCTTCTGTGCCTGCCCGCCCGACGGGATAAAACCCTCCTCATCAAATTCCCGGCTCACGATGGTGTCCAGTGCTTTTACCAGACCGGGATGCGACACATCGAACTGCGCATCCAGCAGCGCCTGTCGCGCCAAGTCGTAGTCCTCCTGCCCGGAAGGCCGGCGCATCAGGACATTCTCCACGAGGGGCATCGCGAACACCTGCAGATCCTGGAACACCGTCCCGAAACGCTTGCGGTAAGCGTTGCCGTCGATCTCACCGATATCCGTGCCGTTCACGAGGATCCGGCCGGAAGTGACCGGATACAGCCCCATGAGGAGCTTGATGAGTGTGGTCTTCCCCGCGCCGTTATAGCCGACGATTGCGAGCTTCTCACCCTTCTTCCACAGGAAACTCACGTTCCGGAGCGTTTCACCCGAAGCGCCCGGATAGGTGAACGAAACGTCCTGAAGCTCGATAGTGCGGATCTCACCGATATCGGGCTTAGCCGCCTGCCGCGGGCGCTCCGTCTCCAGAAACTCATAAAGATTTCGGAACAGGCGCGACTCGTTGTTCAGGAAGATCCGGTTCTCGACCGCGTGCTTCAGCTGGTCCGTCGAGAACGCCATCGCCGAGATCATGGCCACATAGCTCGAGATATCCGTGACGCCGCCGTTTTTCACGCGAAAAGCAACGTAGAAATACGCCGCGATCCCGGCTAGGATCGAGTAACTGCCCTTCATGAGGAAGGAGTAAAATGCCGATTTCATGCGGTAAGTAAGCGAGATCCGTCCCATCTCCTCGACCGCCTTCTCCTGCTTGTCGAGCATGATCGAATTGATGTCGAACAGCCGGATCTCGGAAGCATATTTCTTCTCATAATACACACGCTTGACATAGTCCGCAGTGCGTTTGTCGCGCGTGATGGCCTTCTCGCGGTCGTAATTGCACTTGCCGTTTTTCTTCCCGAAGTAAAGGCTCACCACCATCGGGATGACCATGAACACGAGAAGCACCGGGTCCACCGTCAGAACGATCACCAGCGACATGATCGTCGCCCCGACGTTGCCGATATACACGCCCGTCTGGATCGACAGATCGATCGCCGACTCCGCGCACCGGTCCAGTGCCCGCGCGTACTTGTCGTAGAACTCCGGCGACTCGTAATCCGAGAGCTCGATCGTGTCCGAGATGTCCATCACGCGGTGGAAAATGTGCCGGTACACCTCCGGCATCTTGATCTTCCTGTACGTTTCGTACCACCCGCAGATGAAATGCACGCACACATGCCCGAGGCATGCGACGATCAGAAACCAGAAAAGCCTGCTGTACGCGATGTTCCGCTCGATACAGTTGAAGATGTACTTCGTCAGGTACACGAAGAAAAACACATAGAAGATCTGCTCGATCGAGTTCTTGAAGATCGTGAACGGCAGCAGCAGCCGATCCGCCTCCCAAACCTGCCGAAGCGCATACCGCAGCTGTCTCCACATGCTATCTTTCTTCTTCATCGAATTCATCGACCGGCACTCCCCCGTGAGAAATTTGTTTCCCATCTTACCACTCCTCCCACGTCAAAAGCACTGTTTTTATACTGTGAGGATACTTCTTTTTTCGTGCCTCTCCTGGGACCGCGCCGCCGATCACTCCTCTTTCCACCCCGCCCCGCCGCATCAGTGCTTTTCCCGGCGCAGAAACGGCAGAACACATTAAACTCCGGTTTCAAGCGTTTTAATAAGTATCTTCCGGGACACTCCGAAGTCCCCAACACATTAAACTTCAGTCCCGACCGGTTTTAATGTGTAAAAACACGCCTCCGAGGTATATTGCATAGTGCTTTTTACACATTAAATGAGCGATTCGTAAGATTTAATGTGTCAGACCCCTTCCAAACACACCCAAAATACACATTAAATAGATCTTTCTGAGCGTTTAATGTGTCGGCCCCTCCCCGGTACACCTCGAGCCGCTCCAATCTCATTCACTTCTTTGAATACTCATGCAAAAGCACTGTTCCCCGTGCTTTTCGAGCAGCAATCGCCGTCGTGACGCCCGGCCTCAGTCCTCGCCGCTGTTCTGCATGTCCACCACCGGC
>Ga0247608_10007718_pt1 | contig 10977 bp, 24 predicted proteins | sample 176DNAGHGlowgp2_FD_193490 | JGI IMG/M metagenome (GOLD analysis project Ga0247608, IMG submission 193490) | Sheep rumen microbial communities from Palmerston North, Manawatu-Wanganui, New Zealand - 1766 DNA GHGlow gp2 | ecosystem: Host-associated > Mammals > Digestive system > Stomach > Rumen ... | reverse complement strand
GTTTAAAATCCTCTTTATTTTTTTTATATAAAGTCATAGAATACCCGTTGAAGTGCTCCTAACATCATGTCATGTGAATGTTCATCTTCGATATTAGGCCTGAATCTTAGGGTAATTTCATCATTCTCTACCTCAGCTTTCATGTAAACCTGATCAGACAACATAAGTCCAAAGGCCAGATTCAATAGCCTTTCTTGTTTTTCTTCCGGCAGAGCTTCAAAATAGATATAGCCACCCCGATAATTTTCATACTTATGTCCCTCACAACAATACTTAGTTGGATAGCCATGTTCATTCAGATAAACTATGATATCGGCCAGACCATAATCGATCGCAACCCACTCTGTATAGCCCGGAAGCCTAACTAGTTTAAACTTCTCTCCTCTTTCTGGAAAACCATAGTAAATCTTGGTTTTATAGAATGATTTAAAAGTTTTATCGTCTACTATTCCCTCAATCCTACAAACCTCTTCATAATTCTCACAAGATTTCTTAAAGCTTTCAAAAGAACTACGAACTATTTTTTCAGGCTCTTCCATCTCGTCTTTTTCAGTTCTCATATAATTTCTTCCAGCTGACTATTAATAATTTCATTAGTTAGTCGTTTCATTACTGTGCGTCGTTTCTGGGTCATTATTTTTCTAATTCCCTTGTTTCTATCAGACTTATAATCCCTCCTATCAATAAGTCCACGTGTATCCTTAACAAGCCAACCCCCTTGAATACCTTTGAATTCTCTAGTTAAAGAGTTATGATGACCCCTTTCTCCATTAGAGAAAAGATTGCTGTGATACGAATGTTTATATGTTCTCGACATTTGATTATAAAATTAAACTAGTTGCTCCTGGTTCGTCCTTGTACTTTTCGTATAGATCCGTCATAAACTCAACTACCTCTTTTTTCTTTTTACCAGAAAATAGCTCATCGAATTTTGGAACAACAACACCACTCTCTACCCCATTACTATTAAAATATGTTATCTCTATCTTATCCAATGAGTGGCAAGGTCCCCAATCAGAATACAACATCAGCTCTGCATCTGATAAATATCTGGATAACCATCTAAAGTTTACATCCTCATCGATATATTGCCCATAAGCATATTTATACCTTTTGTCCTTTGGATCTTTAATATAATTCTCTCCCCCACCTAGATATGATAGAACATATTGAAGAAGTGGATTGTTCTTTAACACATCTCCATCAATATATCTGAAATCTTTTATGTAGTCTGCGTCATTACTGTCCCATGAAAGCCAGACTACATACATATTCTTATATTTCCTCTTTACATCACTCAGTGTAAACTTATCTATAATATTTTCTTCCATACACTAATAAGAAAAAGAAAGGGCGTAAAGCCCAATCTTTTAATCATCACCGTAGTTATCAAAATATCCGTCGCAATATCCAAAAGGACATCCCTGAGACCCACTACCAACTAGCATATCAAATAGGGTTGGAAGAATATTATACATGTGTCTTGGAGTACAACCGAGTGATATCATTTTACCTGCTGTATCTCCAGCTTCCTTGGCCTCTTTCTTTAGTGCCTTAGCTAGCTCCTCGCCGCTTAGATCTTTATACTTATCATCTGCAAGGTTTTTAATTTTAACCTCACTAGGCATATTAGCAAGTTCTGGACTGTACCCAGGAGCAGGAGTAGGATCTAGACACTCATTTATCTGACTGTCATTATCCAAGAAACATCCATCGCCAAATACAATAGCATAGATCGTTTTTCCTGTTGCCTTCTTGATATCTTCAACTACATTATTAACTAGAGTCATGCAGAGATCAGTCGGAGGAAATAGCTTAATCTTTTCCTCGCTTGACTTATTACTGCCATATAATCCCCACTCGCTCTTCTCCTTTAGAATATCAGCAAGAGAATAGCAGTTATATGCGCCATCATCATCAATAGTTGCCTTAGCGAGATCTAGAGCATCCATTATCTCTTCATTGTCTCTGACTGGGCATACTAAATGATTCTCCAGGCGGACTAGTTTACTGTGGAGCTTTTTATATTCTCCATCGTCCTTGCCCCAGAATGACACCTTTACGCCTTCTGCTTCACAAATCTCTGTATAGTACTTGATGATATCTACACCAGTTACTTGATTCACTAGCTTATTGCCAACCTCATCTTTTGGCGAGACGGCTATAAATAGGGTTGCTCCCTTATCCATAGCCCTGGCAATACCCTTAAGGCAGATTGCAAATCGATTTCTAGAGTAAACAGGATACCATAAAACGAGGTGTCCAAATTTTCCTTCTTCATTGACAAACTTCTTTCTTACATCTGCTGCTATTTCGTCCACCGTAGCATATAAACCAGCGGCCCGAGCAACAACAGATTCAGTAATAGCGAAAACTCCTTTGTCTCTAATTGAAATTCCGGAATTCAGCAAAGTATCAACGGCAATCTTTCTAATGTCGTCGCCTTCTCTAATGATGGGAGCTCTTAGGCCGTATGCAACACGACCAAATTTTCTTTCAGTCTTCTTTTTTGCCATACTTTTCTTCGTAATATTTGTTAAACTCTTCTAATTTAGCCATCATCTTATCCCACTCTCGTCTACCAATAATTGTAAACCTTGCTTGCCTCTCTTTGTCTGGCGTTGGACAAAGAACTGGATCTTTTGGAAAGTCTACTACGATATCGTCTTCTACTTCATTGTCAGCAGAATAGATACCAATAGAATAATCGTCAAACTTAGGATCAATTCCATTTATTATTTCCCTAAGTTGTCCTAATGTTAATCTTTCTTTCATACATTTATAAGAATTTGTATAGATGTGAGCGGTAAAACATATATGGTAGAGACTTTAGATCTGAAAAACCATATAAGCCGGTTGAGAAAAAGTCATGAACTTCGACAATAACCGTTTTAAGTTTCTCTGGTCTACTGCTTATTGCATAATCATAATTAACAACACCAAGATCAAAACTGTAAGCCGGGAGTTTTACTTTGCTCAATACTAGGTCGATTATTTTGTCATCTGGTAGGTAAAATTTTCTAGGATCTTCGGAAGCATATCTTTTTATATCAAGTATTCTTCCATCAAATACGAATATTCTCCATTCATCTAATAATCCCTTTTCTAATTTACCAATCTGATACTTCTCATTTGGATCATAGTATTTGGTCTTCATAAAATCTCCAATCGATGAATAGTGTCCGTTTCCCTCCGATTTGAATTTTTCCTCGGACTTAATAAACCAGCCAGGTGAGAACTCATATATTAGATGGTGAATTCTATCATCACTAAGATCTTTTTTATCTTGGAGTGCTTTAATAAAATCTGGTATTGTTGTGTTTTTACCAGATCCAACACTAGATACATACCCTATTCCACGACTCCATAGATCTTCTGGTATGTTCATCGGTTTTAACTCTATCCCTAACTGTTTATAGTAATCAAGACAAAACTCAATACTACCAACCGGACATATCTCCTTTGAACAGCCTGAATCTACAAACTCAACGGTAGGCGGAAATGCTTTAGGTTGCCACCAGTCATACCACTCTTTTGATTTCTGAAGCTCAAATATAAAATCAAATAATACGTCTTTCTGTAATAAAAACTTCATATTCACTATTAAGGTTTTATATTTTCCTTATTAATGAGAGTGAAAAATTATATAAAGTATAGAGGATTAAGATTTGAAATAGATTACGTTGAAATTCCTGACAACCACTCTATTCAGGTAAAATTCAAAACAGAACACAAAGCGAGCTTGTTCTATGGCATTATTCCAACAGGTGATGAGATGTTTAGAGTTGTTCTTAGGTCTTCTAATTTGGCCTCAAATAAACTCTTTTCAACATCTAAAGAGTGGACTATGATAGATGTCAGAGGAACAATAGGAAAGAGGGCATATGAACCAAGAATAACTATCTTTTTTAGAAGATTAGATGTTTGCGGATATAGCTACTTTCCTGATGCAAAACTAATAAAAAGAAAATTCAATGTTTACTAGTTACGCTAGGTACAATCACAAAGCTTACGGACTAATTGATGTTAATGAAACTAGAAAACATGAATTTCAGTTTGAACTTGTAGTAGAGCTCGATTCTAGATTATTTTACGAACTGACTGACGCGGACATTATTATGATTTATGATAACCCAAGAAAGTCTGAAGATAGGAGAGTAATCGAACTACATAATGTAAAAGTAAGAGAGGCTGTTATTAAAGATTCTGACTCTTGTATAAATGATATTGATACTAGAATAGTAGCTAGAGTACTACATATAACTTCCTGTATGGTTATTAGGATCAAATGTACAGGATATGATATAAAGTATTTTAAAAATAATAAACGTAAAATATATAAAAAATTATGGTTGAGGTAGGAAAGAGGTATACAGGAACACAGTACGCCTTCAAAGGTACTATTATCCCATTAGACATTAATCCAGAAACAGATAATGTTCGAGTTAAGTTGATCTATCATGGAACAACTTGGGAAGAAACTTGGGAACTGAAATACTTTAATTTTGGACTAGACGCAGGAGAATACGTAGAACTAGAAGAAGATGAAGAAAACCCAAACGAAAAGTGAGAAAAAGATAATCAAGAAAAAAGAACTTATTAATCCAATTCTTGATAATCGAGTAGTTTCCGATATCACTTTTGCTACTAGATTCGCTGAGTTTCTTAAAGGATGTAAACCACTAAACCAAATAGATGAAGAGGAGCTTGAGTACTTGAAATCTGTGGCAGGGAAACTACTAACTTATCAGGTGGCAACACTAGAGGATAATAATGAGAAAGATTATTTCAGAAACTTAGGATACAAAATATGAAACCGACAAAAAGTAGAGTAATGTGTCCTGATTGTGGAAAACAGAAAATGCTCTTTGAATCAGAAAAGAAGGCAAACACTTTTCTAAAATTTAATGAAGAGGAAGTTAACCCAGATGGAACACGAGAAATGAGAGTCTACTATTGTCCGGCTTGTTGTGGATATCATATTTCATCACATCCATATAAAGGAAAAGGAAAAGCGACTGATAAACTAATTGAGAAATATCGAGAGGACAAAAATATTGCACCACTAGCTGAGGTGTATGAGCTATATAATATGATTGTCTCTCAGAAATTCACAACACGGAAGGCTCTCAATAAATGGCTGAAAACTTTGGACCAGTATTCACAGTCAACTAAAGATCAAGCCAAATTGAAATATTATAAAGAAAACCCTAAAATAAAATAGCTATGGGAAAAGATTATAAACAAAAAGCCGCGGCCAAATATAAACATGGTCTAGTTGAGTGGGAAGATGTACCAGAAGGCTTAAAGAAACAGGCAGACCGACAGAACTTTGATATAGGGGAACATCGGGCTGAGAAACTAAAGAAGGCCGACAAAGCATCAAAGAAAGACCTACGAAAACAAATGGCAATCTATAGAAAAGAAAAAGAGGAAGATTAAAATTCCTCTTTTTCTTTAGCTTTTAACCACCCAATCCGCCATACTAGTAACTAACGGAATAAAGGTCTTACATCTACATTCATAGCCAAGTCCTTCTATCATACCTTTAGCACTAGAATAAACCTCATAAGATTTGAATTTTGGGTTGGGGTTAATATCGATGTCTATATACTTAATCACTACACCAGAATCACGAAGAAGATTAGCAACCTCAACAGAAGCCCAAACCTCAGACAGAAGACGAACTGATCTTACCGTTACTTTCTTTGTTTTCCACTTTCTATAAATACAATGACCTCCCTTACCTGGTCGATACATAGCTATTATAGTACAGTAGGTCGTTATGTCTCCTCTGTTCTGGCTATCTGTTCCTACCATTACTTCAACATCTGGGTATTGAGAGAGATAGTTTCTGACATAATCTACTACATCCTCTATTCCCTCTCCTCCAAACTTCTTAAACTTGTCTCTCATATATTCTCGTTAAAAAGTCCCGTTTCTGCCCATTCCTCTGATACATATACGTTATCAGGAATTGGCCCAGCATAGATAAACATAGCAATCATTTCTATGCCTGTATATCCGTTTAAGCTGGTTTCATAAGTATTTCGATATGCTATTTTAAATTTTAGGTCTGGGTTAGCTCTGGCACAATTATAAAACCTCTTGATATTTTCTACTATATCGTCTGGACTAATTGATCTTGTGCCAGGTATTCTCAGGTCTTTAGTTGGGATTGCATAAGAATTTCCCTGCAATCCTTCACCTTGGCCATATATAGCTCCAAACTTAAGCCGAGCCACTTTTGCAGCTCCAGCACCATGTCTGCCCTCTGGATTACTACCAAATACAAAGATAGTTCCGGGCTCTGGTTCTATATCACCTATATAATATTTGACACTACTATTCATATCATGTATAAGGAACTGTAGGCCCGTGGAGAGCAAAAAAAGAAAAGGAGAATTACTTCTCCTTAATCTCGATTCGCCTAGGTTCATTATAGGGGAACCTAAGTTCAGTAGCTACGTAATACGTAAAGTCGTAGTAGCATACATAAAGTTGCTTATTGTCGTTCTCTTTGTCGAGAACTTCTATGGCGATCTTGTTATCATCACCACTGCACGGAGCACCACCAAGGATGTTCACGCATTTTCTGTAAAGATCATTGAACAGATCTTCAAGAGTGGGGTTTCCTTCCGGATCTCTACCCCAAAAGCTCAACTTAGCAAGAACAGTCTCTCTTGCCGGATGAGTCTCGTAGCCATAGAAGGCCACTATTTCGAACTGATCCGCTTTCCATTCGCGAGTATCCAGTTCCCATAATTCTTTATCTCTCATATTGCATTACGCTAATATTAAACAAAATGTAAGAGTCTTAACTTAAATCTTCTCTAGGTATTCTCTTACATTAATAAGGCAGTTATGGTCTCTGATCCGGCGAAAAAAAAAAGAAATTCGATCTCAGGCTACTACTTCCTCTGCGTCCAGATTCCCCTTGGCCATCGAACAAATATCAAGATACTACACACCTCAACGATCTAGCGAGTGTTTCCTTGGTATCCACAGAACTCGGTTTTCTTTTCTAATTGACCTGTCCTATTAGCAAATATATTCACATTGTACATATATAAGAATTTTATGGCTTTATAACTTTTAGATCTTTGTCGAACATGTACTTGATAAAGTCTCTAAGCTTGTCTTCAAAATAGTCTATCTTATTGTCAAACAGCTTCTTATCCTCCTTAGATAGATCTTTAATATTAAGATACATACTGTCCATTTCAAAATGATAGTGGGGCTCTTTAATTGCTAAGTATTTGTTGTAGAAATCAACAAGACATTTATTACTTCTCTCAGATAAAAACTGATCAACAATATAGTTCGAGTTATCAATTGCTACAGAATCAAACACAGACTCGTCACTCTTTATTTTCCTCCCCTTTACTTTTGCAGAAGAGGTGGCCTGTTTATATGCTGGGTATAAAATATCTGTCCACAGGGCTTCAAATCTCTCTTTTAAATATTTTTCATTACTGGTTCCAAAGTGTCCTCTTGCACTAGTACATCCAGTTACGTATTTTATATATCTGTCTCGTTTAATATCAAAAATCTCATCATGATACATAATAGAGTCAGCCTCAAATGCCACAAATAGTTTGGGAAACATTAAGTCAATTCTCCAACTTTCTTCTTTTGGTTCTTCTCCAAACACAACCCTATATATTTCTGAATTGATAATAATTGGAAATTCTTCAATATAGTTAAAAAGTTCTGGATAAACTATTTCATTCTTCAACTCTATAAGTTTGTTATGTAGTAAATCAAGAAAATTTGAAACATTCGGAGTAGAGTGTGATTGTATTATACCAGACTCTCTTTCGCTTCTAAAGGTGTGTGACTTATCCACGTTCTTTTTAACGGGAAATATATACCCTCCTATAATCATTGCTCTCCTACTGTCTTTAACTAATCTATTATATAATATTTCTTTCGTAATCATATCAATAAGGCATTAAAAGAAAAAAAAAAGAAATTTGACTGAAGCTACTTGCTCCTACGTCTAGGATCCCATTCAATTCAGTCGGCTGGAGGTTCTCCTCAGGATTATCCATTATTGGCTCCAACCCAGAGAGTTGGTTTTCTGCAGACCCCTCTCCTAAGCTCATATATAAGAATTTAAAGGTCTATGAATAGCAAAAAAAAACAGCCAAAAGGCTGTTCTTATTACCACCTGGAGGTTTCCATAATAGTCACATAACCCCTTCGGGCATGAGACTCCTTTCCGATGTAATATCGGCAGGGAACTGTTTCTCCAGGTTTGATTACAGCGTCAATCTCAATACGACTGGCGCTCATTCCTGCGTAGGGGCGGAATTTTGCACCCCATACAAGCCAAGCCGTGCTAATAAAATCGCACGGGTCGACCTTTCGTACTTCAGATCCTCGAATTTGGAGAATCATTCTCCTTCCTTGGATCCCACGCATCTCATCGCTAGGGATATTGATAGTCCCGATTGATGCGTCTTCGCGTTTTTCTCTTTCGGCCGCTTCTGCAGCGGCCCCAACTCCGGCCAGGCCAGCTAATGCTATTCTGCCAAGGCCAGCTATAATATCTTTACCGTTCATTGTATTTAATGATTAGTAGGTTAAACAAAATGTAGAGTATTAACCATATCTTATTCTCTCTAGGTATTCTCTACATAAATAAGAGTCTAAAGTTTTTCTAGACGGTATAAAAAAGAAGAGGTTTATTCCTCTTCAACTGGCATGATTAAGGCAGCTACTAAGTAAATACCTAAGCCGCTCCCAAATGCAAGACAGCTAGCTACAAAGATTAAACGAACTATAGTCGAATCTATCTCTGCATACTTAGCAATTCCTCCGCAGACACCAAAGATTTTCTTATCGGTTCTGCTTCTCATTAATTTCTTTTCCATATTAGAATATTATTATATTGATTAAACAAGGTCTCGGGAATGATTGGCGAGTCTTTTCATATGAGGCTGTTATTATGCCATCTTCAGTTATATTACCTGGTATAACGATACAGTTAAACTCACTACCATCTTTGGCAGGCTTAAAAGATGCTCCCCAGATAGTTCTCTGTCTGGTTCCGCTTTCAAACCCACCATATCCACTCTCACGAATACTCAATCCTTGAGCGGCATAAATGTGGCATCCTTCACCTTTGCCTGGCTCACCAATAAATATAGTAAGTTCTTCAATATTTTTTAGCGCCTCTACTTCTCTAGATGGTATCATTAGTGTACCAAACACCATTATCTTCTTTCTACTTCTACTGAAACTAGGGTCAAATAGATGATATCCAACCCAAAGCCCAATTCCTACACCTATACATAAAATAACTAAAAGAGCTATTATTATCATAAGATTACTATATTTATCACTCCTTGAACTGGCACTTTATCTCCGAAAGCAATTGAACATAATCTCAATCCATCAACAAATTCGCCTATTATTTTAATTTCGCGAAAATCTGATAGATTAGAGCTAAATGTTCCACCAACAATAGGATTTGGAACTGTTCCTATACTACAAGAGTAATAAACCTTAGTTGGCGTTACTGTTATGACAGGACAAGAGCTCCTTCTTATGTCCTCTGCAAATTTTTCAGGTATGCCAAGGGTTCCAATTATGTCAGTTTCTTCTTTCTCTTTTAACCAATATCTGTACTTTCGTTTTTGAATGGATAGGATAATAAGAATTCCTATCCCAGCTCCAAATAATAAGCTAAATAATATTGTACAAAATATTCCTAAAAAGCTCATATTCATTCATAAGAGTTTAAAAAGAAAAAGGAGAATTACTTCTCCTCTTCATGATGCTTTTTGGGTTTCTTGTTGCCCACTACCAAGCAGACAATACCGGCCAGCGCCAGGCCGCATACTAAACCCTCTACATAACCTTTAGTGCGACCGATGCTGTAGTTTTCCAACTCGCATCTGTTCAGGTCGCCGTCTTTGACCAGGTAGGCTTGTTCCCCACCCAGTGTAAAACCTGGAGCTGCTTTACAACGTGCTCCGGTGTGCTTATTAACTAGGGTCGTAACCGTAGTCATTCCACTTAATTTACTCATTTTGTTTTATGTTTTTATCTATTAATAAGGCCTTTAAGACATTAGAGGCGGAATAAAAAGAGAAGGCTTATTCTACCTTCTCTGCTTTTTTCATTATTACCTCAACTAGATCTGAGTATACTTTTTCTTGTCTCTTTTCTTCTTTCTTTTCCTCTGCCTCTTTTATAATCTTCCCTACCGACTGAGTCATTGTCATAGGAATATCATTTTTAAGAGCATAAATCCAGACTCCAATCCCGACAAAAAGAGTAATTCCTATAAAAACCACCAAGATAATTGTTCCTGCTATTCCCATAATTCTGAAAAATCTATTACTTCTCTCTTTAAGCAGGTGTGTTTTATGAAAGTAGTCTCAAGTGGATATTCATAAAACTCGGTGGCCAGATATCGAGTGAAGACAAATCCCTGTGATATTAAATTCATGGCATCTTCTTTCGAGTACCAATGCAGGAGGTCTTCTTTTCGGCTGCAGGAAGAAAACCAATCCCGGCCGTATCTCTTATATCTCGCGTCATAGTCCATTGGTAGGTTCTTGGTTTTACACTCATCACCGAGACAACCAATTCCATTTTTATCCCAACACCATAATCCACGCGAGTCATACCATAGGCCGGAATCAGGTTTTGTAGATTCCAGCCGATAAAGCCATTTCGCTGTATCTTCATAACCCTTAAGCCAATCTATGAACCTTTGACTATAGACTGCCCATTTATCTCTTTCCTCCCCGGTCCCCCAAGAAAAAGCATCAATGACAATATTAAAGGGATTATTGACGTGCCTTTTTATATAGTCAGTTAAATTTATTCCTTGCCCACTATACTCAGGATTATTACTTTCAAGCCGGTTGATGAATTCTTTTCTCCAACTCTCAGGTAAAGCCTCTTCTCTTAGGTATTTCTCAATCTCCTGTGCATTCCTCATACTTTAAGATCGTATTT
>Ga0247608_10007717_pt1 | contig 10977 bp, 8 predicted proteins | sample 176DNAGHGlowgp2_FD_193490 | JGI IMG/M metagenome (GOLD analysis project Ga0247608, IMG submission 193490) | Sheep rumen microbial communities from Palmerston North, Manawatu-Wanganui, New Zealand - 1766 DNA GHGlow gp2 | ecosystem: Host-associated > Mammals > Digestive system > Stomach > Rumen ... | reverse complement strand
CGTAGGCGCCGGCCGAGAGGCCGAGACGGTTCATGGCGTTTTTGAGGATGTTGCGGCATGGTTCGTCCAAGTCGCAGTATTTCTGGATAAGTTGGGTGTTCATTTGCGCGTTGGCATGGATGTTTGGGAAATCTTTGTAGCGTTCCTCTTGTATTTTCCTCGCGCGGATGACACGTTCCCTAACCACGGCACTCGGCTCGCCGCTACTCTTGGTCGACAGGTCCTTGTAGGCCACGGGAATCACTTCCACATGAAGGTCGATGCGATCCATCAAAGGGCCACTGATGCGGTTGAGGTATTGCTGCACCACGCCAGGTTTGCAGGTGCACTCCTTGTCGGGATGGTTGTAGTAGCCGCACGGACAGGGATTCATCGCCGCCACCATCATGAAGTTGGCAGGGAAGTCGACCGTCATCTTGGCGCGTGAGATGGTCACGATGCGGTCTTCCATGGGCTGGCGCATCACTTCGAGCACCGTACGCTTAAACTCGGGCAATTCGTCAAGGAAAAGCACGCCGTTGTGGGCCAACGAGATTTCACCAGGCTGTGGATAAGTGCCACCGCCCACCAAGCCCGCGTCACTGATAGTGTGGTGCGGACTGCGAAACGGTCTCGTCCTCACTAATGATGTGTTGCGTCCTACCAGACCCGCCACTGAATGAATCTTTGTGGTTTCCAGTGCCTCTGCCATGGTCAGAGGGGGCAAAATGGTCGGCATTCGCTTGGCCAACATGGTCTTGCCGCTACCGGGAGGGCCGATGAGAATGACGTTGTGTCCGCCCGCCGCAGCTATCTCCAAAGCGCGTTTGATGTTCTCCTGACCTTTCACGTCGGTGAAGTCAAAATCGTAGTTGCAGAACTGGTCGCTTTCCATCATCTCAGGTTTTACGGGCGACAAGGTCTTTTCTCCGTTCAAGATGGAAACCACGTCATGGATGTTCTCCACGCCGTAAACTTCCAAGCCTTCAACTACGGCGGCCTCGCGCGCGTTTTCCTTTGGAACGATGAGGCCGCGAAAGCCTTCCTGTTTGGCCTTGATGGCGATGGGCAACGTGCCTTTGATGGGATTGAGCGTGCCGTCAAGAGAGAGTTCTCCCATAATGACAAATTGCTCCAAGAGGTCGGTGTTGATTTGTTCGGCAGCGGCTAGGATGCCGATGGCGATGGGCAGGTCATAGGCCGAGCCTTCCTTACGGATGTCGGCAGGAGCCATGTTGATGACAATTTTCTTGTGTGGGTAGTAATAGCCAAGGTTGACGATGGCCGCCTCGATGCGTTGTTGGCTCTCCTTGACCGCGTTGTCGGGCAAGCCAACCAGATAGAAATTGATACCTCTGTCGATGTTCACCTCGATGGTGACCGTGATGGCGTCGATGCCGAAAAGGGCGCATCCGAATGTTTTTACTAGCATGATTTGTGGGGTTTTAGGGTTATTTTTTCGAGTTTAGTGTTTCGTATATGAAATTTGTTGTATTTTTACAGATTGAAAATCAAATGGAGAGCAGATCTGCCTTCAATGTATTCCGGTATTTCCATAGCAGTGTTGCTTTTAGCTATCACGCTGCAAAGAAACAAACCTTGTCAAGAAAAAGCCGTTGATTAAACGTTTGTTGTCGACAGCAGTCGTTTGCTGTCGTTTGCTGTCGGATATATTATTGGAAATCAATACCATAATAAAAACATAAAAAAAGGCTGCCACGATGTGACAGCCCTACAATCATAAACCCTAAACTATCAACTCTAAACTACTTCTTCGGCTTGTAGCCCGAATCCTGGAAGATATTCTGCAAATCCTTGCGCTGCATGAACTGCTTGAGGTCGAAATCGTCGTGAGTGGCGGCGTATGCGCGGACAATGTTCAGCCCAAAGAATTCGCCAAGGCGCGATGGGGCATCGTTGCTGTAGGCTTGCGTGTACGGCCCATCGCCGAAATACATCATGTAACTGTCCAAGCCGGCATCATAGAGACGACGGTTGCCCACAATGTCGGCCCAGACCGCGCCTTCGTTCTCAACCGCCCATTGCCATTGGTGCGTGGAATAGCCGAGCAAAATACTGTCGGCGATTTCAGGACACATAGCCTCAACAAAGAAGTTGCGCCGACCATAGAAAACCATCTCGCCGATGATTTGGCCCTGCTTGCGCCATTCGTAGAGGTAGTACATATAGAGTTGTTCCGCAACGTCTTTAGCCAACTTTGCCACATTGGTGCGCACTGCCATATACCTGGGCATCCCAATTTGGTCATATACCTCATCGCCGTCGAGATACCAGTCCAAGGAAATCACCAACTGGTCGTCAATGATTTGCACGGGAGGCACGTCCACCATCACACCTGTCACACAGGTAAAGGCTTTCTTTGGTAACGCTATGTCGGGATAGTAATGATGGAAATGCGCCAACACCTCCTCCACCATCGGCTCCACTTGCTTCAAATCGGGGAAAACAGTCTTCACCTTATTATATAATGAAACGCTGAACGGGTCTGTGGCGAAATCTTTCAAATACTTCACCGCTTCGGGATTGTTGAGGTCACCGCTGAGAAAGACACGATATCGGTCTTGTATCTTCATGAGTTCTTGCTGGAAATCAGCGGTATCCAGATTGAAGAGCACGTCTTCGTAGCGGTCAAACTGAAGGTCATACGGCTCGGTTTTGACATTGAGTTTATCTTTGTAGGCTGGTGCCTTTTCTTGGCACGATACCGCCATGAGTGCGAGGATGATGATAGCTATTCTTTTCATTGTGCTTGTGTTTAAGGGTGGGGACTCACGTCGCCTGCTTATGGTATGTCGTCCCTACGGGACTATAATCTGTTGTCTCAGCATTTCGTAAGCCGCTATTGTGGCACGGTTGATGACGTTCTCGCGGTCCTTGCCGAAATTAAAGCATTTGGAAACAACACCACGTGCCGAGGCCACGCCAATCCACACCGTGCCCACAGGGGTCTCTTCCGTTCCTCCACTTGGGCCTGCCACACCCGTTGTGGCCACACCAAAGTCGGCTTCCATCAGGTCGCGAACGCCTTGGGCCATGGCTTCTACAACTGACTGACTCACAACACCATGACTTTCTATCGTTTCAGCAGGCACTCCCAGCACTTTGGTTTTCATCGGCGTGGCATATGTGACGGCCGTTCCCTTGAAAATCTCGGAACTCCCAGGGATTAAGGTGATGACGTGGGCTATATTGCCTCCCGTGCAGCTCTCTGCCGAAGCGAAGGTCTTACCTTTATTAATTAATAGGTCGAAAACAACGCGTTCGATGGGTTTGTCCTCCATCGAGAAAATGTAGTCTGAAATCAAAGCTGTCAGTCTCTCGATTTCATTGTCCAAAGTCGCATGGAGCAAGTCGGCATTCTCGTGCCTACCGCTAAGGCGCAGACGCACCATGCCATACTGAGGCAGATAGGCCAACGAAAGGAACTCGGGTAGGTTTTCCTCCCAATCCTTGATCTTGTCGGCCAAAAACGATTCACCGATGCCAGTGGTCATCACGACGCGCTTCTCGTAAGGCACCGCGTGAAATCTTTCCCTGAAACGCGGCAACAATTCATCGTTGAAAATGCCTTTCATCTCAAACGGCACGCCTGGCATGAAGACGAAAACCGTTCCGTTTTTTTCCAACCACATGCAAGGCGCGGTGCCATATGTATTCGGGATATACTGACAGGCCATGGGCAACATGGCTTGTCCCCTGTTCCGCTCACTCATTTGGAAGCCACGACGATTGAAGAGGGCGATGATGTTGTCGTAAGCCGCTTGGCAAAACGTCAGTTCAGTATCGAAAAACTTGCAAACGGTGGGTTTAGTGATATCGTCGGCAGTGGGGCCAAGGCCGCCCGTCACCAAAACGAGGTCGGCATCCATGCAGGCGTCAAACGCATCGAGGATGGCTTTTTCGGAATCACCAATGGTCAATGCAGAATCCAACTGGAAGCCATGGGCCGAGAGTTGTTCTCCAAGCCATGCCGTATTGGTATTAATCACCTGGCCGATAAGCAGTTCGTCGCCAATGGATATATTCTTTACAATGATTGGGCTCATGATGTATTATTTTGTGCAAAAGTACGATTTTTTAATGATTCAACAATTATTCTTATCTTTGCCCCCTCAAATACCTTAATTAATATGACCCAACCTATTCCCGCATCGCAACTCGTGCTCAACGCTGAGGGCGCGGTATATCACTTGAACCTCCATCCCGACCAATTGGCCGACACGGTCATCATGGTCGGCGACCCTGGACGCGTCGACATGATCGCCTCCTTCTTCGACAAGATTGAGGTGAAACGCCAAAACCGTGAATTGGTCAGCCGAACTGGCTATTTCCACGGCAAACGCATCACCGCTCTTTCGACCGGCATGGGCACTGACAATCTTGACATCGTGATGAATGAACTCGACACATTGGCCAACATCGACCTAAAGACAAGGATGCCTAAAGACGAGCACAAGTCGCTCAATCTCATCCGTATCGGCACGTGCGGTGCACTGCAGCCCGACATCGAAGTGGGGCAAAACGTCGCCACCCGCTATGCCATCGGCTTGGACGGCTTGATTTACTTTTACGAGAAGAACAAAGAGGTCAACGAAATCGCCATGCGCGACGCCTTCATCAAACAGATGGACTACCCTACTGACCTGCCGAAGCCTTATGTCGTTGAAGGTTCAAAAAAGCTCTTCGACCAATTGGCACAAGGTTATTACAAAGGTGTAACAGCCACGGCTCCTGGTTTTTACGGACCTCAAGGACGCACTTTGAGAATGCACCTCGCCTACCCCGAACTCAACCACAAGATTGAAGCCTTCGAACATGAAGGCTGGCGTGTGTGCAACTTCGAAATGGAATCATCGGCCCTGTATGGCCTCGGCAAGATGATGGGACACAACTGCTTGACTATCTGCGTGGCCATCGCCAACCGTGTGACCGAAAAATTTGCCACAGATTATCATCCTTTTATTAAAAAATTGGTCTTAGACACCTTGGAAAGGCTTTCAAACACATAAAAAAAAGGCATAAAAACAGAAAAAAAGCACTGTATTTTTCACTATTCTTGTTTTTGTTTGAAAAAAATGCGTATTTTTGCCGCTCGAAACTTTGATGGGAAATCAATATTAATAATTAAGTTCAAATAACGAAAAATGAAGAAAGTATTTATTACGATTATTGCGTTCCTCGCCATGTCGTCGACAGTTATGGCTGCAGGACATGTGGACTCGGTTCGTTACCTGACGACCAAGGCCTGGAAGAATTGGTTCATTTCTGCCGACGCTACTGGCAACTGGTGGCAAGGTAGCATGAGAACCCCAGAGACCTATCAGAACAGTTACACCAAGGTTGAATGGGGCAAGCCCAATTTCGGTTTCTCTGTCAACGTCGGTAAGTGGATTAATCACAAGACCGCTGTCAGACTGAGATACAACAACACCAAGATCAACAGCTACATCATGGGCAGACATATTGGTTTGGACCATCTCCAATTCCTCTATGGCGACAACCCGGAAATCATCGAAGGCGAAGGCAATGGCGCCATCTATGCCACTTCCATGCGCTATCACAACCTGATGGCCGACTTCATGGTGAGCCCCATCGATTATTTCCAAGGCTACTATAATGAAAACAGAGTGTGGACTCCCGTGTTGTATCTTAGCGCTGGTGCCGCCTACACTTCTAGTGATTTCTTCGCCATCAAGTCAATGATCGACAACTATAGAGCCAAGAAGGATGAAAACGTCACAGCCAATGGCAACAACTTCGAACTTGCCGCTGGTTTGGGTTTATGCAACAACTTCCGTCTTGCCGAGCATTGGGACATCAACCTCGACCTGAACTGGACGTTCCAAAGATGGACCATTGACTCTTGGACCTATGAATATGAAGGTGGCGACATTCGCCCGAAGCGTTTCGACAACCTCTACACCGCTGCCCTGGGTATCACCTACTACTTCAGCAGAGAGTACGACCTGCCCAACAACTGCTGCGATGAGATGGACATCATGCGCCGCAAGCTCGACAGCTTGATGAATCTGCCTGCTCCCGATCCGATCCACGACACTGTCGTGAACTTCGTCAACGTGCAGACCGAAGACATCATCAGCTATCCTTTCTCCATCTTCTTCAACCGCGACTCCTATCAGCTGATGTCGAGAAGAGACCTCATCAACCTGAGAGAAATTGCTGAAGTGGCCAAGAAGAACAACTTCAAGATCCGTCTGAGAGGCTCGGCCGACAGTGCCACTGCCACTCCGGCCTACAACCAGACACTGTCTGAGAACCGTTGCCGCAAGATCATGTCGGAACTCCAAGAAATGGGTATCCCCGAGAGCCAAATCATCCTCGTCCCTGTGGGTGGTGTGAAGGAACTCGACCCGACCGAATTCGACCGCCGCGTGTTGGTTGAGCTGGTCAAGGAAGCCCAGAAATAATCCAACCATAAATACAACAACAAAAAAAGCCTGACGAAATCGTCAGGCTTTTTTGTTGTACCACGCTTAATCAATGCGTGATGATGCCTACCACAACACCTATATAGTTGTTACGAAGGATGCTTCCCGTTTGCTGCTCTATCGACCTAACAAAGGCATTCGAAAACGAATGGTCGAAAGCCAGTTGGGCAAAAGCCGAGAAGTTGTGATCCAGCTCGTATTCAACACCCAAACCAAAAACCATGGAAAGCTGCAGCAGACGATATTGGTTGGTACAATCGACATAATCCTCACCTCCTTCATAGTCCACCCAATAAAAACTATAACTGTCCTTGGCAACATCCCTGCAATTGAAGCCTAAGCCAAAACCAGCCTCAACGTATGCCTTGAACGAATCCACCACATCATAATTGAACTTGGCTTTCACCGGAATCTCAACATTGATAGCGTTCAACCGACGCAAAACCGAAACATTGGCCGCTTCCAGAAAATCCTCCACATACCTACGGTCAGTGAAGGTATACTTCATATTCAGAATGTTGAAATCGACGCCCGAAGAAAGCGCAAAATTACTTGCAACATAATAATCGCATACCAGCCCCAAGTTGGTGCCTAACTGAAAACTTTCATTGGCGGCCGCAGTCGAGCCCGAACTGGCCCAATCGAAAGTAGGCCCTAATTTCATGCCATATCTGACATTTCTAGTCTGCGCATTGGCTTCTATGGCAACAACTGTTACCAAACTGATAATCAACAATATTTTTCTCATAATAACGATTTTAAGACCTACAAAGGTAATTTATTTTTCCGACATTTCCCGGAAATTGAAAAATGATTCTTACTTTTGCACCAAATAAACCTAATCTATAACAAAACACATTAAAAATGAAAAAGACGTTTTTATTGATGGCGGCCCTGCTCATGATGGGTAGCGCAGCCTTCGCTGGTGGCGGTTTCGACCTCGCCATTGGCCCGAAAGTCGGTTTCCAAACCGCTAAACTTTCCTACGACAAAGCCGACATCAAATCAGGCTTCGCCAACCACTTCACCGCTGGCATCTTTGGCCGCGTGACCATCGGTCGCCTCTACGTGCAACCCGAAGTGCTCTATTTCAAGACATCGAATGTTTTCGATGTTGATGTTACAGGCACTGGGACCAGCAACCTATTCAACATCCCCACTGGTGCCGATGTGAATCTCACCCTTAACCAAATGAACCTTCAAGTCCCTATTTTGATTGGCGTCAACATCATTGACCTCGACATCGTCACACTGCGTGCCCAAGTGGGTCCCACGGCAAATTTCATGCTGAAATCCAAGACGTTGGTAGACTATTCCTACTCATCCATCAACGGTGAAGGCGCTGAAATCACGCAAGAAGGAGACTACACCTCTGACGACAATATGTTCGACACAAAAACCATTTCTTGGGGTCTGCAAGCCGGTCTAGGTGTCGATGTGTTGAAACGCATCACCCTCGACATCAACTACAACTTCGGCTTGAGCAAAATGTTCGAGAACCTGAACAGCACCGAATTGGGCAATTACTTCGACTTCGGTAATGTCGACAACACCAAGCAGAACATGTTCATGGTGACTGTGGGATTCAAGCTCCTTTGATTCCCAACAACAAACAAAAAAGAGCGACCACTTGGCCGCTCTTTTTTTTCATTTCGCTTGGTTTTAGAAAAGGACACCCAATTCGATGCCAATGCGGTTTTGGAGCACGTTCAACTTTTTGTCGCGAGGCTCAATCTTATTACCTGCATCATCAATGTAGTTGCCGCAGTAATCAGGCCTGATGTAGTTGATCATGTTGACGAAGTCGTGTGAGAAATAGACACCAGCGAAAAGGCGGGTCGACTCGTCGATGGCATACTGGGCACCAGCGCCCACCTTCAAGGAAGCACGAAGGTTGCTGAACTCCCTATTGGTAGTCGTCCAGTTGTCGGCATGGGAACCGCCGTCGATGGCATCCTTTACCTTGACCTTCTTGGCAGCCAGGCCAATGCCACCACCAACCTCGGCATAAATGCGGATGGGCGCATTGCCAAGCTCGTTGGTGACCATCTTGAGCATCAACGGGATTTCGTAGATCGTCGTCTTGTAATACCTGTCGACATTGAACTTGGTAAGACCGGCAACCGAATCCATTCGAGCGTTTTCGAAACTATAGTGGCCGCCAAGGAAGCCCACATTGACGCCAGTGACGATAGCATAGTTGTCGGCAAAATAATACTCCGCCACAACACCCAAGTCGAAACCAGTACGTGCGCCTTCACTAATGGCGACACCCGTTGTTGAACCCGTCCAACCAAAGTTGGGACCCAATTTGAAACCGAAGGCAAAACCTTCATTCTGGGCTTTTGCGCCCAGCGACATGGCCAGCAAAAGGCCGATCACAAGTAAATTTCTTTTCATTGCTGATAGATTTTAAATGAGGCCACAAAAGTAGTCTTTTTTTTAATTGTAACGTACTTTTCTATATTTTTTCTACCTTTGTACGATTATTGGAACAACATTCAACCATGAGCGCCCCCATTAACAACCATCTTTTTGTTGGCAATCGGGCTAACTTTGCAGCACAACTGCCGCACAAGTCCATTGCCGTCTTCACCGCCAACGAGCCTATGCCACGCAATGGCGATGAGTTTTATCCCTTCCGACAACAATCTGATTTCTTTTACCTTACAGGTATCAACGAAGAAAACGCCTTTCTCGTCATCGCGCCCGACTATCCTGATGAGTCGATGCGCGAAATCCTTTTCATCGAACCTTACGACGAGGTGAAAGTCACCTGGCAAGGCGAGATGCTTGACGACAAGAAAGCCACCGAACTCTCAGGCATCAAGACCGTGAAAGGCAGTGATACCTTCTGGATGACCTTGAACGACCTCGCATTTTCGGGTTATGGAGAGACCATCTACCTCAACAGCTACGAATACCCGAAATACGAATGCGACATAGAGACCATCCAACAACGCTTCGTGAAACAAGTCAAAGAACGCTACCCGATGCACAACTACGGCCGCACCGCCCCAATTCTCAACGCCTTGCGCATGGTGAAATCGGAACACGAAATCGCCGTCATGCAACAAGCGTGCGACATCACAGCCAAAGCCTTCCGCCGATGCCTGGATACTGTCAAGCCAGGCATGTACGAGTATGAGGTGCAAGCCGAAATCGAGTACATCTTCAAGAAAAACAATGCTACAGGGCACGCTTATGCGCCCATCATTGCAGGAGGCAAGAATGCATGCTGCCTGCATTACTCGAAGAACCATAGCCTCTTGAACGACGGCGACTTGCTCCTCTTCGACATCGGCTGCGAACTGAACAACTACGCTTCTGATCTCAGCCGAACCATACCTATTAATGGTAAGTTTACGCAACGACAAGCCGACTGCTACAATGCCGTGCTCCACGTGATGAAGGAAATCACCAAGCTCTATCGCCCTGGCGGCACCATTAATGAAATCAACGAGACCACGCACCGATTGATGGAGCAAGAGATGATCAAGCTAGGACTCTTCACCGCGGAAGACGTAAAAAAACAAGACCCTGAAAAACCATTGGAAAGAAAATACCTAATGCACGGCATGTCGCACCACATCGGATTAGACGTGCACGACAGCATCGACAAGTTCAAGCCATTTGAACCAGGGATGATACTCAGCTGCGAGCCAGGCATCTACATCCGCGAGGAAGGCATCGGCATCCGCATCGAGAACGACTTGCTCATCACCGAAGGCGATCCCATCAATTTGTTTGAAGGGCTACCGACGGAAATCGAAGAGATCGAGGCGGCAATGAAAAAATGATTATTTTTGCAATTGGTTTGACCCGCTTTGTGTCACTGCGAGGCACGAAGCAGTCCAGACAACAATTTTTCTTCATGGATTGCCTCGTCGTTCCTCCTCGCAATGACGCGAAGCGACAACAGTTCAACGATTAAACAATCAACAACAAAAACAACCAAATATGTTCGCAAAAGACGTTTACAGTGGCCGTCGTGCCACATTGAAAAACAAAATCACGAAGGGCATCGCCTTCTTCCCGGCCAACAACGAGGCTCCCTTCAACTATCCTGACAACACCTACATCTACCGTCAGGACAGCAACTTCTCTTATTTCTTCGGGCTCAACCACCCCGACATGGTTGGCGTCATCGACTTTGAGAGCGGCGAGGAAATCCTCTTCGGCGTGGATGTAACCATCGACGACGTGATTTGGTGCGGTCCCCTGCCCTCACTGAAAGAGCAAGGCGACAGCATCGGCATCACCGACTGCCGCGACTTCAACCGCTTCGGCGAATACCTACAGCAAGCCATCGCCAAAGGCCGCCAAATCCATATGCTGCCCACCTATCGCGGCGACACGCAAATCCAATGCGCCAACTGGCTTGGTTGCAATGTCAACAAAGTGAGCGACTATGTCAGCCTCGAACTCATCAAGGCCGTCATCTCGATGCGCGAAATCAAGAGCGAGCTCGAAATCAACGAGATGGAACGTGCTGCCAACACCGCTTATTACATGCACACCACCGCCA
>Ga0247608_10007715_pt1 | contig 10978 bp, 9 predicted proteins | sample 176DNAGHGlowgp2_FD_193490 | JGI IMG/M metagenome (GOLD analysis project Ga0247608, IMG submission 193490) | Sheep rumen microbial communities from Palmerston North, Manawatu-Wanganui, New Zealand - 1766 DNA GHGlow gp2 | ecosystem: Host-associated > Mammals > Digestive system > Stomach > Rumen ... | reverse complement strand
GGTAGGGAAGTCTGGTGCTTTAACGATTTCCAGTATTTCATCGATGGAGGTTTCCCGGTTTTCCGTAATGCGGTTATCGATGATCTTTACGACGGCCTGTACCACCTCGCGTAAATTGTGAGGGGGAATGTTGGTTGCCATGCCGACGGCAATACCCGTGGTACCGTTTACCAGAAGGTTGGGATAACGGCTGGGCAATACCGAAGGCTCTTTTTCCGTATCATCAAAGTTGGGAACAAAGTCTACGGTGTCCTTTCCGATGTCTGCCAAAAGTTCCATGCTGATCTTGGAAAGTCTTGCCTCCGTGTAACGCATGGCCGCCGCTCCGTCTCCGTCCATGGATCCGAAGTTTCCGTGGCCGTCTACCAAGGGATATCTGGTATTCCACTCCTGTGCCATGTTGACCAGGGCGCCGTAAATGGAGCTGTCACCGTGGGGATGGTATTTACCCATGGTATCACCTACGATACGCGCACTCTTACGGTGAGGCTTATCCGGTCCGTTGTTCAGCTCGATCATGGAATAAAGCACGCGCCTCTGCACGGGCTTTAAGCCGTCGCGCACGTCGGGAAGTGCTCTGGCCGCGATAACGCTCATGGCATAATCGATGTAGAATGTTTCCATTCTTTCTTTCAGATCGACCTCGTGAATCTTGTCAATTTCACCTGGCTTCTGATCAAAAATGTCGTCGTTCATGACTCCTCTTTCTGTCTTCGCAAGTATTTCAGCGCTCAGACAATTTTATTTACGATGTCATTAGATGTCCAAATTCTTTACAAATTTTGCATTTTCTTCGATGAATTCGCGGCGGGGTTCCACCTTGTCTCCCATCAAAGTCGTAAAGGTCAGATCCAGTTCAGATTCCGTTTCCTCGTCATAATTTACGCGAAGAAGAATTCTTCTCTCAGGATCCATGGTTGTTTCCCAAAGCTGCTCCGCATCCATCTCGCCCAGTCCTTTATAACGCTGGATCTTGTTATTCTGGTCACGGCCTACTTCCTTCAGGATGTTGTCCAATTCCTCATCACTGTAGGCATACCATATTTTCTTGTTCTTTTCCAGCTTATACAGAGGGGGCTTTGCCAAAAATACGTGTCCCTGTTTGATCAGCTCCGGCATGAAACGGTAAATAAACGTAAGGAGCAGGGTGCTGATGTGAGCACCGTCCACGTCCGCATCGGTCATGAGTATGATCTTGTTATAGCGAAGCTTTGTAATGTCAAAGTCCTCGTGGATTCCGGTACCAAAGGCCGTGATCATTGCCTTGATCTCCGCATTTGCATAGATCTTGTCAAGTCTTGCCTTCTCCACGTTCAGTATTTTACCGCGAAGGGGAAGTATGGCCTGGGTTGCACGGGATCTTGCGGTCTTTGCGCTTCCGCCTGCGGAATCTCCCTCTACGATGTAGATCTCACAGTTTTTAGGATCCTTGTCGGAACAGTCTGCAAGCTTTCCGGGAAGTGCCATGCCGTCAAGGGCCGTTTTTCTTCTGGTAAGGTCCCTGGCCTTTCTTGCTGCCTCCCTTGCCCTCTGGGCAAGAATGGACTTCTCGCAGATGGATTTTGCGACCATGGGATTCAGCTCCAGGAAGTAAGTAAGCTGCTCGCTGACAATGCCGTCAACGGCTCCCCTTGCCTCACTGTTACCAAGCTTTTGTTTCGTCTGCCCCTCAAACTGGGGATCCTCGATCTTAACGCTGACAATGGCGGTAAGACCCTCCCTGATGTCCTCACCGGAAAGATTGGGCTCACTGTCCTTTAAGAGCTTGGCAGTTCTCGCATAATCATTAAAAGTCTTCGTGATGGCATTTCTAAAGCCCTGAAGATGGGTACCGCCCTCCGGCGTGTTGATGTTATTTACAAAGCTAAATACGCTTTCGTTGTAGGAATCATTGTGCTGGAAGGCTACTTCCACGTACACGCCGTTCTTTTCGCCCTCAAAATACAGGATGTTTTCGTAAAGAGGCGTCTTACTCTTATTCAGGTATTCCACAAATTCCTTGATCCCGCCCTCATAGTAGAACTCGATAACTCTTTGCTTCTTGCCGTTTTCCAAGGTGATGACGCGGGATTTTCCGATCTTTCCGCCGAGCTTTGTCTTAACGCCGTCATCATTTTCCTCTAAAATGCCATCGCCGGTTTCCTCTTCTTCCTCAGAAATCTTTTCTGCCTCTTCCTCCTTTTGGAGCTTTGCATCTTCCTCAGCTCTCTCCAAAAGCTCACTGATCTGGGCATTTTCGATGGTATTTAAGGTATCGCTTATTTCTTCTTCCTGACGGCTGTCCCTTAAGATAATGCGGAGTCCCTTGGTAAGGAAAGCCATCTCACGGAGTCTTGTCTTTAACACGTCAAAATCATATTCCGTGGTCTCGGTAAAAATCGTGTCATCGGGAAGGAACGTTACTTTGGTTCCCGTTTTTTCCGCGGGGCAGGTACCGATCTCCTTTAATGGGTAACAAACGTGGCCTCTTTCATAGCGCTGTTTGTAAACCTTGCCGTCCTGACATATCTCAACCTCAAGCCAGTTTGAAAGAGCATTTACTACGGATGCACCTACGCCGTGAAGTCCGCCGGATACTTTATAACCTCCGCCGCCAAACTTTCCTCCGGCATGTAAAATGGTGAATACAACTTCCACCGCGGGAATTCCTGCTTTGTGATTGATCCCTACGGGAATTCCTCTTCCGTTGTCGATGACGGTTACGGAATTGTCCTCATTAATGGTCACGTCAATGGTATCACAAAAGCCAGCCAGGGCTTCATCCACCGCATTGTCCACTATCTCATAGACTAAATGATGAAGTCCCCTGCTGGATGTTGTTCCAATATACATGCCGGGTCTTTTACGAACGGCTTCCAAACCTTCCAAAATCTGGATCTGATCCGCGCCATACTCGTGATCAACCATCGTGTTACTAATGTTTTCCTCACTCATGAAGTAACCTGCTCCTCTTTTTCTACGCTCATTTTTTCAATAGATCCATTTGTCACCTTAAAGACTCTGTCTATCTCAAAACGATTATTCACAAATTCTTCCAAACCCGTACAGGTAATGATGGTCTGAATGTCTCCAATGCTGTTGAGAAGATAATTCTGACGATTGCTGTCCAGCTCCGATAAAACGTCATCAAGAAGCAGGATGGGCGTATCCTTTGTGATCTTCTTTACAAGCTCTATCTCGGACAGCTTCAGTGAGAGCGCAGCCGTTCTCTGCTGTCCCTGCGATCCAAATTTTCGGATGTCCACGTCGCCGATCAAAAAGGAAAAATCATCCCTGTGCGGTCCTACCGTGGTCATTTTTGCCTTTACGTCCCGCTCCTGATTGGCCTGAAGCTTTTTCTCAAACTCTTCAATCTCAACTTCAGGTTCATATTTGATCCTGATCTTTTCCCTGCCGCCGGAAAGGCTAAAGTGAATTTCCTCTATGATCTCATTGAGCTGTTCCACAAAAAGTCTTCTTCTTTCGATGATCTTACTTCCGTAGGAAACAAGCTGCATGTCCCATATGTTCAAGGTTTCCTTTAGCTGTGGATTAAAAAACATGTCCTTAAGCAAGGTATTTCTCTGATCAACGATCTTATTGTAATTGCTGAGATTGTAGAAATAAAAACTGTCCAGCTGGCAAAGCTCCATGTCAACAAAATGACGACGTTCGGAAGGACCGTTTTTAATGATTCCAAGATCTTCCGGAGAAAAGAAAACCACGTTGCAAAGACCTATTAGGTCCGCAGCTTTTTTTACTCTCTGCCCGTCAATGGCCAGCCCCTTTGACTTGTTCTTTCTAAGATGCATGTCAATGCGGGTTTCCACTTTATCTTTTTCTATGATCGTGCGTACGTGTGCTTCCTCTTTGTCAAATTGAATAATGTCCCGATCTTTGCTTCCCTTATGGGATTTTGTCGTGGCAGATACGTAGATGGCTTCCAGAATGTTTGTTTTTCCCTGGGCATTGTCACCAAACAAAATATTGGTTCCGGGACTAAATTCCATGGAAAGATGATCATAATTTCTATAATCTGACAGTTCTATGGATTTAATGATCATAAAATCTTACTCCACCTTAATCTTGTTGCCCCGGTATTCCACAACGTCACCGGCAACGACCTTTCTGCCTCTTCTGGTATCCGTCTCTCCGTTTACCTTCACAAGTCCGTCCTGGATCACAATTTTTGCATCCACGCCGGAATCCACAAGCCCGGCCAGCTTTAAGAGCTGCCCCAGCTTTATAAATTCATCTTTTATTTTAATGTTTTCCAATTTATAAATCCTCTTTTAACTTACCGTCGTAAAGTTTACGGGCAGTACAAGGTATACGTAGGACTCTTCTTCGTTCTTGATAAAGCAGGGTGCCTTGGAATTTACCATGTAGAGCTCTACCTCTTCATCATCTATAACCCTTAAGGCATCAATTAAAAACTTAGGGTTAAAGCCGATCATCAGATCCTTACCCTGTTTTTCAATGTCAATGTCTTCGTTCATGCTTCCAAGGGTGGAATTGATCTTTAACTCCATAAACCCATCCAGTACGTTCATGATAATGGGCTTCTTATCCCCTTCCTTCACAAGAAGGGTTGCCCTGTCGATACAGTTCAAAAGCTCTTTTTTGTTAATCCTAACCTTGGTCTCGTAATCGCTGGAAAGCATCTGCTCAACCTTGAAATATTCGCCTTCGATCAGTCTGGATACAACCACGGTATCATCAAACTCAAACAGAACGTGGTTGTTTGTAAAGGACATGATCACGTCCTTGTCCGCATCCCCGGGAATAATCTTTGAAATCTCGTTCAGGGTCTTTCCGGGAACAATGATTTTATAAGAATCATAACGATCCTTTAACCTGATCTTTCGGATGGAAATTCTGTGGCCGTCAAGGGAAACCACCTTAAGCTCGTCACCGTTGATCTCGAAGAGCTCACCGGTCATCAGTTTATTGTTGTCATTGTCAGAGATGGAAAAGATGGTCTGTCTGATGACTTCCTTCAGGGTAAACTGGCTGATGACGATCTGATTATTCTTTTCCACAATGGGAAGATAGGAGAAATCTTCTCCCGACTTTCCTATGATGGTGAAATTCGCTTTTTCACACTTAATCATGGTCTTATAAGAACTGTCACTTTCGATGGTCACGTCACTGTCAGGAAGCTTTCTGATGATGTCAAGGAACATTCTTGCATCCAGTGCAATGATCCCCTTTTCGATAATTTCTCCTTCTATGACGGTCTCCATGCCAAGCTCCATGTCGTTGGCAGTTAATTTAATAACGTTCTTAGTGGCATCTACAAGAATACATTCCAGAATGGACATGGTGGTCTTATTAGGAACGGCCTTTGATACAATCTGTAATCCGGTTAAAAGATTTGATTTGGAACAAACGAATTTCATAACGTGCATATCTCCCTTCGTGTCATTGTACCGGTCAATTGACTCCCATAAATAATAAATAAAAAAGAAAGATCGTATTATTCTTAATAATGGGAGTTGATATGTGCAAAACTACCTTTATTGTACCATTTTTATGGGAAAAATGGAATGAAAAACTAGTGAATAATTCAATAATAACTCATTTTTTTTAAGAAGTTATTCACGTCAGGAGGGATTGATTTTTTTCTCAATGACCTCCATTTTATTTTGAAGATCCTTATTTGTGGATAATTCCTCCTCAATTTTGTTACAACCGTGGATAATTGTTGTATGATCCTTTTTATTAAGAAGCTTTGCAATGCTGGTATAGGAAGTATCCGTCAGCTTCCGGCAAAGGTACATGATGATCTGCCTTGGCATGACAAATTCAGCATTTCTCTTTTTGGAAGTAATGTCTTCCGGTTTTACGCCAAAATGCTCTGAAACGACTTCGATAATGAGATTAGGCGTAATTTCTTTGCTCTTATTGGGATCGATCATGTCCTTAAGGGCTTCTTCCGCCACTGCAAGCGTAATGTCCTTGTCCAGATTGTTCAGCTTCGCAAAGGCGACAATTTTATTAAATGCGCCCTCCAGCTCACGAATGTTGGATTTTATGTTATTAGCAATATATTGAATAACTTCTTCTGAGATGATCCTTTCGCAGGTCTCCGCATTCTTTCGCAGAATGGCTACCTTTGTCTCATAATCAGGCGGCTGGATGTCTGCGGTCAGTCCCCATTCAAATCTGGAACGGAATCTTTCATCCAGGGCGCTCATCTGTCTGGGCGGTTTATCAGAGGAAAGAATGATCTGTTTTCCTGCGGCATGCAGCGCATTGAAGGTATTGAAGAACTCTTCCTGCGTACTTTCCTTACCTATAATAAACTGCACGTCATCTACCATAAGTACGTCCACGGTGCGATATTTATCCCTCAGCTTAGTCATGGAAGCTGCGTTACCGCTACGGATGGATTCAATTACCTCATTTGTAAACTCCTCACTGGTAACGTAGAGAACCTTCATGTTAGGGTGATTATCCAGGATCATGTGGCCAATGGAATGCATCAGGTGCGTTTTTCCAAGTCCGGGACCACCATAAAGATAGAGAGGATTATAAGTGATCACGGGATAGGATTCCGCCACGGCCAGGGAGGAGGCATGGGCAAACTTGTTGTTGCTTCCTACCACAAAAGTGTCAAAACGGTATCTGGGAATCAGATTTGCGTTTTCATGATTAACGTTATTTACGGAAGATTTTTCAACGACTTTTTCCGTGGGAGCCGAAGAATTACCCGCATTGGTCTCATTAGCCAATAAAAAGCGAACCTCATAATCATGATCAAACATCTCCGTAATGGTAACCTTAAAAAAGTTTGTGAACTTCTTTGAAATGTAATCCAAGGCATTTGCCTGATCTGAAGGAATCAAAATATTGACCACGTCATTTTCAACGCTTAAGAATTCCAGAGATTCAATCCAGGTACGATAAGAGATGTCGGAAAGATTATACTCCCTCCGAACGGTTTCCTTAATTTCATTCCAATTACTCATAACGTCCATAAAACAAAACCAAACCTTCCCCAAGTTATTAAAAAAGCCATAAAACCCATTATAAGCCATCTTATTAATTCTATAATAAAACCAGAAAATTTTCAAACGTTAGTTTTGAACGTCTATTTTTGAAAAGTTATCCACGTAATGTTGATAAGTATGTTTATAATTGAATAAAATATATCGAAACGTGGATATTTTTGTCACGTGGTGGATAAATTATCCATGTAAGAAAAAGTAGAAAAAACACTTGTTTTGGGGATTCATTCACATTTTATTTCACGTATTAAGTACGTTTTTATATGATTTATCCACAATAAGTGAATAGAATGTGGATATCTAGATATCTGTCAACTTTTGTGTATATGTACGTGGATAAGTGAAAAATGATGAAAAATGAAATTTTTAAAAGTCGATTTTTTCTTTATTTTTAGGGATTTTTATAATTTTTTTCTTGACACGGCCCCTTATTTTTTATACAATCAATATGCTATTTTCCTGTAAAAGTAAAGGAGGTGCCCCGATTATGAAGATGACGTTTCAGCCTAAAAAGCGTTCTCATGCTAAGGTTCACGGCTTCAGAGCAAGAATGAGTACTGCTGGCGGAAGAAAAGTATTAGCAGCTAGACGCGCAAAGGGAAGAAAAAAGATTTCCGCTTAAAGATATAAACTGCTAGGGGTCACAGCAATGTGACCTTTTTTTCTAGCAATTTAAAATAAGGAAAAAAAATGCAATTTTCAGAATCATTAAAGAAAAACCACCAGTTCCAGTTTGTTTACAAGAACGGCAGAACTTACGCCAACAAATATTTTGTAATGATCATAAAGGAAAATGGCCTTGATAAAAACAGACTTGGGATCAGCGTGAGTAAAAAAGTTGGGAACAGTGTGGTGAGACACAGAGTCACCAGATTGGTCCGGGAAAGTTACAGACTGCACGAGAGCGTGTTCAATAGTGGTTTGGACATTGTAGTCGTTGCAAGGGCCGGCGCGGCACAGATTGGATATTTTGAAGTGGAAAGTGCCTTGCTTCATCTTGCGAAGCTCCATAAAATCATAAAAGTTTATCTATATTAAAGCTTATTTATGAAGAAAATCATGATCGCTGTTATACGATTATATCAAAAATACGTTTCTCCGCTAAAAAGCACAAAATGTCCCTATCTTCCTACCTGCTCCTGTTACGGATTGGAAGCCATTGAAAAGCATGGTGCTTTTAAAGGGGGACTTTTGGCTTTTTGGAGAATTTTGAGATGTAATCCTTTTTCTAAAGGAGGAGTGGATCCGGTTCCTGAGAAGATCAGATTCCTTTCTAATAGGAAGAAATAGCGATGCCGGGAGGATAAATGGAAGTAATCTGCTTGACACAAAACTCTACCTTCATCATAGGATGGGTATCAAAGATATTGGGACTGATCATGGAAGGCATCTTTTCAGTGCTTGACCTTATAGGCATTCCAAACATCGGTCTTGCTATCATCCTCTTTACAATTGTTGTAAATTTATTAATGCTGCCCATTACCATTAAGCAGCAGAAATTTTCCAAATTATCTGCAAAGATGCAACCTGAGATTCAGGCCATCCAAAATAAGTACAAAAACAAAAAAGATACGGATTCCCAAATGGCCATGAACCAGGAAGTACAGATGGTTTATGCAAAGTATGGCGTATCTCCCACGGGTAGCTGTCTTTACATGTTGATCCAGATGCCCATCATTTTTGCATTGTATCGCGTCATCTACAGCATTCCTGCTTACGTAACCAAGATCGGGAATACCTTTGGAGTGCTTGCAGAGAAGATTATTTCTGCGGATAATGCGGAATTTCTCAAAAATTCAGGTATCAGTTCCATTAATACCGTTGTAGCCACTTTTTCAAAGAATTTAAATAATGATCTTACCAAGGGCGTGATAGACGTACTTAACAGGCTTTCTTCCAACGATCTTGCCACCATTGCGGATCATTATGACTTAAACGCTTTAACCTACGACGGTAATTTGATCCTTGGGAAAAGCGGTCTGATCGATACCTATAATAATTTTCTTGGTTTGAACATCGGAAATGCACCTAACAGCATTGTCAAGGAAGCATGGGCAGCCGGTGCGTGGGGACTTGTGATAGGTGCACTTATGATCCCTCTTCTCTCCGCCCTGACGCAGTTCATCAGCGTAAAGCTGATGCCTCAGCAGCCTAAGAGCGGCAATGAGCAGGCGGATTCCATGGCAGATTCCATGAAGATGATGAACATGTTTATGCCCATCATGTCCGCATGGTTCTGTTACACGTTTGCAGCCGGCATGGGCCTTTACTGGATCGCAGGTAACGTTGTCCGTGCCATCCAGCAGATAGTTATCAACAAGAACATTGACAAGATGGACTTTGACAAGATCATCGATCAGAATTCCGAAAAGAGCGCGAAAAAGCTGGAAAAAATGAAAAAGCAGCAGGAACGCATGAATGCATATGCGCAGATGAATACCAAGAACATTCAGACAAACAATCAGCCTAGAAAAACCATGCAGAACAAGGCAAACATTGGCTCCTCCGTTTCAGAGAAGGAAAAAGACGAGGCCATGAAAAACGCGCAAAACTCCGGTTCTTCAACGAAAACTGGAAGCGGAAGCATGTTTGAAAAGGCCGGCATGGTGAAAAAGTACAACGAAAAGAACAAATAAAGATTGATGGAATCATTGGAGGAATCGTAAGATGGAATATAAAGAGTTTACTGCAAAGACCGTGAATGAAGCCATTACGGATGCTTGTCAGGAATTAGGCGTTACCAGTGATCGTTTGGACTATGAAGTTGTGGAAGAAGGATCCGCAGGTTTTCTTGGACTTGGCTCCAAACCTGCAGTGATCAAGGCAAGAATCAAGGAAGAAGAAAAGAAACAGCTCTCCTTTGAGGACAGCGCAAAGATCTTTTTAAGAGACGTTTTTGAGGCAATGAAAATGGAAGTTGCCATCGACGTAAAGTACAATGAAGAGGAAAAGAACCTTGACGTAAACTTAAGCGGCGAGGACATGGGAATGCTCATCGGAAAGAGAGGAGCTACCCTGGATTCCCTTCAGTATCTGGTATCCCTTGTGGTTAACAAGAATTCCGAGGATTACGTTCGCGTAAAGGTTGACACGGAAAATTATCGTGAGAGAAGAAAGGAAACCTTGGAAAACCTTGCGAAGAACATCGCTTATAAAGTAAAGAGAACCAAGCGTCCCGTATCTTTGGAGCCCATGAATCCCTATGAGAGAAGGATCATCCACTCCGCTCTTCAGAATGACAAGTACGTAACGACCCACAGTGAGGGAGAAGATCCCTTCAGAAGAGTTATCGTTTCTTTGAAGAAATAAGAAACCAACAATACAACATAAAACCGTAAAACCTGGAAAACCAAGCGTTGCTTTTAGAATCATGATGGATAAAAAGTGACAATTGGTTTTTCTTGCATTGAAAAGGTTGTGGAGGATCCAGAGAATGATTCACGAGGACACCATTGCCGCCATTGCCACGGCGCTCTCCGATTCCGGCATCGGCATTATAAGGATCAGCGGAGAAAGATCCATGGAAATTGCAGATTCCCTGATTGCCTTAAAAAATGGAGAAAAGTTTGTATTAAAAATGCAAAGTCATTCCATTCGTCATGGTTACGTTTTTGATAATGATGAAAAGGAAAAAAAATCAATCGTTGATGAAGTCATGGTCTCCACGTTCCGCGCACCAAAAAGCTATACAAGGGAGGACGTGGTGGAGATCAATTGTCATGGCGGTGTTTTGGTGACAAAAAAGGTCTTGGAATTGGTGGTAAAAGCCGGGGCAAGATTAGCGGCGCCCGGAGAATTTACAAAAAGAGCTTTTCTAAATGGAAGGATAGACCTTGCGGAAGCAGAGGCCGTCATGGATCTGATCCATTCAAAAAATGAGATGTCCCTAAAAGCTTCCACGGCGCAGCTTCGGGGAGACCTTTCGAAAAAAATAAAAAGCCTTAGGGAAGAAATCCTTTATGAAATTGCTTTTATAGAATCTGCGC
>Ga0247608_10007714_pt1 | contig 10979 bp, 21 predicted proteins | sample 176DNAGHGlowgp2_FD_193490 | JGI IMG/M metagenome (GOLD analysis project Ga0247608, IMG submission 193490) | Sheep rumen microbial communities from Palmerston North, Manawatu-Wanganui, New Zealand - 1766 DNA GHGlow gp2 | ecosystem: Host-associated > Mammals > Digestive system > Stomach > Rumen ... | reverse complement strand
AGGACATGTTCGTAAGGCAGGACAAAATAAATTACGTAAACAATTAAAAAAGGAATTAGAAGAAGAACTATTAAATATGTAATTATGAGTAAAAGTTATTTTTCAAAACATAATATTAATAAAGCTTCAAAGAATATAGAATACCCAAATGGATTTACAGATTCAATATATGGAGAAATGAGTCCTGATGAAAAATATGATTATGATTTTTCGGGTACAACTAATAATGAAGACAAACAAGAAATAACTCGCCAATATAGTAGGCATCCTAATAAAACAATGCGTCATAATTTAACTAGAGAATTCAAGAAATATGGTGTAGATTATAATGCTGGATTATATGGTGGTTCTTATGATAATAGATGTATTAAAAGAGAAAGAATGCCTATGTTAACGTTTGATAGAAAAGTTCAAAATGGTAAACGTAGGTTTAAATTTAAAAAGGAAACAAAAGAAATTATTAATGAAGCATTAAATGATATTTGATTATGAACATTAAAGATGTAGCAAAATTGATGAATACGTTTGCTGAAGTATATCCTGATTGTGAAGTTACATTTGCAAATAATAAGGTTAAAGCAAGTATCATTCAATTTGATATGAAGAGTAATTCAATTAATATACGATAATGATACATTTAGTAGACGATAAATATATATTAAGAGATTGGGATTTAGATTATTTGGATCCAAGTGAAAAGGAATATTATAAAAAGTTAAAATCTAAATTTCTAGAAATTCTTGATGATGTATCAATAGAATCATTTCTTGATTATGTATTTTGTAATAGTCGTGATATAAATAATATCATGGATGAAATAATTGATAATATAAATTCTAACGAAGATATTGAAGATGAGTAAAGCAGTATTTCTTGGTTCATTTGATCCTCCACATCGGGGTCATAGAGATGTAATTATGTCAGTTATTAATTCTGATGTAATGAGACGTTGTAATATTGAAAAAATACATATTATACCAACACAACAGAATCCAAATAAACCAAAGTCAACTCCATTTATTGATAGATATAAAATGTGTAAATTAATGTTTGGTGATATTGATAATGTTTTTGTTGATGATATTGAAAATAAATTAAAACCACAATATACTTTTGATTTGTTTAAAAGATTTCATCGTGGAGAAGATGAAATGATTAAATCAGATTTCTACTGGATTATAACAGCAGAAACAATTAATGAACTTATAGATGGAGAATGGTATAAGTCAATAACTATGCTTTGTGAAAATAAGTTTATTATTCTTGTAAAAAATGATGAGGAAATCAAGCAAATTAAAAGAGACATTAATTGGGATGAAGAACAAGTAAATTTTGTAAAACTTCAAAGTACATGTGATACTCATTCATCTGATATTAGGAAAAAATATAAAGATGGAAATATTGATGTTCTTGATAATACTAATGAATATGTAAAAGATTATATAATAACAAATAAAATATATAAATAATATGTCATATTTGCAAATAGGATTCTGGTTTATAATTGGATATATTATATCGATTATTGTTAGTAGAATATTGTTGTATAGTGCTGCAGTATTACATAATTGGTGTATAATGGCATTATGGGATAATAAATATTGGTATGACAAAGGTACAACAATAAAAGATATTTATAATGATATATCAACGGGTGATAATTTTAAATCTGGCAATGAAGCTAAATTTGGTCCATTAGTTAATATAATATTTCCATTACTTTGGTTGTGTGGAGAATTATTATTTTTATGTTTGGTTATTATAGTATTGATTGTTAGATTAATTGTATTTATATCTGGTTTGTTGTATATATTAATATATAGAAAATGTTTGTCTAAATTATTTAACCCTTTATTTAACTATATTAATAATATATATGTAAAATCAAAAGATACATGGATAAATAAAACAGTTACATTTTTTGTAAAAAGCAAACAATTTATCTTAAACACAAGAATAGCATGAATAAAACAGAATTATTTACATTAATTTATTTTGTTATTGGTATAATTTATTGCATTTATTATTGGTATAAATATTATGATGCCAATTATAAAAAATTAAAATTAAAAGGAGAAGTTGAAGATAGCATGGCTTGTAATTTAATGCTATGTATAATTACATTTTGGCCAATATGTTTTGGGTTAGATTTATATAATGTAAGTAAGAAAATTGGAAATATGTTTAATAAAATGATAAATAAATAATTATGAATAAAGAGACAACTTTTTATGTAAATTCAGCAATAGATTTTTCTGAAAATGGTGTATATTCACTAGTTAATGAGAACTTTGAGAATAAAGCTACTCTTGTAATTAATGATGAGAAAGCTAAGGTTTATTTTGAGAGTGGTGCGCCAGAAATAGATTTTGGTAAGGATTATGAATATTGTATTAAGTTCATTAAGGATAATGTACTCACTGTTGTAAAACTTATGGCTGGTAATAAACGATGGCATGAATTTAATCCTAATCCTAAGTCTAGAAATATTGGTGACTGTACTCTTCGTTCTTATTGTGCAGCATTCAATATCTCATGGGATAAAGCTTTTGATATTGCAACAAAAGTAGCTAAAGAGAATTCATCTATGATTCAATACGTTTCAGATAAAGTGCTTACTGAGGAGTTTAATTGTTATGTAGATGAGAAATATAATAAGAAGACAGTTAAGGGTAAGGATCGTATTACAGTAAATGAGTTTGCCATGTCTCATCCATATGGTACATATATCCTTCATGTTAGACAACATCAAGTTACAGTGAAGAATGGAGAGTATTGGGATTCTTGGGATAGTGGTGACAAAAAGGTTGATACCATTTATAATATACCTAAGAAATAATTATGAGAGAGTTTTTTGAATTAGTAAATGAATATCCTTGGACTACGTTTTTATTATTTCTTGCATTAGTAATAATTTTGGAAAAAATAGCTGTAATGTTAGCTGCAATATTCGGAAATATTTTTAAATATAGGAAATAATAAAAAATGTTAAAAGTTACTATATTAAAATATAATATAGTGACTTTTTTGTTTTATGGAATATACTGATGAGAGAATAACTTTTTGTGTAGAAGAATGGGCTTACAAGAAAATTTCCCCAAAATTTCAATTTAGAGAACATCAAAAGGAATGTATTGTAAGAATCATTCAAAATATACTTAATCATAAATACCAAAATTATATTGTCCAGGCCCCAACAGGATCTGGTAAATCACTTATTAATATGATTTCTGCAGGTGTATTGGCGGAATATTTTGATGTAACATCATATATATTGGTTAGTGATTTATTTCTTTGGGAACAATATGAGACATTCTTAAATAAACATAGAAGTACTGGTATAGCTACTATAAAAGGACAAACTGGTAATTATACTTGTAAGTTGAATGGTGAAGATATAAGGAATTCTGATTGCAGGATGGCAGGATTATCTTGGTCTGCTTTATTCAATGAATCAACAAGATCAGAATATGGATATGAATGTGCGTTAAGTTGTCCTTATGTTAAGGCCCGTAAAAAGGCTCTTAAAGCAAAAGTGGTTATAATGACATATCAGTTATTCTTATTTGTAATGAATAATCCAAATTTGAATAGAGATTCTTCTGGTAAACCTATGTTTGCTCCGCATGATGTATTGTTTTGTGATGAGTGTCATAACATTCCTGAAATTGTGCAGTTAAAATTTGCTCCTACTGTTGTACAAGAAGATTTTTATAAATTAGTAGAATTATATAATAATCCATATTATCAAAGAGATTTGTTTAATCAAAATGATGATGAAGATGATGGAGTTTCAGGTATATATAAACAATATGAGTCATCAGATAAAATGTTAGATGATTTGAATAAATTGTGGGAAATATGGGTTTGTATAGAATCTAGAAAAGACGAAGATATTGAGGCATTTAATAAATATGTGAATATATTAGATAGTTTTGCATTAATAATATCACATATTGAATCTTATCTTATTGATAAAAAACAACAAAAGAAATCATATTCTGAAGATGACATACATTATTATAAGTTATGCTCATGGTTTAGGAATTTATGTTGTCATTTAACTGATTATAGTAAAGCAATTAAAGAAACAAATACAGAATATTCTTTAAAAGATATCACAATAGAGAATAAGACAAAGAAAATATCCGTTGCATTCAAATGTACAAATGAAGCATATATAACTTGGCGTTTTCTATTGAATCAAGCAAACTATAAAGTTATGCTTAGTGCAACTATAGGTGATAAGGCTGCATATGATCAAAGAATGGGATTTGAATATGAGACATCTACAAAATTTACTCATAAGAATGCTATTGTCAATGAGTCATTTTTAGAATTCATACCTTCTACATTTGATTTTGAACAATCACCTGTCTACTTTTTTGACAAGTTCAAAATGAGTTTTAGAGAGCGTGAAGTATCTTTCCAACATCTCAAAACAGCAATATATTCTATATGTAAGACAAAGTTTGCTGGTCAAAAGGGAATGATACAGACAGGATCTTACGAATTTTCTAAAAGATTGGTTGAAGATGCTCCATTTGAAGTTAAACAAAGAATGTTACTTTATTCTGGTTCTAGAGAGAAATATAGTATAGTACAGCTTCATCAGATATCAGGAGATACGATATTAGTAGGTCCTACACTAAATACGGGAGTAGACTTACCAGGAGATGATTGTAGGTTCATTATTATATTAAAAGTGCCTTATCCTTCACTTATGGATAAACTAACAAATGAAAGGAATAAAATATATCCTTTGTGGTATAATTGGCATACATCAAATGAGATTATACAAGGTATAGGTCGTGGAGTACGATATAATGGTGATTGGTGTGTAACATATATATTTGATGCATGTTTTAAGAATCTATACGCTAGTACAAAAAATCAATACCCACCTGAATTACAAAAAAGAATTAAGACAATATAAATATGTTAAAGGAATTGAATTAGTTTGGTTCCTTTTTCTATTTTAAATTAAATTATATTTTATTAATAAATGGAAAATATTGAACAATTACAACAGAATAATGCAAAACTTCAAGAACGTTTGAATAATGCAGCGAAATTCTTTAGAGAGCAAAAAGCTCAAATAGAAGCATTGACAAAAGAGAACGAAGAGTTAAAAGAAAAATTCAAAAGTAATGATATTGCAAAAGATGAAGCTGAATTAAATTTAGATTCAATAAACAAGCAATATAAAGATAAATTTGAAGAACAAGAAAAGAAAATAAATGAATTAAAAACAAAATCAGAAAATTTTGAAACAGTAGCCACAAATAAACAAAAGGTTATTGAGAAATTAGAAAGTGATATTGATTCTAAAGATAAAGCATATAATGAGGTATTTATTGAATTAGAACAATTTAAGAAAAAATATCAAGCTCGCAAAGAAAAAGAAGCTGAATTATTAAAGACTATTGAAGATAATAAACTTGATTATGATAAACTCCAAAAGGAACATAATGCACTTAATGAAACTTATAATAATTTGAATAATGAGTATTCAGATATTTATAAGAAGTATAATGATTTGGAACAAGGACGAATTAAATCTGAAGAACAACTTAATAATTTGAATAGTTTGTGTATTCAGTTTAAAGAAAACAATAAAGAGCTTCAAAATAAGTTTGATAATCTTAAGAAAATATATGATGATTTAGAAAATCAAAAGCTTGCTATTGAAAATGATTATGATACATTATTAGATAAAGTTAAGAATCAAGATATAGAATTAATTAATGAACGTGAGCTTGCAAAGTCATATAGAGAACAATTATATGATGAAAATATTTGCAAATATCAAAAGGATGATGTAAATAATCTATGTGATTATATTTTAGAATTCTTTAAAGATAAAAAAATATCAAATGAAGATTAATATATAAAATGGAAATTCAGGGAATTTCCATTTTTTGTTTGTCTAAAATTGAATTTTTCATGAGATAGACTATATTAATTATGTAATTTAAACAAGTTATTAAACATGGACAATACAGCAACACCAAGACAGAGATGGGCACTCTATTGCATTACTAAGAAAGATTATCGAAATGAGATTCTTTCAAAGGAAGAGGCAGCTAAGTTGATTAAGGAACTTGGAAATCCTGATTACAAAAAGAAGTCAAATAAATCAAATAAAAGTCTTTCTTCTGAACTTCTTGATTATCTGAAGGAACATTTTGATGAGATATTCGATGATGCAGTCAAGTCGCTTTCATTAAAATCTGTTGTTGAGGATGATGACCACGTTCCAGAAGATAAGAAGAAACGTTTTGCAATGGTTGGTTTTGGTTGTGCAATTACTTATTTCAATTATCGCAAGAACAACAAGCGAGCCGAGGAGATTGATAAAGCTCAATCAAAATTTCGTTCGGGAGAAATTGAGAATATGTTCCTAAAAAAGTTTACTATTAAGGAGCGTAATTATTATAAGAAGATTGGTTGTCCACTTGAGGCAATTTGGTATCAGGATCAGAACATGCAGTTATCTTATTATCATGCAGTTAGAGACTTTGCTAAGTCAAAGGGTATTGAAATGGAAATTATATCAAGATTGGATTAATTATGAAATATGATGAAAATTTAAAAATTGAATTGTGTTGGATTCAAGAGACTACAAACCTTAGAAGTTATTACTGGAGAATTCAGCCAAAACAGTTATCATGGTGGAATAGATTATTTCATAACTCATGGGAACAACTTGAACATGCTTGTAATGATAACTGGAATCCTTATTTTCATCCAGTAGATTATTGGGATGGTCTTAATAAACTTGAAACAATTGGAGATGTAATAAAATATAGAGAGACTGAGTGGAATAAAATACAAATTGAAAGAGAAAAATATATTAAGAACAAACTTAGATTTCCTTACGACAAATGATATTAGCATTAGATTCATATTATAAAGATGATGTTTGTAATACTTCTTTAGTTGTATTTGAAAATAGAGATAGTTCAGAACCAATATGTACAGATACAATTTATACTAAAGTAACATCTCAATATATTCCAGGAGAGTTTTATAAACGAGAACTTCCAGGTATTAAGAAAATACTTAATAAGTTTATTAAAGAACATCAAGATCTTTGGAAGAATGTCTACTATATTATAGTAGATAGTTATATTAAATTAAAATTAGGAGATAAAGAATGGGATGGATTAGGTGCATATGTATATAATTATCTAATAGGAATTGAACAACGTAAAATTGTATATGGTGTTGCAAAATCTAAATTTGGTGATTGTGATAAAATATCTTATGAAGTATTTAGAGGTAAATCAAAAACACCATTATATGTGCAAACAACAGAAGGTACACATATTGCCAAATTGAATATACAACAAATGCATGGAGAATATCGAATACCAACTATGCTTAAATTAGTTGATCAATTATCAAGAAAATTTTAAATATTATTGGAAAAAATTGAATTTTTGAAAATAAATACTATATTATACTTGTAATCAAATAAAAAGAATATGAGTAATTGGAAAATTGTTAAAGTTAATTATGTTGACCAAGATCAATTAATTCATAAGTTGACTAATTATTATATTAGTCAGACAAGTAATATTGAAGGTGTTCATCTTGGTGATCCATTGTATTTTTGTTATCGGAAGCAGTGGGGATTGTTTTGGAAATTACGTCGTATTCTTAATCAACATGATTATGATATGCTTTGTAAAAATGTTTCTCATGATAATCATGATGTTCGCGAGTTGTTTCGTCATGTAAATTTCTAATAATTAATCATATGAATAAAGTTGAATTACTTCCAAAGGAGTTTTATTACAAAAATGATTTGTATCAGATTGCAATGTGGGTAACTATGTTTGGTAGACTTTGCATTGGATATCGTAAACCACTTGATGTTAATCATAAATCATTATGTAGTGTTTGTGTTGAACCAAAAAATGATCCATGTGACATTAAAGAACCAGGAAGTGGTTGGCTAAATGAAGGTATTGGTAATACAAAAACTCTTGATGATGCATGCGATATGTTGAATAAGTATATTGTTAAACAGGGATATATTAAAGATTAATTATATGAAGCTTAGTGAGATTAATAATTTGAAGACTGGAGATATTCTCTATAGTTTTCGTAACAAGGAGTTCTATGTATATGAAGTAGAGAATGTACAGAATTATACAGCAGGACAGGAAATTACAGTAGTTATTTTAGCAACTAATAACGTTCCAGAAGTAAAACAAAGATTTCATATTATTAATATTCCGTCCGATGTCAAATATGTTGATGAAAATCCATATAAGTATAATTATGAGTTCAGTTTGATGGATAAGGATTTGAATACTGCGTTTCAGAATTATTCTGAGATGATTAATCGAGAAATCAGAAAACTTAATGGAGCTCGAGCAAATCTTAAGGGTTTGAAACGTCAGTATATGCTTTCAAATAATATGGAAGGTAATGATATTCATGATTGGAAACGTTTAGGATATAAGTCAAAAGAAGCATATAATGAATATCTTAATGATATGTATGATGATTTAAGACATGGATATTTTGTATAAATTTATCATTAATTAACATTTATATTTTGAAATCTACATAATTGATTCTATATTATAATAGTAAATTAATTAAATATATGAGGAAAATTTTTAAAATAGAAAAAACTTATTCGTGTTTTGATGATAATATGATTTCTATCTATATTCCATTAACTGTAAAATTTTGTTCTTTAGATAAAAATGAAGTTATTAATGAAATTAATGATCAATTGCTTTTAACTATTGAGAACATTATTGAACATGGTGTTCGTTATACAGTTAGATATATGTCAATTGATGAATTGATTTATAATAGATTTAAGTTTTTACGAGATTTATATAGTACAATTCAACCAGAAATGAAGGGATTTTTCTTTGATGTGGTTGATGTATATATTGGAGATAAAGAGATTAGTGATGATGCTAATTATATAAAAAACATTAATAAGTATTTTGAAAATAAACAGGATTAATTATGAAATTTATTCTTGGAATTAAGCCTACAGTGCTTACAGGTAATGGAACTACAAATAACGCTAAAGAGAGATTCCGTAATTCTTATAGAGGAATGTGTCTTTGTTGTTCAAGTAAATTTGGAGTTGCTTATGTAGATAATATACGAGATGGAAAGGAGAAATATGTATTTGGATATAACATAGAGGTATTTAAACGTGGTAAGCATCGTCATAATAAGCACTATGTAGTTTATCGTTATACATTCCCTATTGAGATGTTTGATTTACTTAATGTAAAAATTGAGCAGGGTTCTAGAACATTTAAGATTGTACCCAAAAAATAACATATGAAATAATAAAGTTTAACATTTAAATAAATAAAATTATGAACATTACAAAGAAGAATTTGGTTGAGAGTTTGAACAAGATCAATGAGGAGATTGATGAGTGTGTTAATAAGAAGTTTAATTACATAACTGGTGAACGTTATCTTCAGGGTTGGTCAGTTATTAGTAAGGTAAAGACTATCAAAGAGTTGCTTGAGATTGCAACCTATTTGATTGGTCAGACATCTAATACTACAGAGGCAGAGAAGTTCCTTGGTGTAACTGTTGATGATGAAAAGGAGCCTACACTTTGTGGTTATAAGGTAAGTGAGTGGAAGACAGATGTTAAGACTCGTAAGGCTGAGTTGGATAATGTTGAACGAATTATTAGTTTGAAGAAGGCTAAGACAATTCTTGAGAATAATCTTTCTGAGGATGACAAGTTTGCTTTGGATATGCAGAAGGTTGCAACTTTGATTGGATGATATAAATAATATGACAAATCTAGTTATTACTAACTATGATAACTTTAAGGATCTGTCATATTTTGTAAATCAACACGAAAAGGCTTTAGGAATAATGAATGAAGTGACAGAATTTTATTTGTCATTCCTAAAGTCAAAATTAATTTGTAATTACGAAATAGAACATTTCCCAGGTAAAGTTATCTTGGAGAAATTTCATAGTTTAAATGATAAAGATTTTTGTTGGGATTATGAAAAAGAATATCCTTTAATTGTAAATGGAGCACGTTTGCAGGATGAAGAAGGATATTGGTATACTGTGTCAAATGTTAAAGAGACAAAAGAGAAGTGGTGTTCAAAACCATCATATATTAAACATTACAAAATAAAATATGATATTAAACGCCCTTATTATGAATTAACATTTGATATAAGTTTTTATAATTCTTCATGGGTTGAATCAGAATTAAAAGAAGAAAAAGAATTATTAGAACGTTCTAAACATTATTTGCCAAATAGAGATGAATATTATGCACAAGATAGAAGTGGAAAGACATATAACATAGGACAAAAGATAAAAGAACTTGAAGAAAAAATTGAATTAAACAATCAGCATGAAAAGGAATGCAAAGAAATTGAAAATTTAGTTAATGCCGATAATTATAAGAATCAAACATTAATTAAATCAAAACTTGCAGCATATTTTAAAAAGTACTACGATAAATGTTTTTATTCATTGAATCCTAAGAATGGTTTATTTAAGTTGTTCGCATCTGAAAAGGAATTAACAGAATATAAATTTAAGATATCTGATGATAAAAAATATTTAATTGTTTATCAAGAAACTGTTGATGGTGGAACAAGAACTGACAGATGGAAAACATTTGAATATAAAGGAGTACGTCATGATGAACATTGGTTTGAAGTTGCAACTGGAAACTTCTATGAACATAAGAATTATTTTGTAAAAGATTGGGAAACTGAATTGAACGTAAGTAATGGATGGCACCCTTATGATGATGATTAAATTATGAGAAAATGCGGATATTGTGGAAAAGAAATTGAAGATTCTCAAATAAAAAGAGAATATATTGATTTATGGGCACCAGATGTTGGGCATGAATGTGATTATATTGAAGAAATATGTCCAAATTGTGGTTGGCATAGTGAATGCATTGAAGATCAATTAGATAGTTGGGCATATTAATA